>Ga0180433_10008756_pt1 | contig 12528 bp, 13 predicted proteins | sample SS_ome_8_FD_132980 | JGI IMG/M metagenome (GOLD analysis project Ga0180433, IMG submission 132980) | Hypersaline lake sediment archaeal communities from the Salton Sea, California, USA - SS_1_D_1 metaG | ecosystem: Environmental > Aquatic > Non-marine Saline and Alkaline > Hypersaline >... | reverse complement strand
TGCGACGATGAGGGCGTGCCGAGCCAGAGAACCGCCCTCATCGAAGAAGGAGTGGTGGCGGACTTCCTCTATGACCTGCAGACCGCCGCCCAGGCTGGAGCGAGGAGCACGGGCAGCGCCAGCCGGGGCCGGGGGAGCATGCCGGCCCCATCGGTGGCCGCACTGGTGATGGGCGAGGGAGACACCAGCTTCGAGGACATGGTGCGGGACATCAAGGAGGGGCTGGTGGTGGAGCAACTTATCGGAGCCGGACAGGGCAATACCCTGGGTGGCGACTTCAGCGGCAACGTCCTTCTCGGCTACAGGGTGGAGAACGGGCGGATGGTGGGGCGAGTGAAGGACACCATGATCTCAGGGAACATCTACGACGTCCTGAGGAAGGTCGCAGCCATTGGCGACGAGGCGAAGTGGGTCGGCGCTTCCGTCAAGACCCCGGCGCTTCTTCTGTCCGACCTGTCGGTGGTCAGCAAGACCTAGATGCGGGAGCATCCATTGTCTTTGAACAGATACCTAGCTGAGATTGGCGACGCCGGGAGACCTCTGGTTGCGTCGAAGCTGGCCAACCTGTCGGCTCTCTCGCCGCAGGAGCTCAGCGTGGTCGTGGACGCGTGGGCCGGGATCGAGGTCGAGAGGCGGCGCGAGATCATAGGCAACCTCGTCCAACTCGCTGAAGACAACCCCAATCTGGACTTCGACGATGTCTTTGCAGCCTGCCTTGATGACGATGATGAGACGGTGAAGATAAGGGCCATCGACGGCCTGTGGGAATGCGAGAACCGAGGGCTCATCGACGTCTTCATCACCCTCCTCATGAAGGATGCCAGGGAACCGGTGCGAGCTGCTGCGGCCACAGCCCTGGGGAAGTTCGCCATGCTCGCCGAGCTGGGGAAATCACGCGATGACGACAGCGCGAAGGTGGAAAACGCCCTCTTCGCCATTATCGACGACCCGGGGGAGCAGAGCGAAGTGACGAGGCGGGCCCTCGAGGCGATCGCCCCTCTCAGCCTGCCGGAGGTGAAGGCGGTCATCGAGCAGGCTTACAACAGCGATGACGCGAAGCTGCGAGCCAGCGCCATCTACGCTATGGGCAGGAATTGTGACCCGGCCTGGCTGCCCACGCTGCTCAGAGAGCTTGCCAGCGCGGACGCCGAGATGCGCTATGAGGCGGCAGCGGCATGCGGTGAGCTGGGTGAGGAGGATGCGGTACCCCATCTCGGCAGACTGGTTCAAGACATCGACAGCGAGGTGTGCCTGTCGGCTATCACCGCGCTGGGGGAAATCGGGGGCAGCGAGGCGGAGTCGATCCTGCGAGAATGCCTGGGCCACCCCGACGAGCACATTTGCCAGGCGGCGGAGCAGGCGCTGGAGGAGCTAAGCTTCGATCAGGACCCAATGTCATTCGGGATAACGTAGGCATAGAGCTTCTGCAGTGAAGGGTAAGAAGGTAGTGCTCAGGGACAAGAGTTGGGAGGATGCCACCAATGATTATGCCTGGCGCAGCGACGACGAACTGGCCCGCCTCGATGCCGCGCCACCGCTGAGGATACCCTACACGGAGTACCTTTTCGAGCACGCCGTCGAAGTGAGCGCCACCAGTGAGCGGCGACGCCGTTTTGCCATTGAGACGCTTGAAGGCAAGCACATAGGCAACTGCATGTACTACGACATCGACAAGAAGAGGGGCCAGACCGAGCTGGGTATCATGATTGGCGACCGCGACTACTGGGAGCGGGGCTACGGCACCGACGCCGTCACCGTTCTCGTCGACCACATCTTCGACACCACAAGCCTCAACCGGGTCTATCTGAAGACGCTGGACTGGAACGTGCGGGCGCAGCGGTGCTTCGCCAAGTGCGGCTTCGTCCTCTGCGGGCGCATGACCAAGCGCAGCAACCACTTCGTCACCATGGAGTTGACCCGAAACGAGTGGGAGAGGCGAAAGCTCGCCTCTCCCACTGATGCTCCAACGAATCCGTAGTACTCTCTATTCCTTGGGCGGTGCCGGCGGCGACGGATTCTGCAGACCCCTCGCCAGTGTCTTGGGAATCAGGTTGCACACCTCATCCAAGGTGAACATGCCCGCCTTGAAGATGGAGCGGAAGTTCTCCGGCTCGGTGTACAGGCCGATGTTGCCGCCACCCACATCGAAGGTGCGGCCGTTGATGTTGGCCGCTTCGTCGGTGCACAGAAACACGACCATCGGTGATACATCCTCCGGTCCGGGGAACATGCCCCTTATCTGTTCCTCAGACATGCCCCGTTTCTTCCAGGCGTCGAACAGCTCCGGCGTCAGAGTCATCCTCGTGCCTGCCAGGGGACGTATGGCATTGCAGGTCACGCCATACCTGCCCATGTCTATTGCCACCGTGCGGGTGAAGCCGACGATGCCTTCCTTGGCCGCGCTGTAGTTGGCCTGTCCCATGTTGCCCAGGCCCGCTGCTGAGGACGTATTTATGATCCGCCCGCTCTTCTGCTGCCTCATGACAACACAGGCATTCTTGGTGGTGTTGAAGTGGCCGTAGAGGTGCACCTTGATCACCGTGTCCCACTCCTCATGGGACATGTTGAACACCATGCGGTCTCGGAGCACACCGGCGTTGTTCACCAGAATGTCGATCCTGCCGAAACTGTCCACCGCAGTCTTGACTATGTTCTCTCCCGCCTGGAAGGTGGTCACGCTGTCATAGTTGGCCACTGCCTCTCCACCCATCTTCTTGATCTCTTCCACCACCTCATCGGCCGGCCCCTTGGCAGCCCCAGAGCCGTCCACAGCGCCGCCCAGGTCATTGATGACCAGCTTGGCCCCCTCCGCAGCCAGCGCGAGAGCGTGGCATCTGCCGAGACCCCGGCCTGCGCCCGTCACCACTGCAACTTTGCCTTTTAGTCTATCAGCCATTTTGCCTCCTTAGCCTCCTAGAAGTCCTTATTCCTTTGGTGGTTCCGGCGGCGACGGGTTCACCAGGCCTACCGCCAATGACCGCGGGACAATATCGCAAAGCTCGTCCACGGTCCATCTCCCGTCCTTGTGGATGCTTCTCCAGATCGCGGGGTCGGTCATCAGGGAGATCTGACCGATACGAGCAAAGAAGCTGCAACCATTGATATTCGCCGCCTCGTCAGTGCAAAGGAAGACTGCCAGGGGCGCGATGGCGTCCGGCGACAATGCGGTGATGTCATAGGCCGGCGTTGGCTGTCCCGTTTCTTGCCTCTTCTTGCGGGCAGCCTCCATCTCCGGCGAGACAGTCATCCGCGTCGCAGCGGCGGGTCGAATAGCATTGGCGGTCACACCGTACCTGCCCAGGTCTCTGGCCAGCGTCCTGGTGAGGCCGGTGATACCCTCCTTCGCCGCCGCATAGTTGGCCTGCCCCCTGTTGCCCAGGCCCGAGGTGGAAGAGGTGTTCACGATTCGTCCGCCTCGCTGCTGCCTGAAGATGACGGCGGCGGGCTTGCTGCAATTGAAGGTGCCATACAGGTGCACCTTCATCACCGTGTCCCACTCCTCCTCCGTCATGTTGAACACCATGCGGTCGCGGAGCACACCAGCGTTGTTCACCAGGATGTCCAGCCTGCCAAAGGTGTCGATGGCAGCCTTGATGATGTTCTCGCCACCTTCCGGGGTGGCCACGCTCTCATAGCTGGCGATAGCCTCACCGCCCGCCTTCTTGATCTCGTCCACCACCTCGTCAGCCGGCCCCTTAGAGGCCCCACTGCCGTCGGCAGCACCGCCGAGGTCGTTGACAACCACCTTCGCCCCCTCAGAAGCGAACAGGATCGCATGGCCCCTGCCAATCCCCCGACCTGCGCCGGTTACGACGGCAACTTTCCCTTTTAGTCTTTCGCCCATTTTGCCTCCTTATCTACTTGCGGCCTATCCGCCAAGCCTAGCCCTTCTTGGAAGGAAGGATGACAGTAGCACTGCCCGGCGTCGTCTTCTCCCCCTTGCCGTTCTCCACCCAGATATCGCACTCGACCAGATGCTCGCCATCCTCTACTTTCTTCCCGGTCACCGTTCCCTTGCACAGCCACGTCTCCCCCTCAGCGGGGTCTCCCATGGTTGCCATCCTCCTCGGGAAGTCCATGCCCCGGTACTGGCAGGAGAACTTCTTGACCCGGCCCTTGGCGCCTATCCAGTCGGTCACCAACTGGACTATCCACGCCCTCTTCAGAGCGCCGTGGGTGATAATGCCCCCCGTGCCCTGTGTTGCAGCGAAGTTATCGTCGTAGTGAAGGGGGTTGAAGTCACCCGATCCCCCGGCCCATCTGACCGCCATCAAGGTGGTCGAGATCTTCTCCAGGGTAGGTATCTCGCTCCCTACCTCGACATCTTCGTAGTAAACCTGTTTCGCCATTTCTTCTCCCCCTTATCTAGCGATAATCGTTGCCCGACTCACGGCCACCTTGTCACCGTTCTGGTTCAGGTAGGTGGTCTCTATCGTGGTGAAAACCATCTTCCCCGCCTTCCCTTCCCTCTCCCTGATATCGGCGATCTTAGAATAGGCGGTGAGGGTATCGCCAGCGCGAATGGGGATGTAGAACTCCTGGTCCACACCGCCGTCGAGAATACGAAAGAGGCCGGCCTTCACCAGCACGGCTCCGACCATGGACAGGCCCCCTATGACCGCTTTCCCCTTGATCGCCCACCCCCAGAAACCAGGCGGGCATATCATGTCTTCATACCCGGCGTTCTTGGCGAACTCCACGTCGTGGAAAAGCGGGTTGTCGTCGCCTACAGCGTCGGCATATCTGCGTATGGCCCCTCTCTCCACCTCCATTATGACCGGCTCCGCCATCGTGCCGATCATGGCCTTGACCTCGTCCGTCATTATCGACTCTCCAGCCAACTCTGTACCTCCTTTGTTTTTCCTCTACTACGGCAGGTCTCGGATTATCGGAACCCTATTATGAATGCTTCACAGGCACACGCCAAACCACCGAAAGTCTACACAAAGCCCATCACCCTGTCAAGGGTCTTGGGGCTGCTCCTGCCCCTCGCCGGGTGCCTGTGCCATGTGCTCCAGAGGCGCCAAACTCAACAGCAATCGCTTGACACCGGCCTCCCCCTTGAACGCCACCGTGACCTCCTGGTCGTCCTTCACCGCCACGCACTTGACCACTATGCCTTCGCCGAACATGGTGTGGTGCACACGGTCACCCGCGTTCAACGGCGCTTTTGTTGTTAAAGTTGGCTTGACGATTTCCTCTGCGGCGCGGTGGCCCTCGGCGCTCGCCGCCAGGTGAGTGGGGATGTCCATGAGGAAGCGCGATGGCAGCGTTGGGCCGCTGCTTCCCATCAGGCTGCGGCGGAAAGCACGCATGAGATAGAGACGCTCCTTGGCCCGCGTAATCCCCACGTAGCACAGGCGCCGCTCCTCTTCCATCTGGGCCGCGTCGTCGAAAGACCGGTGATGAGGCAGCAGTCCTTCCTCAGCGCCGACAATGAACACCACGGGGAACTCCAGGCCCTTGGCGGCATGCAGTGTGATCAGCGTCACCGCATCCATCTTCTCATCATAGCTGTCCACGTCGGATACCAGCGCCACCCCCTCGAGAAAGGTGGAAAGGCTTTCGTCGGGCGCCAGATGGCGATAGTCATTGGCCACCGTGCGCAGCTCCAGGACATTGTCCCACCTGTCCTCCCCATCGTCCCTGTCCAGGACATACGCCTTGTATCCGGAGCGCTCCACCACCGCATCGAACAGCTCGACTATGTTGAGTTCCCTGCTCTTCTCAATCAGCTCATTGAGCATGGTAAGAAAGCCGGTGAGGGCTCTGGCGGAGCGCGAACTGAAGGGGGATCTCTCATCCTCATCCGCCAGTGTCTGGAGAGCAGCGTAGACCGGCAGAGACGACCCCTTGGCCCACTGCGACAGCTCCTCTATCGTGCGCCGACCGATGCCCCGCGGCGGCACGTTGATGACCCGCAGAAGACTCACGCTATCGTAGGGATTGTGGACCAGCCTGAGGTAGGCGATGACATCCCTCACCTCACGCCTCTCATAGAAGCGGGTGCCGCCGACCAGCCTGTAGGGCATCCCGTAGCGAATGAAGGCCTCTTCAATAACCCTCGACTGGGCGTTGGTGCGATACATCACCGCGCAATCGCCGCGCCTCAAAGGCCCCTGGCTGGTCAGCTTGTCCACCTCGAGCACTACCGACTGGGCCTCCTCCTGCTCGGTGAAGGCCTCAGCGATGACAATCGGTACCCCGGGCTCGTTCTCCGTCCACAGGCCCTTCTCCTTGCGCTGGCTGTTGGCCGAAATCACGTGCTGCGCCACCTCGAGGATGGTCTTGGTGGAGCGGTAGTTCTGCTCCAGATACACCACCCTGGCGTCAGGGTAGTCCCGCTCGAAGCTCATGATGTTCCTCATGTCGGCGAAGCGCCACGAGTATATCGACTGGTCGGGGTCGCCCACCACGCATATGTTCCTGTGACCCCCAGCCAGTTGCCTCGCCAGGGCGTATTGCGCCACATTGGTGTCCTGGAACTCGTCGATGAGGACGTGATAGTAGCGCTGCTGGTAGCGCGAGAGGACCTCGGGGTGCTGCCGGAACAGGTGGACAGCCTTCATCAACAGGTCGTCGAAGTCAACCGCCTTGCTCTCCCCGAGGAGGTCCTGGTACCGCTGGTACACCCGTTGCACCACTTCGTCGAAGTAGCTGCCGGTGACGTAATCGCCGGGCGCAATGAGACGGCTCTTGGCCGATGATATCGCCGAAAGCAGGACGCGAGGAAGGTAGCGCTTCGGGTCGAGGTCCATCTCCTGGAGGCTGCGCTTCACCAGCGCCATCTGGTCATCGTCATCGTAGATGACGAACCGCGAGTCAAGGCCTATGTGCGCCCCGTCTCTTCTCAAGATGCGAGCGCAGGTGGCATGGAAGGTACCCAGGGTCAGGTCGTCGACGGAGCTGCCGAGGAGCTGATACAGGCGTTCTTTCATCTCCCTGGCCGCTTTGTTGGTGAAGGTCACCGCCAGGATATGGTACGGACTGATGCCCCAGACCTTGATGAGGTAGGCGACGCGATGGGCGATCACCCTGGTCTTGCCGCTGCCCGGACCGGCGAGGATGAGCAGCGGCCCCTCGATAGCCTCCACCGCCTCCCGCTGCGCCGCATTCAACCCCTGGAGAACGTCCACATCCAGATTATAGCATCGCGGGCGTGGCCGAGAAAGGGATTGGCCGCACAAAGGCATGAGCCGCTATAATGAGGGATGGTGAACGCAACGCGGCAGAAGGAGGTACATAATGGCGGACCATCTTGCTATTGACGTGCTGAATACCGAGGAGGCCAAGATGGCTCGAGGCCTGGCACGTAGTTTCGTCCAGAACGAGATCCTGCCGGTGAGACAGCAGATTGACGACGACAAGGACCATACCAAGGTAATCGAACCCCTGTTCAGGAAGATAATGATAGAGCTGGGCATGGGAAGGATCATGGCAGCCGACCAGCCCATGAGCCTAGTCAATCAGATGGGCTTCCTGGAGGAACTCTCGGGCGGCGATAGTGGAATAGCTGTCGCCATGGCCTGCACCGGCTGGTGTCTATTCCCCATCAGATATGAGCCCTACAAGAGACTGGACCTGATACAGGAACTGGCCGCTTTCTTCCCTGAAGACAAGGTGCCTTTCGGCTGTTTCGCCATGACCGAACCTGAAGGCGGCTGCGACATCGAGAACCCCCGAATGGAGGGTCGCAAGATCCATACCACCGCCCGGCTCGACGGCGAGGAGTGGGTCATAAACGGGGTCAAGCAGTGGCCGACCAACAGCGGCGTATCCAACCTCTATCTCGTCGTGTGCACCACCGACCCCAACCTGGGAGACGACGGCGTCGCGCTCATCTACGTCCCGTATCCAATCGACGGCGTCACCTTCGGCAGGTTCGAGAACAAGTCCGGGATGCAGGCCGACAGGAACTGCACCATATTCCTTGACAACGTCCGGGTACCCAAACGGTATAGGGCGGCCGGGCCGGGTGACGACGTCAACCTGCTGCACCAGAACCTGGTGTTGGGTTCCATCGCCAGCGCCTCCATGTCGGTCGGCACAGCTCAGAACATCTTTGAAATCGTTACTGACTACGCCTCGCAGCGGGTGGGCGGCGGCAAGCCGATCAAGGAGCACAGCATCATCGCCTGCACCCTGGCGGACATGGTCACCGGGATCGAGACTGCACGGACCTATGCCCTGAGCACTGCCTATATGTGGGACCGGCCCGAGACCTACGGCCCACGGTGGTCGCCGGAGATGCTGGCGAAGTCAAGAATCGCCAAGACGTATGCCGCCGACGTGAGCGTGATGGTGGCCAACAAGGCGATGGAGATGATGGGCTCCTACGGCTATACCCGAGACGCCGATGTGGAGAAGCACTGGCGGGACAACAAGATGATGCAGCAATGGCTCGGTGGGTCGCATGTGGCGCGTCTGGACATCGCCCGTCACTACTGCAATCTGCAGACGCTGTGACGGTCTATCGCGGCCAGTGGCGCTCGGACCGACGGCTTGTCCGCTGCGGTCTACCGGGTGCTCTCATGCCACTGTCATGAGAGCAATGCAAGGCAGCTTGCACCATCAAACCAGAGAAGAGGTGAGAGGCAATGCCGGCAGCATGTGGCATAGCTTGTGAGGTTTGCGTAGCATTCGAGAACGGCATCTGCCCCGGATGCGTTGCCGGTACCGATGCCAGGGCACCGGAGATGGTTGAGTGGCTGAAGGGGATAGGTGTTTCATGTCCGGTGCTCGAGTGTGCCATAGAGAACAGGGTGGACTACTGTCTCAGATGTGAGAATCTGCCTTGTGATGTCCTCTACAAAGCGGAGCACCCTTACACCAGGAGCTTCCTCGATCTATTCAAGCTGGTCAAAGACATCTTGAAACAGCGACAACTGGACAGTCCGCCACCGTAGTAGCACGAGCCCGGGCACCACTGTCTCAGGGCCGCTACTGCGGTTTGTAGATGAACAGGGGTTCCGCCTCGGTGATGACCCTCTGCTCGCTCTCCACGGCCTGCCGCAGGTTCCTGGGAAGGGCGAACAGCCCCTGATGGGTGAGGCCGTCGTAGAACCTCAGGCCGTCTTTGATCCTCGATGCAATCCTGCGGTCTATCCCCGCCGGTGAGAGCATGCTGACGTTGCGTGAAGCGACGGCGAAGCCCCACACGCTGGCATAGCTGGGAACATGGGTTGCATAGGGATAGACGAGAGGGAACACAGCGCTGAGGGTATTGACGATGGCGGTGAAGCACTCGCAGCTTCCCCACGAAGCGGAGCCCGCCTGGAGGGAGACGACCCCTTCCGAGCCGAGCTTGTCACCAACGAGCTGGTAGAACTCCCTGGTGTGCAGAATGCTGGCCGGCCCTTCCTCCAGCGGCTCGGGCAGGTCCAGTATCATCACGTCGAAGCTTTCACGGCAGCCCTCCAGGTAGCCTTTGGCATCGGTGATGTGCAGCTCCGAACGCCGGTCATCGAAGGAGCCCTGATGCCAGGAGCCAAGGTGCCGCCGACAGATATCGATTACCTCGCCGTCGATGTCGACCATCACCGCCTTCTTCACTGACGGATGCCGCAGCGCCTCCCTGAGCGTAGCCCCCTCACCACCCCCGGCGATGAAGACGGTCTCCGGGTTGGGGTGGGCGACCATTGCCGGATGGACCAGCGCCTCATGGTAGATGAACTCATCCTTCTCGCTGGACTGGATCTTGCCGTCGAGCACCAGGCATCTGCCGAAGGCGCCGGTCTCGATTATCTCAACGGACTGAAACTGCGTTGTGCCGGAGTAGACCGTCTCTTCGACGCGATGCAACTGAACCATATCGGGGGTGATATGGTCCTCAAACCACCTATTTCCCTTCATGGGCGGGCACGGGGTTTATGATTCCCCTCTTCATGTCTACAATAGAATGGTCCCTGGGCTCAAGTTCTCGCACGAGGAGGTCGACTGCCCTTTGCGGTTGCACGGTGGTGCCGCAGGTGAAGATGTCTGCCGCAGCATAGCCGTGCTCAGGCCAGGTGTGAATGGACAGGTGCGACTCCAGGACGACTACCACGCCGCTCACACCGTCGTACGGGGGGAAGACATGGAACGTATCACTGACTATGGTAGCGCCCGCCGCTCGAGCGGCGGCAAGCAGGCTCTCTCTAAGGAAAGCAGCGTCGCTCAATCGCTCCCTGTTGCAGTCGTTCAGTTCCAAGAGTACATGTCTGGCCAGGGCGTCCACTCGGCCCACCTCCTCGATACAATAGACGTGTAGACCCAGAGAAGAATTGTATCCAATGTCGGGCGATTTATCAATACGTAGAGCAGGCAAACAGGGCCGACGGAGTTGGAGCAGATGCTGACAGACCACCACGACATGGACCTCGCGGAAGGGGCGCTGATCGCCTCCGGGGTCAGCGACGCGGGGCAGTTGAAATGCTACCGGGCGAAGATAGACAGGATATGCCGGGCGATTGCCCCCGCCGGGGCAGCCGACGATGTGGAACGGGCGAGGCAGGTCTTCCAGTGGTTATGGAGGTCGAAGCCCCATCGCTACGAGCGGGGCGGCAACTTCAGGCTGGGCGATGTCATCGATGCCCAGCTCGGCCAGAGCGAGGCGGTGGGCAATTGCCTCGGCCTCACCATCCTGTACAACGTACTCGCCCGGAGACTGGGGCTCGAGGTCCAGGCCGTCTACCTGGACGACGCTTTCGGCATCGGCCCCCATGTGCTGACTCTGCTGCGTACAGGCGAACGCTCCATGGACGTTGAGAACACGCTGCCCCACGGGTTTGACTACGCCGGGCACCGCGATAGTCCTCGAAGGCGGCAATGGGGCGACAGGGAGCTTGTGGCCGACGTCTACCACGGCATGGGGAACCGCTTCTTTCACCGCGGAGAACTGGACAGGGCCGTCCAGGACTACGATGAGGCCATAAAGCTGAGCCCCGGCTATGCCACACCCCGCTTGAACAAAGGGATCGCTCTGGTCGAGCTGGGTGAAGTTGAGCAAGCGATGCGATGGCTCAGGTAGAGGAGTCCTGCAGCGCCCGGCGCTTCTTCAGCCAGGGCCCAAGGGCAAGGAGTTCCCCACGGTGGAACAGTATCTGAACGCCCATGGCGAGGTCGAAGAAGTCTATTATGAGGCTCTGTGACACCAGCATTACCGCCGCTTCGCCGAAGCACCCGCAGCTTATGTTCATTCCCCTGGCCAGGGCCACGCTCTTGGCCATGACGAAGCTGACGACTATCAGGATGCTCACCACAGAACTGATTCGCAGAAGCAGGCCGAGGATCAGAAAGGCCCCGATACCTACTTCGACGAAAGGAAGCGCGTAGCCGTAGACCTGGGCCAGCGAGTACCACGGGAAGATATCATACTGGTACACCATGGCTACGAAGCCGGTAAGCTGTCCCAGCTTGGCCACTCCGGCAAAGAAGAACACCCCACCCAGCACGAATCTTGTGGCCAAAGTCAGATAGCGATGGCTGAGGACCTGCCCGACCCTGCTGAGCATCGACGACGCCACGGCGGCATTATAGCACAATCGCCTGTCTGGACAGCCTGCCCCGGCCGTACTGTGGGTCCCCGTCACAGGCTTGTTGCCGGTGAGCCTGATGGTGCGCAACACACCATCCCACCCCGGCCGGTGCGGCGAGCGTGCGTTGTTGACATCACAGTCGGGGAGACCATACAATAGGCGCGGGCCGAGGTAGCTCAGGTGGTAGAGCAGCGGACTGAAAATCCGCGTGTCGGCGGTTCGACTCCGCCCCTCGGCACCACGTGTCAACCCAGCACCGTTGGACCTGCGACCTAGGCCGAAATGCCGGAGTGGCGGAATAGGTAGACGCGACGGTCTCAAAAACCGTTGGGGGGCGACTCCCGTGTCGGTTCGATCCCGACCTTCGGCACTGGTCGAAGCCCGATCGCGGGTGATTGCTCCCCAGCACTGACAAGGGTGAGACCGTTGGGGTGACGGGAGGCAAAACGACGGAACAGTGCCGAGTTGTGTAGCGGTAGCACGGGGGACTTTGGATCCCTAAGCCCAGGTTCGAATCCTGGCTCGGCAGCCAGGCCGAAGAGAAGGAGTGACTTGGCGACAGCTCTGCAGCATGTGAGAGTACTGGACTTCACCAGGGCCTTGGCAGGCCCTTTTTGCACCCACAAGCTGGCCCAACTGGGAGCGGAGGTGATCAAGCTCGAGATCCCCGGCGAGGGTGATGCGTCGAGGAGCAACTACCCTCAGACCGAGGGTGGCGAAAGCTACATGTTCATAGGCGTGAACCGTGGCAAGAGAAGCATTACCCTGAATCTGGCGTCCGACATGGGGCGGGACATATGCAAGCGGCTGGTGGAGAAGGTCGACGTGGTGGTGGAGAACTTCAGCCCGGGGGTGATGGACCGGCTCGGCCTCGGTTACCAGGAGCTCAGCAGGGTCAACCCCGGCTTGATATACGCTTCGTCATCGGGGTTCGGGAACACCGGTCCCTACAGTCCCCGTCCCGCCTACGACACTATAGCGCAGGCCACCGGAGGCCTGATGAGCGTCAATG
>Ga0180433_10008755_pt1 | contig 12531 bp, 13 predicted proteins | sample SS_ome_8_FD_132980 | JGI IMG/M metagenome (GOLD analysis project Ga0180433, IMG submission 132980) | Hypersaline lake sediment archaeal communities from the Salton Sea, California, USA - SS_1_D_1 metaG | ecosystem: Environmental > Aquatic > Non-marine Saline and Alkaline > Hypersaline >... | reverse complement strand
GCCCAGGTTGCCCAAATGAGCGCCCTCGCCTTGGCGGTGGCCGATCTCGCGGGCGATGGCCAGGGCCTGCTCGTAGTAGGTGATGGCCTTCTCCACCTGCCCCAGGTCGCGGTAGGCTAAGCCCAGGTTGCCCAAATGAGCGCCCTCGCCTTGGCGGTGGCCGATCTCGCGGGCGATGGCCAGGGCCTGCTCGTAGTAGGTGATGGCCTTCTCCACCTGCCCCAGGTCGCTGTAGGCTAAGCCCAGGTTGCCCAAAAATGCCCCCTCATCCCGCCGGTGCTCCAGTGCTTGCGTCGCCTCAACTCCCGTTTCCAGTGCCTGTACTCGCTCCGTCCAGTAGCCGCAGATATCCAGGTAGTCCTCCACCGCCCACACCAGGGAGCGCACCGCCTCCCATCGCCCCTGCTCCGCGCAGGTACGCAGCACGCGCATTACGTGACCCCGCTCAATGTCCAGGCGGCGGTAGCCGGGCAAGCCTCGCTCCTGCTGCTCCCGGGCCAGAGCGTCGTAGTACGCCGCCAGCCGCGTCACCGCCTCGGCCTCCGGCTCCACCCGCTTCCGCGCGTAGGTGTGCACCAGGGCGTGGCTCACTTCGTACCACTCCTCGCTGTGCGAAAGCAGGCCGTAGCTCACCAGCTCGCCCAGCGGCTTGTGCAGTTGACGAGAGGATAGATCGAGGGCGGCGGCGATAGGGGCGCGGTCGAAGGGGGCCAGGGCCAATAGTCCCACCACCCCCAGCACCCGGCAAGCCTCCTCGCTCACCTGGGCCAGGCTTTTTTTCAACAATACGTCCACGCTTTCCTGCCGTCGTTTTCCGTGGCTCAAGGCCTCCAGCGGCGTCTCCTCCAGCCAGGTCAGATACTCGCTCGCCGTCTCGCCGGTCTCGTCCAGGTAGCGGCCCGCCAGTCGCACCGCCAGGGGCAGGTAGCCCGTCAGCTTGCAGATTTGCCCCGCGGCGCGGTCGTCGGCCGTCCGGTCGCCGCCCCACTTGCGCAGCAGGTCCACCGCGTCGTCGGCCTCCAGCGGCTCCACGTCCTGCCGCTCGGCCACGGCGTCCTTGCGGGCGCGGCTGGTGACCAACGCGCAGCAGCCCCCGCACACGTTCAGGACGGTCCGCAGGTCGTCGGCCTCCTCGGCGCCATCCAGGATGATGAGCGCCTGTTTCCCGGCCAGGACCTGGAGGGCGGCGCTGGCGGGGCTGGGCCTTGGCTCGGCGCCGAAGCTGGTCACGATGTGCTCCAGCGCCAGGGCTGTGTCGGGACGCCCGTAGAAACTGTGGAACAGGATCCCGTCGGGGAAGCGCTTCGGCGGCTCGTTCTCCGGGGCCAGTTCCCAGACCGCCTCGGCCGCCAGCGCTGTCTTGCCGATCCCGCCCGGGCCGCACAGGGTGGCCACGCGGCCGGGCTGGAGGTCGGCCAGCAGTCGGGCCAGCTCGCGCTCCCGGTCGGTGAAGTGGGTGGCGCGAGGTGGGCGCTGGAGGGGGATGGGGAGAGAGGCAGCGGCTTGGATCACGTCGCCGATGTGGAGGCTGATGTCTCCACCTGCCGCCAGCTTTTCCGCCTTAATTGTCGCCGCTGTCCCCCGGTCTACGCCGGGGGCTTTGCTTTTGGGTCAGCACTGGGAGGCGGGGAACTGCTCACCAGAATGTCGTCTTTGACTTTGACTTTCTCCACGTCCGCGCCGCGACCGGTGCCATCCTCGGCCAGCAGCCCGCCCCCCTCGCTCGTGGCGTCTCTGACTCTCACGCCGGGCGAGGGTGGGGTGGGTTCGTTGGATGCGTCCAGTTCCAGCCCCGTGTCGAACGGCCCCCTGATATTGACCCTGCCGCGCTGACGAAAGACGAGAAAGGCGGCGACGATGACTATTGCGAAGAGAGCGATGATGATAATTGCCGAGCTATCCATAGCGTCCTCCTTTTCCTGTTTCTATCGATGAGGTCTCGCTCGTCAATTATACTTGTTTCTCGCCCTCTTCGCCAGTGCACGATGTTCTTGCACGGCCGCGTGCTTTTACCCCTCGTGTACACGCGAAAGTATATCAGTTGTGATACACTTTCCTGGGGTCGGCGACGGCGGCGGACTGTGGCCTAAAGCCACAGCCTGCCTTGTCTCGCTAGCCACGTCCTAGATCGCTTCACGAGGACCGGCAGCCTGTTCCGCAAAGCTCCACAGACTGCCTTGTCTGTCGGCCACGTCGCTCTTGCAGTCGAACCGTGTCACGTCGAAATGCGCCCTACCGGGCACGGCGATAACGGGAACGAAGCTGGCCAGAGCCAGAGCAGATCCCAGGCTCCCCCAACACCGGCACCGACAGAAGACGACAAAATCCCCTTCTAGCCAGACGCAGCGGAACGAAAGAGAACTCTCAGGTCCTTCGGGGCTTGGGGGTTCTTTTTTTCGGCGTGACTGGGCGGGCAGGGGGCGTTTCGCGCCGACCTCCCTGGAGGAGCATTGCCCCTCTGGGCCTTCACCACGCCTGCCTTCTGATCTACGTTTTATCATTTGAGCAACGGTTCAGTATAGTCGAGGCGACCCCCACCTGCGGGCTGCGGATATAATACGTAGATCGACAGTTGGAGATGGGGCAGCTTTTGCTTGAAACACATATCAACAGGTAGGCAAAGAGAGTGGTGAATTTTTTGCCCCGATTTCGTTTAGCATTCAGGGGCAGGAGCAGAAAGTGCGTACCCTTTCGTTCTCGTCTTGAGTATAATTGAACATGATACACAGCTTTATTGAGAAGATACGGGCAACCGTTAAATTACTTCGCTTGGTTCAAACACTGGTGGCGGAGAACCAGGAACTGCATAAGCAAGTTCAACACTTGTGTGATGTGATCAATGATCTTCACCGAAACAAACAAGGAACACCATTTGAACCTAACAACCACCAATCGCAACTGACCCCTCTCAAAAACGTGGAAGCACACATCGACGGGGAAATCAGCGGCCAAATTGCCACTGGAAATAACAACCTTCAAACTGGCCCCATCTACAACAACTGTACGTTCAATATCATTATCTCAACAACAGAACAACTAGAAAAACTACTAGGGGATTGACTATGAACACCTGTTCTGATACAATAATCTCAGTGTCCGTGTAGGGAGAGGTCAAAGGAGGTGGCCTATGCGACTCCTGATCACCGGTAAAACGAGAAGCGGCAAATCGACCGCGCTGCATCGCATTCTGGCCCAGGCGCTGCACCAAGAATGGGCCGGCGTGGTCATCTTCGACGGCAAAGGGTCGGAGCTGCACCGCTACGCCGACGTGGACGGCGTCCGCTACTACGACGCCGACCGGGTGGCCGAGTTCGTCGTCGCCCTCGAGGAGATGGCCGATACCCTCCCGGCCCGCTACGCGGGCCTGGCCAAGCGCGGCCTGCGCAAGGCTACCGACGACGATCCTCGTTACCTGCTCGTCGCCGACGAGGTCCAACGCGCCACAAGGCATCCTGAGCACAAATCCGCCGTGAGAGACGCTCTCAACCTCATTGCCGAGCAGAGCGCGGCCCTGGGCGACGTGCTCATCCTGGCCACCCAACGGTTGCAGTGGTCGATCCCCGTCAACACCCGCTACAACTTCAACGTCGAGCTCAAGATGCTTGGGCGCGGGTACTTCCACCTCTCGCGTGACGGTCACGAGACGGTGGCCGGCCGCGTCGCCTACATCACGCCCGACGAGGCGCTCTCCGTCATCCTGGACGGCGCGGGACGGGCGCTTGCACCTGCACAGACCCACCCACCCGCTGGCCAGCCGCTTGACACACTGAGCGCGGAGGAACTGGCGCTCGCGACGTGGGCGCTGGAGGAGAACGACGGCTACCTGGGCCTGAGCGAGATTCAGGCGCACGGCGGGATGGGGCAGGGAGCGGCGCGGCGATTGGCCTCCGATTGGGAACGGAGGGGTTGGCTGGCGAAGGATCCACAAGTGGGGAACAAACGCAGGGCGACCGCTGCATTCGTGCAGAGGCTTCGGGGCCTGCAGATCCCCCAGGTGGACCTACAAACCCCCCTACAAACCGCCTCACTGGACCCCGAACACCTCCCCGCCATCCTCGGCTCCCAGTCCGTGGAGCCGACCCGGGCGCCCGCCACGCTCTACCTCGGCGAGCGGGGCAGCGGGAAAACCCACGCGCTGAAACACCACCCCAACGGGCGCTGTGACCGCCACATCTACCTCGACCTGGCGCACCCGCACAAGGACGTGTTGATCAGCCTGATCGAGCAGGCCGACGCCGCTATCCCCGCGAGGGTCACCATCCCCGAATTGATCGAGATCTCGGCGCTGGCGCTCCAGGCCGAGCCGACGCTCCTGCTCCTCGACAACTACGATCGCGCCAGCTCAGGACTGCGCCGGACCGTCCCACGCCTGATGGACGCCGCCGGCGAGGTCGCCATCGCCGCGACTGCGCCAGCCACGCCGCGGCAGGAGGAAAAGATCAAGCCCCTCATCCCCCGCTGCGACGTCCGAGACCTTTCGCCGCTGCAGCGCGCCGAGGCGCAGGCGCTGGCCGAGCGCCACCTGCCCGCCGAGGTCGAGGACCGCCAGGCGGTCACCCGCCGTATTCTGGACCTGTCCAACGGTCACCCGGCCACCGTCGTGGCGCTGGCCCGCCGCGCCAGGAGCGGGACGCTGCGGGAGATGCGCCGGTGGCGGTCGGCGACGAAGAAGCACATCCCGCTGGGCTGGCTGATCCTCGTGCCGCTCCTGGCCGTGCTGCTGCTCCTGCGCCGCGACGATGCCTATTGGGTCAGCCTGGTGGCGATGATGGGCTACATCCTGCTCCGTCCGATGCTCTTTCGCACGCTGTGGACGAGACGGTAAGGCGAGAATTTCTTCCCGCGTGCCTTTATAGGAAAAAATGCGCGACATCAAAAACCACCTCGGCCCGCTGTCCCACGTCTTTGCCGGACTGCTGCCGCTGGCCTGGTACGCTGCCCTGACCGATGGCCCGCCGCCTCACCCCGGCCTGGTCATATTCTGCGCCCTCTTCGCCCTGGCCGCCGACCTGGATTCCGGCGCGTCCCACATCGGGCGGCTCTTTCCGCACCTGTCCGAGTCCATCGAGCGTCGCTATGGCCACCGCACCGTGACCCACTCGCTGACCGTCGCGCTGCCTCTCGTTGCCGCGCTGACCTGGTTGCTCTTTCGCGACGGCTGGATCTGGCTCACGTCCGCCTACGCCAGCCACATCGTGGTCGATATGGTCATCGGCGAGGAGGGCATTCCGCTATTGTGGCCCGGTCCGTGGCAATTTCACATCTCGCACGTCAAGCCAGCGTCCACCGGCGAGCTGGTCATCACCGGTCTGTTGCTCGTTGGTTGTCTGACGCCGCTTTTCTGGCCGACCGCCGCCACCTCAGCCGCCGCCGTCGTGCCTCGACCGACCCCCGCGCCCACGTCGACCTCCACCCCGACCCTCACCCCCACCCCAACGCCGACCCCGCGAGCCGTGACCGTGCGCGTCGACCACGTGCGCAATCCCGACGAGGAGATCCTGGTCGAGGCGGGGGATGTGGTCGCCATCGGCCAACCGCTGGCCGACCTTGCGACCTATCGTGCTCTCATTACCACGCCTTCGCCAACTCCGACGCCCACCCCAGGCCCAACACCTACCCTTGCCGGTCTCGACCCGCTCACCGTTGCCCAGGCAGAGGCTAATCTGGCGCTGGCCGAGGCCCGTTACCACGCCGCCCTGTCCACACCGACCCCTAACCCGTTCTTTCTGCCTACCCTCGAAGCTCGCGCTACAGTCATCGCCGGGGGAATCCAGGACCGCCGCGACGCGCTCTATCGGTGTGAACAAGAGGGGAGTTGCGACGATTGGCGCTACCAGGTCGCCCGGGTGGAATTGGCGACGTTGGAGGCGCAGGCCGCCCCTGCCGCCTGGCGGCTTGAGCAGGAATTGCACCCCGCGCCCGATCCGCTGGCCGTCGCCATCGCCGAGGCCGAGTTGCAGGTCGCCCGCATCCGCTACGAGGCCGCCATCGCCGTCACGCCCCAGGCTACCCCTACACCCGCGCTCATAATCGCCTCAGACACAGGCCCCGACGAGACCCGCGTGTACGCCCTGGTCGCCGGGCGCGTGCTGGAGGTGCGCATCGCCAGTGTGCAGGGGAATGAGGCCACGGTGGAGATCGTCATCGCCCTTGATGAGACAGAGGTGGTTGCCAGCCCACCGGGCCGCGCTGCCGTTGTGCGCGTCGTGGATGGGGATACCATTGTCGTGCAAGTGGACGATAGTGAAGAGACGGTCCGCTTCATCGGTGTGAACACTCCAGAGACGAAGCATCCCGAAAAGCCGGTCGAGTGCTACGGTGAGGAGGCGTCGGCCTTCACCGAGTCGCTTCTGCCGGTCGGCTCCTCCGTTCGGTTGGAGCTGGACGTCCAGGAGCGGGACAAATACGGGCGGCTCTTGGCCTACGTGTGGCTTGATGGTACAATGGTCAACGAGGTGCTGCTGAGCGAGGGGTACGCGCAGGTGATGACGATTCCGCCGAACGTGCGCTACGCGGAGCGGTTCCTGGAGGCGGAGCGGGAGGCACGGGCTGAGGGAAGGGGGTTGTGGGGGGCGTGCCAATGACGGGACTAGAACACGCGGCAATGACAGTGATCATCGTGGCGCTATTCGGCTGGTTGGGACTGCTGGAGATTCGCTTGGCCTACCAGCGTGGCGGAGGTTTGAGCGACGCTGGATAATGAAGGAAGGAGATGCTCGTATAGTTCCTCAAGACAGAGGGAGATAGTGTAGATAGAAAGCTTTATTATTCTAGCTTGCAACGTGTCAGCCAGGGGAGAGAGCTTTGCTTAACACTTTTTGGATTTTAGCCCGAACCTTAGCTCGTCCCTCGGCGTCTCTGAGTTCGTGTTCCCAAATTCTCAGCACACACCATCCTTGATCTGTTAAATTTTGTGTGTTTTGTCGATCTCTTTCGATATTTCGCTCGATTTTCTTCTTCCAGTATTCGCGGTTTGTTGTTGGTAGCTTTTTATTACATTCGGGGCACCCGTGCCAAAAACATCCGTCCGCAAAGATTATAAGATGCTCTTTTGAGAATACTACGTCTGGTTTTCCTGGGAGTTCTTCGGCATGCTTTTTCCAGCCTTTCAGGCGCATGCCTGCTAGCATGGCGAAAAGCTGACGCTCAAGGCTGGTGTATTTTCCTTTAACAGCCCGCATTGCTTTTCTGCGATCTTCTGGGGTTAGGTTATCTGGCATCTTGTTGCTCCGCGGTAGACAGTTCGATGACTGATACAGGGAGATTATATGTCCTTTGAGAAAACTGTTCAAGTAGATTTCTTGGATTTTACGACAAATACGCGACCTTTCGAGAAAAGGCCCGTTGCAGGACGTGATACAGCGGTAGAGTATTTCGCTGGCATAGGTTTGGTGAGATTAGGTTTGGAGCAAGCAGGATGGAAAATCCTGTTTTCGAATGATTTCTCCAAAGATAAATACGAGATGTATTCTGCATACTATGATGATGCTAGAGAAAGATATCATGTCGAGGACATACACCAGCTTGATGTGAATCTGGTTCCTCAAACTTTTTTGGCTACAGCTTCTTTTCCTTGTATCGATTTATCGTTGGCAGGAAAGGGAAACGGTATTAATGGAGAACATTCAAGTGCATTTTGGGGATTCACCGAAATTCTCCAAAGACAGAGGGAAAACAAACCGTCGCTAGTGTTGCTTGAAAATGTTGAGGGATGGCTTTACTCAAACGACGGGAGTGATTTTAGGCTGACTATACAGGCGTTAAATGAACTTGGTTATAGTTGTGATGTATATTCATTAAACGCTGTTCGATTTACCCCTCAAAGCCGACCTCGTATTTTCGCCGTGGGAATGCGGGCGAGTGCGAACAACGACATTAGTAGGTTTCAGCGCCGCTCCAAGGCTCTCGCAACCTCCAGATTGAAAGAAGTGGTCTTGAAAAATAGAGATCTGCAGTGGCATATTCTTTCGGTCAACCCTCCTCCAAATAGGAGGAGCGATGGATTGGAAGAAATTATTGAGGATATGCCGGATGAAGATCCTCGTTGGTGGAGCCAAGAGAAAGTTTCTCATCATATCCAGATGATGGCTTCTTCGCATCTCGAGAGAGTCGAGGACCTAAAACAAGAAGCAGCATATCGTTATCGGACTATTTACAGAAGAATGCGCAAGGGAGAACAAAGGGCAGAAGTTAGACGTGGGAATACAGCAGGATGTCTTCGAACAGCGAGAGGAGGAAGTAGTAGACAGATCATTATTAGAGCGGGTAAAGGTACGATAAAGATGCGACACATGACTCCCCGGGAATACGCGAGGCTCCAAGGCGTCCCGGATATTTATCCTATTCCCGATGATACTGTTCAGGCACTAACAGGGTTTGGAGATGCCGTTTGTGTTCCTGTCATAACTTGGCTTGCTGAGAATATACTGAATCCGCTAACTTTTACGATTTGAATTAAAAGTCTGAGCATCTGTATCCGGGGAAGCGTTGGCATCTTGCAAGTCGGCAAAAATATGAGGTAGGGGGATTTGGGTCAAAAAATTGGTCAGTTCACCTTGTGCAATTTGCATAATCTGAGTGCCATGCTCTTTAACAAAGTTGTGAGTTATTGATCTGCGGAATCTTTGTCGCAAATCGTTTTTATAGTTCTCTATCAATTCGGGTTGCCATTTTTCAAACTTTGGTTGCATAAATACCCTTTCTACTAACCAAACCTCGATGTCCTGATAATCACGGCTTCGTGCAATAAATACGTGGTCCACCTGTTTGTCTTCTTCTAGCTTCTCCAAACCAGTATTTTTATGATATTGGTATTCGTAAGAACTGCCATCGACGGCTGATTTTATTTCGTATTTTTGTAAGTCAGCTCCTACCCCACCTTTGGCTTTTCCCCTCAGCAGAATAGCTGCAAAGACTTCCCAGTCCTTGGAGCCAACTGCTCTTTGGATAGAAAATCCGTACTTCTCGTACACCTCGGCCTTATCTTGTACAAGAAGAATGTATTTTCTATAAAAATCGTAGGCCGCCTCTACGTCCAAGTCTAGTTCAGACAACTGATCATTCCTCTCGTTAGATTGGGTATTTGTAGAACCGAGATCGCATGCCATAGACTGTCAATGAGTCTTTCGAAGCTTTGTAGACAGCGTGCATAACCGGAAATTGATGAGGGTTTTGGCCCCGCGGACTTGGACTATTTCCAGTAATTAAATGTCTATGCCTCATCCATCGTAAAGTAAGAGATATCCTTCCCGTACAGCGCCGCGAAGATCTCCAGCTCAACAAAATCTACACGCCGTTCACCCGATTCGCATTTGGATACGAACGACTGATGTTTCCCGAAGTGAGCAGCCACTTCTGATTGATTAAGTCCCGCCTCCAGTCGCGCCTGGCGGAGCTTTTCGGTGAACTGCCTATAGCGTGAGAGATATGAACGAGCGATCATTTAAGTGCTCCCTTGCGCTGTTCTTGTGAAACACTTTACACCCCAGGAGATAATATCCCAAATTGGGATAATACACCCGATTTGTGCTGGCAACAGACTTGACAATATTCGATGTTTGGATATGCTAAGTGGCACATCTGATCCTTGAGCTTGCTGTCGGTGTTGTGATGAGTGAGAATTGAACCCAACGAGGGTAAATGATGAAAGAAGCTCTGAACGAGGACAACGCCCGCGTCGAGGCCGGCCCCAACGCCCCCCAGGTGGCCACCTGCCCAGCCTGCGGTGGCGTCGTGGATCTGCGCAGCCGGAGAAACGGGAGAGATCCTGAAGACAAGACCTGGTACTACCGCCACCGGCGAGGCGAAAGCCCTCGCTGCACGCGCCGGTCGGGGCCGGGGTGGTAGCGATTTTTGCGCGCCAGCCAGCGCATCGGGGACGATGGGGCGGCGCTATGGATAAGCAAGAATTGAGTACGGGAGCGAGTAAGGATCCCAACCAATGACCAACTCCCATCCCACCCCAACCAGGAAACACCTATGCAACGCAAAACACCCGACGACTACCACAAACTAGCCCAGGAGCGCGGTCTCCGTTGGCTGGGGACCGAAGTTCCCAACATCCAAACCAAGACGGCTTGGGAAAGAAGGGACAAGCAATGACGCAACGGGAACGCGCAGCAATGGCGGTCGTCCTGGCGGTCACTCGAGAGAAATTGGCTAACCCTTCGAAGCGTGATACAATGCTCCTGGCGCCACCGACCACCGAATTGCACACGGTTTGATTCTACAGTACAAAATCAGGAGGAGTATTATGGCCTGGATGCTTTCACCCGTTGGAATTGGCATCATCGTCGTTCTTATCGTCGCCATCGCCTCACTCATCTACTGGAAACGTGAATCCATCAAACGGTGGCTCGGCCGCCAGGAATTGGACGAGATCGAGGTAGGTGCCGGCCCCCTCAAAGCCAAATTTAGAGAGAAGAAACCAGAACCACCGCCGTCTTCCGCTGGCGTGGACTTTGGTGAAGGTGGAGACTTTACCGGCGCTAAAATCAGCGGCGTTGCTGGCCGTGACATCCGCCGTGGCTCTGCTGCGGACGAATCATCTGGCGGTAAGACTCCCGGCGTGGACTTGGGTAAAGAAAGCAAGTTCCGCAACGCCGAGATTGAAGACGTGGCCGGCCGCGACATCATAGAGGATTGACCGTGCCTTTCAACATCCTCGTTGGTTTCGTAGATCGCAGACCTGAACTGGCACTGTTCCATCGCATGCTAAACGGTGAGACGAGCGAGCGCATCCTGCTTGTCTTGGAACGGTCTGAGATAGGCAAAACTTGCTTCCTCCTGAAGCTAGCTCACGAGTGCGAGCAACAAGCGCCTCCTGTGCCCGTCGTCATCCTCGATTTTGACCAGCGTCGCAGCGGCCTGACCGACTATCTCAGCGTCGCCCGCGAGGTCCGTCGCTGTATAGGGGATAAACATACCCCCGCCCTCTGCGCCTGTGAAGAAGACATTTACCGTTCCGGTCCTGTAGTAAGCGTACGGACTGCCGAAGGTGATGCTGGTGTGGACTGGGGGCAGCGCGGGCGCTTCAATGATGCCGACATATCCGACATCGCCGGCCGCGACCGCGTCGATGTGCGAATCGGGTCTATCTCCAGGGCCGCCCCAACGGCCGATCTCATAGCCTGGCAAAAGGCTGAAATGGGTCGAGCATTGTCTCGTGACCTGGTCAACCTGGCTAGTGAGCACAGCCGCCTGGTCTTGTTGGTAGACACCTTCGAGGACGCTCCCGAAGAAACCTGCGCTTGGTTGGAACGCTGGCTATTCGAGCCGTTGCGCTCCGAACTAGCACACGTTCTCCTCGCCGTCGCCGGACGCCCCCAATGCCGTTCTTTCTTCGAGCAACCTCGTCTGTGGAGCGGACTCATCGCCCGCATCGACCGCTTCACACCTCTGAGCGACGACGACATCTTGGAGCATTACCGTCGGCGTGGGCTGCCTGTTTCCGAGGCCGAAGCATCGTTCCTCCAGATAGCGCGATTGGGCCCGGCCAGAATGGCCGATCTTGGCGACCTTCTCGATCAAACGCGGAGAGGTACGCGATGAACGATGACGCTCTGCGCAATCTCCTCGCCCAAGGCTTGTCTGAGGAAGAGATGGCCCGCGCTCTGCTCGACCTCACCCTGGAGGCCGCCCCGCCCGACGTGGCCGACGCCGTCCGTATGTGCGCTCTGCCCGCCTGGTTCGACGCCGCTCATCTGGCTCTCCTCGCTGATAAGAGCGAGAGAGAGGCCGCCGACCTGGTTGAGCAAGTTGCAGCTTTCTCCTTCACCCTGCCCCGCGAGAGGGGGGGGTACGTCTACCACGAGTCCACCCGCGCCCGCTTGCTCGACTGGTGGCGGAAGCCGGAGCAGGCTGGGCGTTTCGCGATGCTCAGCGAGCGGTTGGCCCGTCACTATCTGGCTCTGGCCCGTGAGCAGGATCCCCGTCTGAGCGGTTCTGACTACCTGGACGCGCTGGCCGTGTTGGACGCTGCCTACCCTAACGTCTACGCCGCCTGGGAAGGAGCCGTTGCGTCGGAACATTGGGAGCTGGTGCGAGATTTCGCCTACGCCCAGGCCGACTACCAGGACAAACGAGGCTTATGGTTGGAGACACAGACTTGGGCCCGGAAAGGACTGGAGGCTTGTGAGCGCCTGGACGACGAGGCAGGACGGGCCGACATGCAGATTATCCTGGGCAACGCCTACTCAGACTTGCCGACGGGGGATCGGGAGGCCAACTTGCAGCAAGCGATTGAGTGCTACCGCGAAGCGCTGCGCGTCTACACGCCGGAGGCCGCGCCCTTCCAGTATGCGACCACCCAAAACAACCTGGGCACCGCCTACTCAGACTTGCCGACGGGGGATCGGGAGGCCAACTTGCAGCAAGCGATTGAGTGCTACCGCGAAGCGCTGCGCTTCCGAACGCCGGAGGCCGCGCCCCTCGATTACGCGATGACCCAAAACAACCTGGGCACCGCCTACTCAGACTTGCCGACGGGGGATCGGGAGGCCAACTTGCAGCAAGCGATTGAGTGCTACCGCG
>Ga0180433_10008754_pt1 | contig 12531 bp, 10 predicted proteins | sample SS_ome_8_FD_132980 | JGI IMG/M metagenome (GOLD analysis project Ga0180433, IMG submission 132980) | Hypersaline lake sediment archaeal communities from the Salton Sea, California, USA - SS_1_D_1 metaG | ecosystem: Environmental > Aquatic > Non-marine Saline and Alkaline > Hypersaline >... | reverse complement strand
GACCTTTTTTTAGCGAAAATTTGTAAACTATATTTAGAAATTCTCAGTGGGGGAAAATCTTACGTGTTTTGCGAAAATTCATTAGATCCTGATAGTTATCGAAATCCAGCCAATTCCATTATAAAAGATGGCTCTTTTGATTTTGTATTAACGAATCCTCCTTTTGGAGCGAAAATCCCGATTACAGACGAACTTATACTAAAAAATTATCATTTAGCTCATATATGGAAAAACAATAGAGGAGATTGGGAATTGCAGGATGATATAATGTCAAAACAACCCCCCCAAATTCTTTTCATTGAAAGATGTGTCCAGCTACTCAGGGATAAAGGTAAAATGGGAATAATATTACCCGAGGGAATATTTGGTAATCCTTCTGACCGTTATATTTGGAAATATTTAACTTCTAATGGTAAAATACTAGGTGTAATCTCGTTAGATCAGAATTGTTTTCAACCTTATACTTGTAATAAGACTAGTATCCTTTTTTTTGAGAAATTGAACGATATACCGAAAGAATATTTTATTGATTTTGCTATCGTAGGTAATGTAGGGCACGATAAAGATGGTAAGGTTCTTTATAAATTGAACAAAGACGGCTCTAAAAAGATGACAGAAGAAGGAGAGCTGATAATAAATGATGAATTGCTTGATCTTAATCATCGTATTAAAAATTGCGATCAATTAGATTACAACAAAAACCAGAGCGTTTTTAGGATCAAATTTGGCCAGATTAAGAATAATATCTTTATTCCTAGTTACTACACCGGAGTTGAAAGAAAATTAGAAAGCCTCAAAGAAAAAACAGAGTATGTTCTTGAATCAATCCAAAGTTTAGTAGATCGAAAAATTATTTATTCCAATAGAACTGGATATTTGCCTCGTGGAAATGAGATTGGTTCGAGTGTATATGGTTTAGGAGAAATACCTTTCATTCGTACAACAGAGTTAAATAATTGGGAAATCAACTTAGATTCTCATAAAAAGACCTCAGATGAAGTCTACGTTCAATATGAGAATAAACAAAATATTGAAGAGGGAGATATCCTTTTAGTAAAAGATGGCGGCCCTAATTTAATTGGAAAGACTGCCTACATCACTTCTCTAGACACGAAAATTATCATTCAAAGTCATATTTATCAAATAAAAGTATTAAAGAATGATGAAGCAATCGATCCTTACCTTCTCTTATACCTCTTAAATCTGGATATAGTTCAGGATCAGATCAAAGCTATTACTTTTGTTCAAGGGACAATTGCCACCTTAGGAAATAGAATTATGGAAGTTAAACTCCCAATCCCTTCAGATACAAATAGAAGGAAGGAAATATCAAAATATATTAAAAATATTGTAGATAAAAAAATAGAAATAAGAAAGCAAATCGCAAATTTAAGTATGGAACTGTGATGAAAATATCATGAACATTGAACAGTTTATCATAAAAGATTATGATCAAATTATTAAAATTTGGCAAGAAGCGGGAATCAATATCGGCTCTTCTGATACTGAAGATGAAATTGAAAAAATGCTTAATAGGAATCCAAATCTTTTTCTAGTTGGAAGAGTGCATGAAAAAATCATCGCAGTCGTCTTAGGTGGCTTTGATGGAAGAAGGGGATATGTTCATCATTTAGCAGTAGATCCTGCTTATCAAAATAAAGGTTACGGTAAAATGTTAATGGATGAACTCATGTTGAGATTTAAACAAATGAAAGTTCATAAGATTCATCTTTTTATCGAAAAATACAATCGTTCTGTGATAAATTTTTATAAGAAACTAGAATGGGATATAAGGGATGATCTAGTTATGATGAGTTTCATTCCCGATGAAAATCTTTATAAATGGAAACTTTGAGCTGATAAAAAAAAAATATCTAATGATCGTCATTTATTAATTTTTTGCAATTTTATTAACTCAATTGCTTTATTTGGGCACCTATGATAGCAAACAGAGCATCCTCCACAATCTCTGACCGAACTAATTGTAATTGCTTTACCCACTTCATTGAACTTTCGGATGTTTAATGGGCAAAATCTTACACATGTTCCACAGCTTCGACATCGTTCTAAAATAGTTATTGCTTTATAATGAAGTAATGATAATTCCTTTATCTTACGTTCTAAGTTTGTCGAAGCGCTATTCATAATTTTACACAATAGATATACAAAAAAACAATAAATCTGATTTACATAAATTAAAAAGAAAGAATAAAATTTATGTTATATTCGAACATAAATTTTTAAGAATTTTTTCTGCTCCTTTAGTAAAGGTGGTTAAAATTTCATCTACATCCATCATTGAGTCAATCAGACCAACAGTTTGACCCACTGGAATTGCCCCATTCTCGACATCTCCCTTAGTATACACAATTTCATAATGCATAAGGTCTTCTAAGTACTCATCCATACTATAAGATAATTCTTGAGCTATTTTTTCATTCTTACTTACCACTTTGCCATGTTCGATACAGTATTTGTTTTTTAATAATCGAATTGGGCCAAAACCGCCTGTAGTTAATAAAGTGTCTCTTGCAGTAGCAGGAGGAATAAGTGCTTTATAGTTTGGATGGAATTCGCTCTGATTCGAAGCGATAAAACGCGTTCCCATTGCAACAGCATCAGCCCCCATTGCTAATCCCGCAGCTATTCCTTCGGGAGTTGCAAACCCTCCACATGCGACTAATAGCTTATCAGGGTGCTTTTGAGCAACTTGTTGAACTAAAACTAAAGTAGAAATTCCTTCATAACTTTGATGACCTCCACCTTCTGTACCAGTAGCAACAATTCCATCACATCCTGATGAAACGACTTTATCAACTAACCACAATGCAGGGGCCACGTGGAAATGGTGAATATAAGGAGCTTTATCCTTCAATATCTTACTCGCAGTTCTTGGTCCACCTGCGCTCGTAAGAACATAGATCAGCTGTTCACGGAGTTTAGGATTTTCCTTCGTCCATTGAGCAATCTTTCTGAGCATGATTTTATGATCAGTCTGAATTCGTGCGGTTCTTACATTTACTCCAAAAGGTTTGTCCGTATGTTCAATTACATGAAAAAGTTGTTCTTTCATATCCTTAACAGAATTTTTACCTCGTAGAGTGGCATGACTCACAACACCCAAGCCTCCCGCTTCAGAAACAGCTATTGTAAGCTCAGTAGTATAAAATGGACCCATCGGAGCGCTAAAAATTGGAAATTTTAATCCAAACTCCTCTGTTAATCGTGTTTTAATCATTTTTTATTCACTCTTAAAAATCTAGAAGTATGGTTATGATTACTCTTTTGCACTTAAAAAAATTATCCAAATGACCCTTTTTTTTTATGACATCATAGTAAAGGATTGACGAAAAATGGTGTATTATGGCTCAAGAATACACTTATATATTTTATATAGGAATAATTTATGAGATAAAATATCACTAGAGATAATATGGACTCACATGATAATCTGCCCGATGCAATAATAACATCTAAAGGGGAAATATCGAAAAAATTTTTGGAGCTAGGGATTAAATCATTCAAACAAGCTTGTCATTATGTACATGAAATGACCTATGGGTACAATTCAACTTATGACGATGACATGATCTTATTTGAAGAAAATAAAGGGACTTGTACCACCAAACATGCAATTATTGCGGGACTTGCGAGGGAACTTGATATTCCACTTCATAAAAAAGTAGGTGTATACAGATTCACTGAAACGATTACGACAGGTGCTGAGGAAATTCTAAATAAATATAATATACCTTACATACCTATGGTTCACTGTTTTTTAATATATAATCAATACCGATTTGATCTCACAGAAGGAAACATTAATGGCAAGAAAACCTCTATTAAAGATTTCATTGAAACTCGAGAAGTAGAGCCTTTTCTTAGCAGAAAAGATGAATATATGTGGTATAAGGAAGTCTTGAAAGAAAAAGTATTACCTTCAGCAGAAATGAAAGGTATTACAGAAAGAACATTATTGAAAGCAAGAGAAGAAATTATCTTACTTCTGAAGAATTCAATAAAACGACAATGAAATACTTGTTTAAAAAAAAGAATAAGCTAAAATTAATTTGATCAAAGAATTCTAACTATCCCACCCACCTTGAGCTCTAGCGTTTTTAATATCCTCCTCAACTCGAGATTGTAAAGCTACATAATCCGTCTTTGCTACACGATTAAGAGGAAACTCATCTAAGAATACGACCATAGAGGGTCTTTTATAGGATGCCATTCCCTTACAATGTTGCATTACTTCTTGTTCTGTGAGTATCTCACCTTCCTTCAACTTTATATATGCGGCGACTCCTTCTGTAAAGACCTCATGTTTTGCTCCAATTACTCCCACAAACTCAATTTGGGGCAATTCTGCGATATAAGCCTCGACTTCGGGAGGAAATACTTGATAACCTTTTGGCTTTATCAAGAACTTTCTTCGCCCTTCAAGATGAAGACCTTTTTCATCAATATATCCCATATCTCCAGTATACAAATATCCATCTGATGATAATGTCTTGCGTGTTGCCTCTTTATTTCCGAAATATCCTAAAAATGTTTGAGGTCCTTTATAACAGATTTCTCCAATTTCTCCATTTGGTAATTCATCTCCAGCATTTCCATTTTCTTTCATAGGTTTTCGAATTGACATCGGGTAAATTGGAAAATCATAACCTAAAGTGCCTGTAAATTCTTCCAATGAAAGATTTGTGGGGGTATAAGAACAAAATCCCGAAGTCTCAGTTAGTCCCAGCCCAGTAAATAAATTGGGAGCCATTTTTGTTAATCGTTCCAAGAATGGTTTATCAACTGGTTGGCCAGCTGCGATCGCATATTTTAAGGAACTAAGATCATATTCATCATAGTTAGGAAGCCTCCATTCCATTACGAACAACGCAGGTATTTGCCCCATAACCGTAATTTTATACTTTTGAATCGCATCCAGACTTTTTGCGGGATCGAAAATATGGAGTACTACAACTCCCCCTCCTTTAAATATAGGAGTCATAAACTGTTCAGTCGTTCCTCCTACATGAGAAGGTGGTAAATTAACTAACATCGTATCATCCTCTTCAGAATAAAGTCCTTTTGCTAAACACATATTCTGACAAGTTATCCCTTTATTTGTTAACATAGCAGGTTTTGGAAAACCGGTAGATCCCGTTGTGAAAATGATGAGTATCGGATCATCTTCTCCTACTTTCTCACATTCTGCGTGAAATTTTTTCATAACTTCTGAATCCATGTCTGTCTTTGCATATTCTTTTTGAGCTTCTTGCATTAACTGAAATGCAGGGATAATACCCTTCCGATATTTATCATCAGGGGTGCTAAATTGAACTACATATTCTAACCACGGATTATTTTTCATAACTGCAGCTCCAATCATGCCAAAATTCGCAGCAGAAGTCCTCCCTAAATGGCAATACATTTTGCATCTCTGTTGCAATAAACTCAAGTTCCTCATAATTTCGGGAGGTTTTAACCGTAAATCCATCGGGCACCACATTACTCCTAATTTGGCGCAAGCATATCCCAATATGATATGTTCATAAAGAAATGGTAATGAAGTGGTGATTATATCTCCTTTCCGAAAACCTAAATTATAAAGCTTAAAGGCCACAACTTCTATTGCGTCACGAAATTCTTTAAAGGTGTATTTCTTTTCAGTATCATAAAAAATAAAAGCAACCTTGCCAGGCCTTTCTTCTGCCCATTTATCAATAACCCCATTAATTGTATGAGGAACGGTTTTAAATTCTTCCCAAGACATTATAATCATTCATATTTCATTTTGAATATGCATTATTTAATCTTTGAATTTTTAAGTATTATGTTTTAATTAAATTCTATATTAAGTATTTTTCCTTTAATATAACAATAATTTCCACTTTCCAGATGCCAGCACACTTTAAAATCAGTTGGAATTAAAATTCCATTGAATTCCTTATATCCCTCATAGAATCCGTGCCAATCTTCCAAAGTTATATTATTTTGGTTCGTATAATAGCGCTTAGCGGTCACTTCTTCGATGAATCCTAAATTATCAAATAAAATTTTACCTGAAATTTGAATATGATTCTTTTTAATGGTCAGTTCGAGAGTCCTCTCATCTAATGTATTCCATACTATTTTTTCATTCAAATAGAACGAAGGATACCACGGTGCTTCACTAATAAATCGCAAAAATTCTCCCTGGTCTATTTTCTCTCCCTCTTCATCTACCACGGTTATAAAATTAAATAATCTTGCCTTGAGAGCTCCCCTTCCCTCGATAAATTCATCTACTACATGAAAATTAACTAGAGGAATCATTTTTATCTTCGCATACCATAAAAATGACCAATCCTCAGTATTTACACATTGCTCAGCACTAAAAGGTTTCCAATTAGAATCGGGTTTTAATTTAAAGTATCCTTTCTGAGATAATCTCACTCGCTTTATTCGTTCTTTTCCGATGAGATCAACTTTTTGAAAATAATCTTGAATTAAAGCTGGTAAAGAATCAAGTTCTTCTTTTAACACATTTATAGCTTGATTTTTTATAGGCTTCTCATAAAACTTCTTTACTTTGGCTCTGATTTTTTTATTCATTAAATAATCAATTTTTACTTATTTTTTCACTCACTTGAACCCCATAATTTATGATGCTAAAAAAAAGTTACACTCAACTTATCGAAACTTCCATCCATATTAAATCTAATACATCGCAAATGATTTAGAAAAATTAAAAAAAAAATAAATAAAAGAATTAGATATCTTTTCTTTTTTTGGCAGAAATAATTATTACTATTGAAATCCCTATACTCATAGAACTTAGAATGACGAACAATGGAAAACCAGGAATTTCTTTAGATGTTGTAAAGTACATGACAAAAACAGGGTCGTGAGATAACCCTCCTCCTCCGTATGCACCATATTCTGGATAGCATGAAACAAAAAATGCGGCCATATTCTGAGGATTGGTTTGATTATATGCGTCCTCCATAGGGATACCATGAACAAACGTATTTGTTTGGTTGATTGCATATCCTACTATTAATCTACCAAACTCTCCGACCAGTTCTGTCATTCCCGACACAAGATTAATGAATTCAGAGTCATGAACTACGTCTAAGCATTCGTAGGAAACGTTATAACTTCCGGTCACTAAATTTGATTTGTTAGTAAGCGTATATACTGGTTTTTGACTAAACCGAAAATCAAATGCATGAACACCTCCGAGGTATGTTTCTACGATAGATAACCCCGATTCATGTATAGTTCTATTGATTTCCCCTCCAAGGTGCGAAAGCGCCCAATCCTGTCCTGCCCAGATAAAGCTATAGGTACCAAGGCACATAGCGAAATCTTCTGGTACCCAGTGATCATCAGGATAACTTGCAAATGCCCAATCATCCATTGGATCATCTCGATATACCATACTATCAATTTCTCCTGTTTCATAATCTTGATAGAGTGTCGAAACCCCCGTAGAAGTATCTACTTCCAAAGTGTATAGGTATTCAAAGTATGTCATGTTTCCAATATGATGAGATCCTTCAACATAGGTTCCGGGGTCTGAATAATTGAATCCCCAATTAAAGTAAGGAGTAGGTGAAGTTCGGTTTATATTTGGAACGAAAAATATGATGTTTTCATATTTATACCCCCAGTTATAGGTAACTATTGGACCACTTACTGATCGTGTCATTGGATATGCTGTTGTTTTAGGATTTGAGGTTAAATTCGTATCCCTTACATCTTGGGTATTTGCTCCCATGAAGAAATACGGATTTAATTCTTCAGTACCTTCATCATAGACTCTATTATGATTATGATCGCCAAAACCATACCAAGCAGAATGCATTGTTGCAACAATTATTTCAGAACCAGCAATGTGAGCATGTTGCCACCACATTTGAGCAGGAGATGTGAATAGGTTTTCCTCTCCCATATCCCACTGTGTTTTATTCATAAACGCAAACATCCCCATCTCAAAATTATCTTCCTTTATCCATTTAACATTCCAAGTATTATTTAACCAGCTTACCATCGGATCGACATCTGGATGATCCCAATTTGAGTTATTACTCACCATTATATCCCAATAATTCTCAGAAAACGTATGTCCATTGAATAATAATCCTTGAGAAGGTGGATCATCACCAAGAACAAAAACCGAATAAATACCTGAATAAAGTAGCAAACTCAACAAAAAAACAGTAATTAAATTATAATATTTTTTATCCATTTTGTACACTTTAGTACAAGTTATTAGATTGCTTTGAAAAATATAACCTATTAACTATTTAAAGTTATTCTAAACTTGGAAATAAAGCTAATATAACCCCTAATTTCCTTGTCCTATATGCAATCTGTTTGTTTAAATTCTAATCTTCTTTAAAAAAAAATTTATAAATATTTCGCTAACGAATTTTAATTAATTTTCAAATATTAGTTGAGATATAAAAAATTAATAATTAAAATGGTGAAAAAGAATTATGACGAAAGAAGTAGCGATAATTGGTGTTGGAATCACACCATTTAGAGCTCGCTATTTGGATAAAACTTATTTTGAACTCGCATATAACGCTACAAAATTAGCTCTTGAAGACTCAAATAAAAATGGAGCCCAAATAACACATAAAGATCTGCAATCGACGGTATATGGTATTTATAACGAACTTTTTGAACGTCAATTTATGCCCGATATTTTTACAAATTCATATTTGGGTATGAATAATAAACCAGGAACTAGAGTAGCTACTGGAGGTGCTACAGGGGGCTATACTGTGCGAATGGCCTATGCTGAAGTAGCGTCGGGAATTTCTGATCTATGCTTATGCATCGGGCTTGAAAAATGTAACGATTGTTATGATGAACAAACGGGAACGACAACTCCAGAAGTGCTTAATGCTATTGCTTATTCAGCAGACATGACCTATGAGTATCCTATGGGGATGATGGCCGCCTCGTCTTATGTATCAATGGTTAACGCTCATTATGAGGAATTTGGTAATCCAACTGAAGAGCAAATGGCATATGTTGGCGTGAAAAATCATGGAAACGCTATGCTTAATCCTAAAGCTCAATCTCCAATGAAAATTACGGTAGAAGATGTCATGAATTCCCGAATTATCTGTTATCCTTTCAAGATGCTCGATTGTTGCCTTTATTCAGAAGCATCCGCAGCATTGATTTTAGCAAATAAAGAAAAGGTCAAAGAATTAGGTGTTGAGAATCCTATTTGGATAACTGGGGTAGGAGCCGCAAATACCGACTGTTTTATAGGAAATCGGGAAGATATGGGACGCTTATATTCTAATATTTATGCTGCGAAAGTAGCCTATAAAATGGCGGGCTTAGATTATAACAACATAAAAAAGCAAATAGATCTTGCCGAACTTCATGATGCATTTAGCGGTCAAGAAGTAATCTCGTATGAAGAATTAGGTTTTGTTCCATTTGGACAAGGTGGGCCTTGGATAGAGAATTCTTTTGAAAAACCGGGAGAAGGACCTTGGCTTGAGGGAGAACTACCTTGTTGTCCTTCAGGTGGCCTAATAGGATGCGGGCATGCAGTTGGTGCCACAGGAATTATGAGCACGGGGGAAGCCGCTCTTCAACTACGGGGAGAAGCTGGAAAACATCAAGTCCCCATTGAGAAAGGACGCGCGATTTCGCACTCTATTGGCGGTCCAGGAGCTGCTTATGCAGCAATAATTGTAATGGCAAATGAGGAGGGGATGAAATAATTATGACCGGTGAATTCCAAGAACATCAAATACGCGATGTTATAAGAATAAACTACAAATATACAATGGGTGGTCAATCTAAGTTTTTTATTGAAATTATGAAAAATAAAAAACTCTTAGGCACAAAATGTACGAAATGTGGCAAGACATGGATGCCTCCACGAATCAATTGTTCAGATTGCTATGTTCCCGCTGAGTGGGTTGAGCTTAAGCAAACAGGTACGATTGAAGTCAGTACAATTGTATGGTATACTACCTCTGCCTTTATTAAAGCGATTCCGTATGCTATTGGATTTATTAAACTCGATGGTGCGGAAACATCTTTGCTTCAAGGGATTTTTTCGGAGAATTTAGTCCCATCTAAAGTAAAGAAAGGACGACGCGTTAAAGCTGTATTTTTAAAGGAAAGAGAGGGCAAAATGACTGATTTCTTTTTTGTTCCTGAAGATGAATATGAAAAATGGATAAATAAACCAGAATACGAAGGAGGCAATTAATCATGGCTACTGCAAAAGAGAATTTAAAGCGAATATTAGAAAAAGTAAATCAAAATGAGAAAGCACAAGCCGTTTTTGTTACGAATATCTCAGGTAAAGATATTAATTGGGATATGTCATTTCAATTTAACCTCGAACATGAAGATCCATTCTATTTAAGTATCACTAATCGAAAAGGAGTACTGTCGGATGGGACCAAATCAGATGCTGAAATTATTATGACGGGTGATCCCGAAGCAATTATAAGGATATCCAACGGAAAGGGTGACTTTACTCATGCTATATCAAGAGAACAAATTACAGTGGTGCAAGGAAAAGTAATGGATGTTGTAAGATTAACGAGAGCGATAACTACTGCCCTAAAAGGAAAATAATTCCATTTATTACCCCGTTATTAATTTTTTTTCTAATTACTTTTAAAGAACAGTAATTTTTATTAAGCAACTCGGTAAATATATCACTGTTAGAATCTAATTAAAAATTTAATTTTAGTTAAGCTATAAAAAGAGTAAAAAATAAAATAAATAAGAACAAATTGGTGTTCTTTATATGAAAAGAGAAATTGCAATATTAGGAATTGTCATTGCATTAGGATTAGGTTTATTGTTCGGTTGGTTTATCCCTTCACCATTTGCAGCTCCTGAAGGTGTTTCTTTACGCGATCAAATTATTAGCCGTGGAGAACTAATCGTTGGAACTAGTGCCGATTACCCACCATTTGAAAATTTCACATATCCCTACACCGGAGAAATTGAGGGTTTTGATGTGGATCTAGCCCAATTAATTGCTGATGAACTAGGGGTTACTCTTACTATGACCCATTTAGATTTTGGGAGTTTGATTTCTGCTTGTAGTGCAGGTACTATTGACATGATCGCGGCTGCAATGACATACAATGAAGAACGCGCTAAAAGTCTCGCAGCCTCAGTGACATATATAACAGTCAGCCAAGTTATTGTAGTGAAAGAAGCATCACCTCTTACAACTATCACTAATTTAACATATTTTGAAGACAAACCGATTGATATTGGAGTTCAAACCGGTACAGTGATGCATGATGAGCTTTTAGCTCTTGATAATGTTACAATCACTGCGTCACCTAACGCTGTTACTGTTATGACAAATTTGATAAGTGATGTAGTGGATTGTGTTTATATCGATGAACCAATTTTTACAGCATATAATCAGACCGAGAATTTAAGAATTATTTACAGCACAGGATCTGAGCCTTTTGCGCTCTGGACGAGATATGGTGAACCTGAGTTATTATACACGATGAACGATGTTATTCTTAATGCCTATTTAGATGGTACTGTGTATGATCTATTTGATAAATGGTTTGGATAACTATGCTACAAAAGATTTTGGCAATTAACAAAATAATAAATATTTTTTTTTATTTTTTGATTTATTAATAAGATCATTTAAGTTACAATTATGTTATTTCAAATTGGTTTTCAATATATTGGGATAGGTATACTGAATTCCTTAGTTATTTTTCCGATCAGTATCCTCATAATTCGATGGTATTTAAAAAAGAAAACTATTCCTTCAATTAGTTATTGGAATACTGATTTCAAACCTGCTTTACTATTAAGTTTTTTTTGGTTCATAATTAATTTTTCAATTGCTATTCTATTTAATTTCTTTATTGAAGATTTATTTTTATATTTTTTAATACAAGTAATTGTTTATGTTGTAATAGATATTTGTATCGGAACTGTTTTTGTTAAGAAAATTTATGAAAAAGAGTATAATGATTCATTTAAGTTTATATTTGTTATACAAATGATTATTTTCGGAATAAGTATCATTTTTGGATTCATTCTGGCTATTCTGTTTGGTTATATTCTGCCACAGATCTCCACTTCGTTTTTCTTTATTCTGAGATTTGGATTGTTAAATACTTTATTGATAACTATATCAAGTCTCATGATCGGATTAGTATTAGGGTTAACCTTAGCAATAATGCGCGTCTATGGCAGTAAAGAACTGTTTTGGCTCTCAGGTGGTTATGAAAAAATTTTTCGTGGGATTCCACTCTTAGTTTTAATTTTTATCTTTGCATTTGGATTTCCCGGACTTTTTTGGTATTTACCTTCTTTAGATCGCTATCTAGCCAGTGTAATTTTAGCTCTTGGTATGCGCAGTGGTGCATATCAATCCCAAATTTTTCGTGGGGCTATAATTTCAGTTAATCCAGGGCAAATGGAAGCAGCAAGATCACTGGGAATGAATAAGATTCAATCTTTTCGCCATGTTGTTTTACCTCAAGCACTCCGTATTGCGATTCCTAGTTGGTC
>Ga0180433_10008752_pt1 | contig 12532 bp, 14 predicted proteins | sample SS_ome_8_FD_132980 | JGI IMG/M metagenome (GOLD analysis project Ga0180433, IMG submission 132980) | Hypersaline lake sediment archaeal communities from the Salton Sea, California, USA - SS_1_D_1 metaG | ecosystem: Environmental > Aquatic > Non-marine Saline and Alkaline > Hypersaline >... | reverse complement strand
TTGATGTGGCCCCGGTCTTTACCACAAGGGCAACCCGCGGACTTACCAGACCGTCCCATCCCCGGTCCTCCCCGAGCAGGTGCCCGTCGTAGCGGGTCCCCAGCCTGAGAGAGACCCCCTTCGGAAACCCCTTCTCAACCTCCACAAAGCCCCCTATCTCAGCCACATCCCGGTCGCCGAACATTGTGGACCTGACGCCTGTTCGCCCTCCTTCGCAACCCAGGGTAATCTCGATCCGGGGTGATATGATACGGTCCAGCTGCACTGCGCCTCCAAGCCTCAGTGCGCGCGCGTTGTCCTTCACGTCATGGAAGTCATTCCGCCAGCTGGTATGATACCAGTTGGCAACGGCGGAGACCGCACTCATCATGTCGGGCATGGCCACGGCCTTGAGGTAGCCTGCCGTTTTCTCAGACCGTACCCGGTCCCCGCGGGCGCCGGGATCGATATCCAGAGCCTCGGCCTGGCTCAACCACTCCGTCGCGTGACCGTGTTTTTCGAGCGCCCAAGCATTGAAGAGAGTAAGACGCACCGCGCCCGACGGGTATGTGACCTTTGCCGTAACGCTCGACCTGCTGAAGTCCGAGTTCCTTCGGTAGCCGTCGTTGCCCTTGATGCCCAAACCGACCGAGAGACCGAGGTTGTCCATTCTCCGCGTGTGATTCACGTCGATGCCCCTGAAGGTGAGCCGGTCGGAAGTCCACTTCCACTCCGGGTGGTATGGATCGTCGAAGTAGCCTGAAAAGACGTGGAACCCGGTTGTCGGCTCGTCGGCGACTGGAACTGTGATTATGTTTATTACCCCGCCCAGCGCCGAGGATCCGTACAGCGAAGATGCCGCCGATTTTACTATCTCGATCCGCTGGATCTGGGAAGGGGGGACCAGATCCCACTTGATGCCGCCGGTATCGCCCGCGAGCGCGGGTACCCCGTCAATGAGTAGAAGCATCCTGCTTCCTGCCCCGCGGTTGAAGCCGCCTGATCCCCTGACATCAACCTGCGTGTCGGTAACCACGACCCCGGGAGCGTGTCGCAATACCTGGTCAGGGCTGTCCGCATCTCTCTTCTCTATGTCGCGGGACGTGATCACGGAAAACCCTACCGGGACATCGAGAATGTCCTCCTCCTTGCGAGTCGCCGTGACTACCACGGGGGCCAACTCGATGGGCGCCCTCGACAGGATTATATCCACGTGGAGATCCCGGCCGCCCTCCACTGTGATCTTCCTGGTGGCTTTGGCGTAGCCTATGACGCTCACGGTGAGCCGGTACGAACCGGCCGGGACATTCTCTATTCTGAAATTGCCCGCGTTGTCGGTGGCACCGCCTGCCAGGGTACCCTCCAGCACCACATTGGCCCGCGAAACGCCTCCGCCGGTCTCGGCATCTCTAACCGTGCCAGCGACTGTTGCAGCGGATGCCTCTCCGGCAGGTGAAGGCAGCAAAGGGGCTGTTGGAAGCAAGGTCACGAAAACGGCAATGATGACGCCAAGGGGTCTCAAAGCTCGGCCCTTCCCTCCTCAGTGTCCGAAGCAACAATCCGTCCCGGCACAACGGGCCGGCAAACGGTCCGGAGTGAGTGGGCCGGAACACAGATTTCTGCCCTGGCTTCACCGCTCCCACAGCAACGAATTGCGCCACCCGGACCGGAGGCGCTTCCAAGGGGCTTTCTATCGGTTAGCCTGAACCGATTGGAACCCATGGGAAGATCATCGAAATCCACTGTGATATCGACGTTACCGGTGAACCCTCCGGAACGAACCTCGACAGTTTGCGGTATCCCGGGGTAACCTTCCACATGGTGGAAGCCAAGGAGGCAGTCTGTATCCCAGTCGGTTGATTTCCTGCAAGCGGCTGCAACGAATTCGTAGGTACCGGGGGCGAGCTCGATCTCGTAAGCCACCGAGTCGCTCAGCAACGGCAGGGCCTCACTGTAGCCGCTGATATCCAGGAAGGACTCGGGCGGAAATGTTTCGGAAGCCACGACCCTGACCTCGAGGACGTTTTCCGGCCAGGAACCTCGGAAGCGAACCGTACCCCGTATACCCTGAACAGTGGGTCCCAGTCCGTGATCCGGCGAACAGGACTGGATGGACAACACAATGAGGAAGCCCATACAGACTATCCCCGGGGCGTCAAAGCGCCTCATGTTGCGCAGGCCCATCTCCTCACAACCTCCGGATCTCGCTTGTCTTCATATTACCAACGCGCATGTGCCGAAGGCAACCGACATGATTCCCCCGGGCCGGGGGCGAGATTCTCGAACACTCTGTAGCGCACTCGACGCCTGGATCCCGCATCCAAATATAGTGTTGACGTACCGTGGCATATGCTCTTAGTGTCCCATTATAAGGGGGTAAGTAATATGGACGGATCTGTGAGAGGGCGCCGTAACAGTACTATAAGAGACATACTCCTGACCGGGATAATCGCAGGCGCATTGTATTTCCTGGTCAATGTGGTGATGTTCTACCCCTCCGAGCAACTCGGACTGATGCAAGGCTCGTTCCTCAGGTTCAACCTGTTCGCATACAGCATCGCCTTCTGGCTACTTGCGTTCGTCGTGCTTTCTGCAGTGATCCATCTTATCATGTTACCCCTTCTCGGCGGCGGCAAAGTACCGGCTACGATCGGGCGTTTCATAGTCTATTTCGTAATCAGCGCGGCTTTTCTGGTCGGCCATGCTACCTGGTGGGCATACTCGAATACGGCCCCCCTGATTCCAAGCTATGTAAAGGTCCAGGAAGTCAGAACCTCGGTGATGCTGGCCCTGCTTGTCGCGGGCCTTGTCGCTCTGGGCCTGAGCCTCCTGCGGACCCTGCGCCCGGGCCGGCGAAGGGGCGGCGCAAAGGCTATGAGCATTGTGGCTCTCGTCTGTCTCATATACGTAGTCGTTGTCAATCTCCCTGTGGATTATGCCGACCTGGGTGGTGTACCTGAAGGCGGTCCGTATCCGGGCAGGACAAGGACGGTGATCTTCGGTGTGGACGCCGGGACCTGGAACGTGGTGCTTCCACTTGTGGAGCGGGGTGAGCTTCCGGCCTTCAAGAATCTCAAGGACCGGGGCACCTTCGGCTATTTCGACACCTACGGTCAGCAGTACACTCCTCCGTCATGGACCACCATAGCGACGGGCAAGGAGGAGAATAAGCACGGGGTGCACACTTTCTCCAACGTAAGCACCGACTGGCGGGCGGCACCTATCTGGTCCATAATGTCATCAGCCGGAAAGAGGGTGGGGGTGGTGAACTGGGAGTGCACCTGGCCGCCCTTCGAGGTGTCCGGCGGATTCATCTCCAAGGTTATATCGCCGCGGCCGGGGAGCGCACACTTCTCCGAGGAATTCGCCGGCTTCATACCCGTGGCCGATTCGATTCTTGCTTCCTGGGAGTACGAGTATCCCAAAGACGACAGCAAACGGATAGCCCGGGCGGACCGGGAGATGAAACAGATCCGGAGCATTCACGAAAACCTGTTCTCCAGAATCGACCCGGATTTCGCCGCATATGTGTACTACTCGACGGACATGCTCCAGCACTTCTTCTGGAAAGACATGGCTCCTGATCTTTTCACCGGCAAGGACTGGGCCGGCGTACGCACGGATCGGGCTTACTCCGAAGCCATAAAGGAAGGGTGGCTGCGGGCCGACTCCTTCCTTTCGGATCTTATGGATACCTATGGTGAGTATGCCAACTACTTCATCGTGTCCGATCACGGCGCTAGACCGATCAACAGACGCCAGGTTCAGCTGGATCTTGCCGCCTTGCTCGAGGAGCTGGGTTACCTCAGCACGCAGGACGGGGAGGTCCATTACGAAAGTTCGATCTGCTATCCGTACGAAGGCGGTTCCCCCCACTTCGAGTTCCGGCTGACCATAAACCCGGTTGAATACACCGTAGGAAGCGAGTTCGACTGGGAGCGCCACATGGAGCTAAGAACCAAGATAGTCGACGACCTAATGGCGGTGCACCTCAAGGGATCGGGCAAACCCCTATTCCTGGACGTATTGCTCCCGGACAAGACCGAACAGCCCGACGCGCCGGACATAAGCCTTCTTGCAGGGCGGACAATAATGGAGATGCCGCCTGAGGGAAGTGTGTTCGAGGTTGGCGGCGAAGATGTGCGTGTCGAGAGACTCCTCCACTTTCATCCCTGGTCCGGCCGGCACCGGTCGCGGGGCCTTCTGATTGCCGCCGGCCCCGCCATCAAACACCGCTACAGCGGGGCCTGGACCATCGATGAGCCTTATACCCGTATTTTCCGCTATACGCACGGTATATACAAGGTGATGGACCGTTTCTTCGGACCGCTCCGAAGGCTTCACCTTGTAGATGAGGTCAGGAACCTGGATGTGGCCCCCACGCTGCTGTATCTTTCCGGGATTCCGGTGGCCGAAGACATGGACGGGAGGGTGCTCTCGGAGATAATCGAGAGCGACTACAAAGCTTCCAACCGGGTGGAGACCGTGAAGACCTACAGGATAGGCGAGATACTGGATCTCAGGGGAGACCCGGCAGAGGAGCAAAAAATCAAGGAGCGGCTTAAGGCCCTGGGTTACATCCAGTAAGCCTTTGCTTCGTCCCCCGGATCATGCCGGGGTCCATCCGACCGAGCGGTTGAGTGCGCGGCACAGCCGGCTTTATTGGTGGTACCTGCGAACCTTAGATGCTTTGCGTCATCTAAACGGTGTGGCTTCAAACGGTTCTTTGCTGTCTTCCTCAGGAGGTTGAGTGCATGGCTACGATAAGCGTGGATTGTAGGGGTGAGACCTGTCCGGTGCCTCTCGTGGAAACGCGGAAGGCCTTGAGAAAAGCCGGGTCCGGTGATGTCGTAGAGGTCAGGGGCACACATCCGGCCTCCAAGAAGGAGATCCCAATGGCGGTTGAGGCGATGGGCCTTGAGCTTCTCGGGGTGGAAGAGGCGGACGGTGTATGGACCATAAGAATACGCAAGTGAGGCGGGCGATGGCTGAAAAAGTGAGCATAGTCGTTCACAGCGGCGATATGGACAAGATCTACAGCGCTCTCATCATAGGCAACGGTGCCCTGGCGATGGGCATGGAGGCGTCTCTCTTCTTCACTTTCTGGGGACTGATGAGATTGAAGAAGGGCGGTCTGGAGAAAGGGCCGCTCTCGAAGATGCACATGCTCGGTCTGGGCAAGTGGATGATCAAAGGGCGCATGAAGAAGGCCAATGTTGCATCCCTGGAGAAGCTGTTCACTGATTTCCTGGAACTCGGGGGCAAGGTCATAGCCTGCGACATGACCATGGAGATAATGGGGGTGAAACCCGAAGACCTTCGCCAGGATCTCATAACCGAGTGCGGCGCTGTCGGCACCTTCATACAGGAGGCCAGGGAATCTAAGGTATCGCTGTTTATCTAATTGGCCCATTTCAAACCAAGGAGAGGACTATGTCCGATCTTGTATACCTCGATAACTCGGCAAGCACCCGCCTCGACGAACGTGTTCTTGAGGCGATGCGTCCGTATCTTTTCGAGACATATGCGGTTGCGACTTCGGAGTTCGGCTATTCCCTGGGCATAGAGGCGCGGGAAGGGCTTGAGAAAGCGCGGGCAGACATCGCCGCCCGTTTGGGTGGGGAGCCCGATGAGATCGTTTTTACCTCAGGGAGTACCGAGTCCAGTAACCTGGCGCTCAAGGGTGCGGCCGCCGCCCTGAAGGATAAGAAGGGCAACCACATCGTAACCTCTAAGATAGAGGATTTCCCGGTTCTTAACAGTGCAAGAGCGCTGGAGAAGCAAGGTTTCAATGTGACCTATCTCGATGCGGACGGTGACGGGCTGGTCGATCCCCGGCGGGTGGCGGATGCCGTTACCGAAGCGACCGTGCTGGTTTCTATACAGCATGCCAACCAGGAAATAGGCACCCTTCAAGCCGTAGACGAGATTGCCCGCATCTCCAAGGAAAAAGGCGCGCTCTTTCACACCGATGCCACGCATACCTTCACGCGCGTCCCCCTCGATGTTCAAAAGGTCCCCGCCGATCTGGTAAGCATCTCCGCCCATACCATTCACGGCCCAAGGGGAATAGGGGCGCTCTATATCAGAAAGGACACTCCGATCGCCAAGATTATGGACGGCGGTTTCCAGGAAGGCAACCGGCGGGCCGGGCTTGAGAATATCCCGGGAGCAGTCGGTTTTGCCGAGGCGGTCGGGCTGGTGACGGAGGAGGAGAACGACAATCTCAGACAGATGCGTGACCGGCTTATCGACCGCGTGTTGAGTGAGGTACCCAAGACCACGCTCAACGGCCACCGCACCAGGCGCATACCCCAGAATGCCAATATCACCTTTCATCTGGTAGAGGGAGAATCCATAACTCTGCACCTGGATATGCGGGGCTTCGCCGTGAGCACCGGGTCGGCGTGTTTCAGCCGCTCGCTCGAGGCCAGCCACGTTATAAGCGGTATTGGGGGCGACCATGAGCGTGCCCACGGCTCGGTGCGTTTCACCTTTGGAAGGTATAGCAGGGCCGGAGATGTCGACGCGGTTGTGGAGGCGGTTTCGGACGTGGTCAGGCAATTGAGAGAAATAAGCCCGCTGGGGCGGGACGAGAAATAGGGGGAGAGAAATGAGCAAGTTTCCATATAGCGAGACCGTGCTGGAGCACTTCCGTCATCCCAGAAATGTGGGACGTATAGAGGACCCTGACGGCAAGTCGATGGAAGGAAGCCCGGCCTGCGGAGACATGGTCGCGGTCTATATAAAGGTCGACAAGGATTCACAGCGCCTTACGGATGTTAAGTTCGAGTCCTACGGGTGCGCATCCAACATAGCCACCGGATCCATCATTACAGAGATGGCAAAGGGTAAGACTCTGGATGAGGCTAAGAAGATCACCTGGAAGGAAGCGGCGGACGCCCTCGGGGGCCTGCCCTCTCTCAAGGCCCATTGCTCGGTGCTTGCCGTAGAGGGGCTCCGGGCGGCGATACGGGACTACGAGGAACGCCAGGGGATGACCGAGAAGCGGGAACCCACCACCGAGGAGACGGTGAAGAACCGACTCAAGCATGTCATGAATCCGCTTAAGGGGCTCGATCTCATCCGCACGAATCTGGTCAAGGAGACCGAACTCAAGGACGGGGTGGTTCGCGTGGTGGTTGATCTCCCTGCCGACCATCAATTCGCGAATACCATCCGGGAGGATGTGGAGCAGAAGATTCTGCCGCTATGGGATGTCAAGGATGTCAAGGTGGAGTTTACCGACTAGCCGGGTTCTTAGAAGGTATCCTTGCAAAAGAAGCTCTTTCTGAAAGCGCTGAAACGGCGGCCGGGGAGAACCCCGGGCGACGGGTGGTGAGTCCGGCGGGTCCGATGCCTGCCTCCATTGCGATCTCGGACAGGGAGTTGGCGGACCTTGTACCATACAAGAAGACATTCTTATAACCCTGCGGCCCCACGGCGAACGCGGCTGGTTCGCACTCATGGGTAGCGTTGGCGTCGTTTCGGTTGGTTTCGGTCTGCTGCTGGCGCTTGTACACTTCTTCAGCGAGAACATGTCGCCTGCCAAAGGGCCGACCCGTTTCCGCGTCATTTCCTTTGCCGCCGGTATCTCGATAGCCTATCTCTTTCTAGATCTCCTGCCTCACACCTATGAAGCGGCCCACAATCTGAGGCAATGGGTCTTCCTGTTCCTGCTCATAGGTTTCTCCGGTTTTCACCTTGCGGAGAAATACATCTACCAGCACGCCGACAGACAAGTGCTCGCGAAGGAGCTTAAGGAGGTCCACTCCGTCGCCTTCTTCGCATATCACTTCTTCGTCGGCGTGGCCCTGGAAAGCAAGGTAAGGGAAGGCATTGCAGAGGGAGTGTTCTTTCTGGTGCCGGTGGTACTTCACTCTTTCCTGAGCGGGGCTTCGATGTCGAGTATCCACGGCGAGGTGAGGGAGAATCTGCCCACCAAGATACTGCTTTCGCTGTCGACCTTGATGGGGCTTGTCATTGCTTTGCTCTTAGGGGTAAGACCCATCGTGAGCAACATTCTGATAAGCCTGATAGCGGGAATTCTGCTGTATGTCATCGTCCGGGAATTTCTTCCTGAGAAGGAGGAGGGCCGGCCTCTTTATTTCATACTGGGTCTTACGGCTTTCATCGCTCTGGACCTGCTTCTAAGAAACGGCGGTCAATAGTGGGTAATCGTGGCAAAGCTCGCCGGAAAAAGGAAATGCACGGTTTGCGGTTCTGAAACTGTTTGACAAGACGGGCAATGCCTGATAAACCGAAAGGTGCCGGAAGGTCATGCAACTTGTGACCATTGGGCAAGAAGGAGGTGAATCAGGATGAAGCGAGTCGCCCTGTTTCTGTTTGTCGTTGTGATCGCCGTGGGTTTCGTTGTGGCCTATGGCCAGAAAGAGAAAGAGGCCGAGAAGATGGATCCCGAGGCCGCGATGAAAGCTTCGATCATGAACGGCAAGGCACTCTTCAGCGATGCCAGCCTGGGAACGAATGGTAAGACATGCAATGACTGTCACATGGCCGGCGGCACCAAGGAAGGTAAGATGGGGAAGATGGTTATCCCGCCTTTCTATGAGGTAAACGAGAAGTACCCCATGTACTGGGTGATGGCCGACAAAGTCATGACGCTCGACCAGGTAATCAACTGGTGCATATTGACACCCCTGGAAGGCGAACCCCTTAAGTGGGACGATCAGAGACTTGCCGACCTGGCTGCGTACTGCTCCTCCGTGGTGCCTGCCGGTATGGAGGAGGAGGAGGAAGACAACGAAGAATAGGCTGGCCGCCCCTTTGGCGCCATGTCCGGGACATGATACTTTCGCGTAAGCGAGAGTTTCGTGTCCCTTTTTTTGCCGTGGCCGCGCAGGGAGGTATAAACGCAGCTCTCGGCAACGCCAAGGGTGCAGAAGTCGATTCCTGGGGCGAGACCGAAGAGATTCTAATCGAACCCCTTCCGCGTCTTCGGGTGCTCAAGGACCTTGTTGTCGATACAAACCGCAAACACGTTTGCCCCAAAGGGGTCCCGCCCAATCTCACCATAAGGAGCGCGAGGCGAGCCCTTGCCGAGCGAGCCCTTGCCGGGATGGAAAGGGAGCCGCCGGACGAGGACGAGAAGGAGTAGGCATGCCCGGGACCGATCGAGACGCGCGGTTCTTTCTCTTGAAAACAGAAACCATTTATGTTACCTTTATCCCTGTCCGATAAGTTGATGGCCGAAGGCGGTTCCATAGTGCCGGGTCTTGAATGCAGTTGATCTCAAACAGACTTCAAAGGAGCCTGACATGAAAAAGTTCATCGTCATCCTCACCATCGCCATTGCCATAGCGGGTTGCGGGAGAGAATCCGAACAGATGGAAGCCGATGCTGCTCGGCCCGAGAACACGTCACAGACTATCAGTCTGGCATGGCACAAGGTCAACGGCGAAGATGGAAGTGTGTGCGAACTCTCTTTGGCCACCCAGCAGATGGTGGATCAGGCCTCAGTTGAACTCAGTCAAGCCCTTGCAGCCAACAACATCGAGGTCGCGGTCCAGACCCTTACACCCGAAAAGGTGGAGGGTGGTGAATGTTTGTGCAACCGCGTTCTGGTTCAAGACCGCTTCGTGGATGAATGGCTTGGTGCCCGGCTGGTGAAGACAGCATGCAGCGGTTGCCCTAATCAGGCGAAGTGCGCCGAGACGGCGGAACCGGATGGATGCGGCGGCCAGTATGAGATTATCTATCAGGGCGAGAACCATAGGATCGTCCCGTCCGATCTTATCGTGACGGCAGGCATCATTGCGGCGGCTGACCTTACCGGTGAGAAGATTGCCTATGCCGCAAGCGAAGGTGGCTCCAAGGTCAACTGCACCTGTGGCAAATGCGAGGACGGTAGCAAGTGTGCTGATTGCGAGCACAGATGTGAGCATCATGTCGCAGGGGCCGAGTGCAGCCCCGACTGTCCTGGAGCGGCCGCCGGAGCGACACCTCCGTGCCAGGCGGCCCTGGACAAGGAACCGACCGCGAGTAAAACGACTGCTGCACCGAAGAAGAGCGGTTGCCCTCGGGCGGCCAATTGCGGGAATACTGGGTGTCCCTCAAAGGGGTCGGGGAGCTGAACCGGACCGAGCGCTCGAGCAGGCTCTCCTCGTAGCGTTGCCACTCCCGTGGCAACGAATGTAGCGTCGGGCTTCCACGCCCGGCGGAATAGCGTTGCCGCTTCCGTGCCAACGAATGTATTTGTTCTTCTGTAATGGGCGCTTCCATTTTCGCTTCTGGTGTGGTTTTCTTGTGGCCAGAGGTGCGCAAAATGGCCAGCCGGGGCAGGACAGCATACAGAAGCAAGAACCGGTACAGGGAGTTTCTGAGAGTGGCTAAGCTTATTGCGCCCGGGCGGACTCATTATTACATGGGCTGGTGAAATGAAGGAGAACCCCCGGCGCTTGAGCAAGTTTATGAGCCTCGTACTGCGGCATGATCCGGGAGTGATCGGCCGGTCGCTCGACGGCGGCGGCTGGATGTCGATTGAGAACCTTGTTGCGGGATCGGCCGCGGTCGGGGTGGGGCTCACCCGCGAGACGGTCCTGGCCGTTGTCGAAAACGATGAAAAGGGTCGGTATGCTCTCAGCGAGGACGGCCTAAGGATAAAGGCAACCTACGGACATTCGATTGAGGTCGATCTTGGCCTTGAAGCCATCAAGCCTCCTGAAGTCCTCTTCCACGGTACGGCCGTCACGTCTCTACATTCCATAAAACAGGCGGGTATTACCCGCAAACGACGGTGTTATGTTCACCTATCCGCTGACCGGGCCACCGCCACAACGGTGGGGGGCCGTCACGGGCGCCCGGTTATTCTTATCGTCCGGGCAAGCCGCATGTACCGTGCCGGTTTCCGGTTCTATCACTCTGAAAGCGGCATATGGCTGACCGAGCGTGTCCCGCCTGAGTACATAGATTTCGCCTGTCTCGAATTCCCGCAAGTCTGATCCCGCCATCCCTTCGCTTCCGTTCGGTAGATCTCACATTTCCTCAAGGGCAAACCTCCAGGTCCCGATATTCGTAGTAACGCCGTCTGAGCGGCGTTCGAGCCTGGTGTTGGACCGCGGGTGCGGACGGAGCTGTTGTCGGTACTCCGCAGGAAGACTCCGACGCCGGCGTGTGACCCGGGGGCGTTAGGCGAAGTAGCTTCAATCAAAGCGGCATGCCGCCGCCGCAGGAAGGGGAGGTGAGACAATGGGCGTCTTCTGGTTTATTTGGCTTCTGACATACATCTATATGGGACTGACGGTGTTCTTCATTGCCAACAAGACAGGCACGTCGGACGCCTGGATGGCATGGGTCCCTGTACTCAACATCTATCTGATGTGCAAGATAGCGGGCAAGCCCGGCTGGTGGGTGGTACTATTCTTCATTCCACTCGTCAATGTCGTGATGGGCGTGCTGGTCTGGATGGGTATCGCCGAGGCCAGAAACAAGCCGGCATGGCTGGGTGTTCTGATGCTGGTACCTATAGCCAATATAGTGATACCCGCTCACCTGGCATTCTCGGAGTAGTCGGAGCAAAGCATTCAAGATGTAGTTGCTTCGCCTGGCCCCGCTCTTTTTTCTCGCATGCTCCACCTGGGTCCGGAGGTTGAAAGGAGCCGGCTCTTGCTCGGCGTCATCCTCGTACAAAACGTATGGGTCGCCATATCGCTGTGGACTGCAGTCTATGTCTCCGACTACTGCCTCAGTGTCTGGGCGGCCAGGCTTTACAGGAAAGGCGCCCGCGAGCACGTCACCTTCACAGGTAGTCTTGAGATAACCCCGCAGTTCCAGGAGGACATAAACGCCCTCAAAACCATAAGCCTCCGGTTTCTTAGAGCTCTGGTCTTCTCCGTGATCGTGATATCGGTGGCTTGGGTGGTGTCGGTCCGGTGGGCGGCACTGCCCCAGGCTTTTCTGGCGCTGATGGGGGCTCTCATTTGTCTTGAGGCCACAGCCCACATCCGGCACATTCGAAACATCGCTTTCATGAAAACCCTTGTGAATAAGCAAGGCCTGAGGGGCAGGATCGAATACCCGCGCTGGCTCTCGCTCAGGCTATCGGCAGTCGAGATACTCGGTTTCGCGGTGCTTTTCCTGGTGGCCTTCCTCATATCCGGGAGTTGGTTCTTCGTAGGCGGCGCGACGTCCTGTCTGCTTACCGGAATCAAGCACCGCGACTGGGCTGCTAAGGCAGACCTGGAAGCGGCCCATGTCGCCGAATCAGGCGGCGCCGATAAAGATTAGAAACCGTTTGGGAGAGCGGTACCCGGCTGGCAACCGGGGACCTCCCCCACAGTCCACCCTTCGTGCTTCCACCGAGAAACACCGCGCTTGTCTTGGCCTTTGAATGGCTTATATTCTTATCAATATGCCGGGTCAAGTCTCAGCCGGCTATAGGAATCCGAATCTATGGACTCACATCTTGTCGGTGAAACCGCGGCGCTGGTCACCGCGGCCCTTTGGACGTCGTGTTCTATCCTGTTTGCCTCCGCGGGAAGGCGTATAGGGCCGTTAAGCGTTAACGCCTATCGCATAGTCATGGCCATGGTGC
>Ga0180433_10008751_pt1 | contig 12533 bp, 7 predicted proteins | sample SS_ome_8_FD_132980 | JGI IMG/M metagenome (GOLD analysis project Ga0180433, IMG submission 132980) | Hypersaline lake sediment archaeal communities from the Salton Sea, California, USA - SS_1_D_1 metaG | ecosystem: Environmental > Aquatic > Non-marine Saline and Alkaline > Hypersaline > Sediment... | reverse complement strand
TTGAGATAGCAGGTCGTCCGCCAGTTCCAGGATGCGCCCTGCCGGTTCGAGTAATCGCCGAGAGCCTTGAACAGCTCCGGCGCATTGTCGGGCGTCCGGCGCCACTTAACATCCCCGGTCTTGGCGTCCAGGCAGGTCAGGAAGGCGCCGAAACGGAAGATGTAAATGCGTCCGTTCTTCATGCACATCGCGCGGCCATCGACCGGCTCGGCTTCGCGGTGATTCCAGAGGACTTTCTTCGTTTTGGGATCGATGGCCAGCACATTGCGGCCGAAGCCCCACGGATGCGCGACGTAGGCTTCGTCGGGGTCCTTGATCTTGTCGGGCTGATTGAAGCCCCTCGATATCGGGTTCCAGGGCCAGCCGTGCCGCTGGCGATCCCATCTCATCGTGGGGTCCCTCTGCTCCTGCCTGCCGATCAGCGCGTAGAGAGTGCCGTCCTCCATACCCATCCATTTCCAAAACGTCCCGCCGGCAACGTCGGTCGGTGGAGTTATCTTATCGAGCAGTTCGCCGGTAGCCGCCTCGATAACCTTGCATGATTTGTCGTCTCCGACGTAGAGCACATCCGGCGTTGCAATCATCGTGTTGCGGTGGATCATCACACCCTCGGCCAGGTCGCGCTGCCAGAGCATCGTGCCGTTGTAGCCGTTGAAGGCCACGAGCTTGTTCAGGAAAGGCTCTTCTCTTTTTTTGAAGGCGACGTGCCCGAAGGCCTTGAACGTACGCCCGGCACAGGCGACGGCTACCTGCGGCATCGGCGCGTAACGCGGCTCAGCCAAAAACTGCGTCAGATACGGCTTCTTTATTATCGTATCGTTCGACTGCGGATTGTTGTCCGGGCCGTGATACGGATGTGTCCAGTCGTCGGCGCCGGGCGGCACGGGTTTGGTCAGGACTTTTCGACCCAGCAAGGCTTTGCCTCCGGGCCTCATGACGCGGAGTATATCAGCTTGCGAGAAGCGCTTCGTTCGGCCCGTCGCAACGACGGCGTCGGCGACGTTATCGGCCAGGTTCAATTTCTTGAACGGACCTTTATCGGCAAATATCCGCGCGCCGTAGAGCCCCGCATCGTCGGCCGCTTTGCGAATGTCCTCGACGTATTTGTCCCGCGGCGACTGGACGTAAATCAGAAGCTCGCTGTCTCGCGCCAGCTCGGCGGCAAGCGCGCCTTTGGCATCGCCCAGCACTACACATATCCCGCGCTTGACGCCGATCTGTTCGAGAATTCGATCGCTTCGTCCGGCCGCCGGGACGAGCGACGGACACATCAATACAGCGACCACTGTCACCAATAGCATGTTCTTCGTCGTTCTCATTTTTCCACCTCGTACGGGCGACCCTATGTGGCCGACCTGGAATCATACATACGGTCGCAGGCAAGGGCGACCACATAGAGCCTGCCCCGAGCTTGTCGAGGGGGTCGCCCCTACATTACTGTTTGATTGCCCCACTGACTTTCTTCAGGAACGTGTTGTAAGTCGCGTCGGTCATCTTCAAATCCCGCTGGTCGAGGCCGAGCCGGACTATGACCATGTTCCATTTGCCGATAACGAACATATCGTTATTGTTGTAGCCGCTGGCTGAGTACGTGCCGGGCGGGGCATCGGGCCACTTTCGCTTGCCGTCCGCCTTTATGCCGTTCGCCCACCAGTTGTAGCCGTATGTGCCCCGGCCATCTGCGCCGCTAAGCTCTTCCAGCGGCATCGTCGCCGGGACATGCGATTTAGTTGCGGCGTCTACCCACGCTGCACTGATCAACTGTTTGTCCTTCCACTTGCCGCGATTTAGAAACAGATGTCCGAATCGAGCCAGCTCGCGCGCCGAGATGAACATGTGCTTGTTGCCGTTGCCCGAGCCGCCGTTGACGACGATGCCGTCAATTTTGCCAAAATCGCCCCAGTTCCATTTCGAGCGGTTCATGCCTATCGGATCGGCGATTCTGCGCTTGAGAATATCCTCAATCGGCTCGTCGGCGAGGTGCGCCAGGACGTTGGCGAACTGGTTCATCGCCGAGTCCCAGTAAGCATATCGCGAACCCGGCGGCTCGAACAAAGGAGTAGTAGAAGGCTTGAAAGGCGTTCGACTCGGCCCGTGCTTATAGCTGCCTGTCGGCTTGTCGCCGACGGCGTAATATCCCGACGTCATAGTGGTGAAATGCTTCAGTGTAATGTCCGGATATGTCGGCGCCATTGCCGGGACGTGGTCTTTGGCGAGTGTGTCGAGCGTCGCCTTGCCGTCATCGACGAGCAGACCAAGAACCGTGCTGGTGAACGACTTGGTCAGCGACCAAACACCGTGCATCTTATCGATTTTAGGGCCTTTCCAGATCATGCAGCCGTTGCGGATAATGACAAGCTCCTTGACGCCGTCGGAGCCGGAATGTTTCTCCAGATACGATACTGCTTCCTTGAGCTTTGCCGAATCGACTTCCTGCGTCTCGGGACGAGTTTCTCGCCAGTCCTTTCCCGGAAAAACCATTGCCTCGGAAACGGCGGCCATAAAACCATAGAAGACTATCACGATTGCAATTAACGTTCTAATTCGTTCCATACGCCTGTCACCTCCACTTTGTAAAATTGTCCATGTGTTTACACTGGCCATATAACCGTCATCGTCTAATACTGTCAAGGTCTATCTTTTCGGCGAAGCTTTTAAGCTTGATTCCGACATAGCTCTCTGATACAAAAAATCTGTCCAAAGATCATATTCAGGAGTACAAAACCATGCGGCTGAAAACATCACTCATAAGTTCTCTGATTCTGGCCGGCTCGCTGAGCGCATTTGCCGGGGATTCGACAAACACGCCGCCCTGGAAAGGGCAGTACAAAATCAAACCTCACGAGACGAGCCGAATGACACCGGCGGACGTGCTCGGTCCCGATGGAATTGTCTATCCGAACTGGACTAAATGTGGAGTCCAGGGCGGCATCCCCAGAGTCGAAAAGGCCGCTTCAATTGCGGCCTTCGGCGGCAGGCCCGGCGACAATTTCGACAACTCACAGGCCCTCTCAAAAGCATGTGAGGCAGTCGGCAAGAAGGGCGGCGGCGCGGTCTTGCTTGGCCGGGGCGTTTACCATCTTGATCGGCCGGTAACGGTGCGCCACGACAACGTGGTCATTCGGGGCGAAGGGCCGGGCAAGACGCGTTTGATCTTTCGGTACTCAGTGCCTGAGAATAAAGTGGCTTTCTATAGCCCGGCGCCGGGCAGCAAGGTCGGCCCCGACACGCGGATCGAGATGCACAGCAAACCGGCCAATTTGGCGAAGATGACAATAATGATTGACGATGTGGTCATCGGCACGTGGAACCGGGGCAAGCACTCGGGCAATACGTTCAACTTCTCGGTCTCCGGACGTAACGCCGTCGGCAAGGTCGCCAACGGCAAGCGCACACTCAAGGGCATAGCCGAATACAATGACGGCACGAAACTCACCGGACAAATCCCGATCGTCTTCGACTCGCATTTCAGGGCCGACAAGCCGGTTGCGCACACACGGGCGGCCATTACATTTGCCGGCAGAGGCACGGTCGGCAAGAGACTCAGGTTGGCCCGCGACGGCAAGCGCGGGGACATGAAACTCGCCTTGCGAAGCACCGACGGGCTGCAAGTGGGAGACTGTATCCGGATCGAAGGACCCGCCACCGACCGCTGGAAAAAACTGACGAAGAACGCCTGCCTGTGGGGCACTTACCGCATGTATGAACTGATCGTCACCGGCATCGAGGGCAAAACCGTGACGGTCAACCAACCCCTCCGCATCGAGTTTCCGATCATCGACGGGGCGTATGTGCAGAAACTTATTCCGATCAAGCGATGCGGCATTGAAAAGCTTTCCATCGAGCAGACGGAGAATCTTTGGATAAGCAGCGTGGTTTTCTACAACGGCTGGAACTGCTGGGCCAAAAATGTCAACGTCAAGAAGTGCGGGCGATTCCCCGTGTACGGCTCGATGGCGAAATGGTGCGAAATCCGAGACTGCGTATTCGACGATGCATGGTTCAAGGGCGGCGGCGGCACGGCCTACACCGGATGGGACCGCTGCTGGGATTGCCTGATCGAAAACGTCGAAACCTTCAAGATGCGGCACGCGCCCCTTTTCCAGTGGGCCGCGAGCGGCTGCGTGATTAGCAAGAGCGTCTTCCACGAAAGCGACGGCCAGTGGCATTCCGGCTGGACGAATGAGAACCTCATCGAGCAGTGCGTCATCGAATCTGTCCGCGGCCACGGCGGCTACGGCTACGGAATGTGGGCCTCGCCGCCGGCAGACAAAGCGCACGGTCCGAACGGGCCGCGAAACGTCGTGTATAACTGCGACGTAAGCTCACAGCGAGCAGGGCTATGGATGGGCGGCATGAATGAGAACTGGCTCATACTCCACAACCGTTTCGCCGTCGATAGCGGCCCCGGCGTCATGGCCAAAACATCAAGCTTCGACCACATCATCAAAAACAACGTCTTCGTACTCAAAGACGGAAAGTCGCCCATGATCTCGTTGGCCACCGCCGACTGCATCGGGATCGAGATCGTCGGCAACAAGCTCTACGGCGGTAACGGCAGGGCCGTCTCAGGCAAAGCAAAGCCGGCCCTTCTCAAGAACAACAAGGCCCTGCCGTTAGGCTCGGCGCCAAGGCCCACCCCGAAAGTGCCGTCAATTTACGAGTGGCAACTGCGGCACGCCGGAAATGCGAAATGATAGTAACTCACGCAAGAAGACAAAAGAGAGAACCGAAAAATTGGGGCCGTCGTAAGTATTTGCAAGAGTACAGTGGCTGTGTCCACACCAAGCGGTTTTCCACGTCGAAATAAGCGAGCATTTTCCTTCTAAAAAATGCGTTTTTTCCTCTCTGCAAAAGGGCGTTTTCCTCTCCGCAAATGCGCATCTTCCTCTTTGAGCGTTCGCCGTTCTCCATGTTATGATTCCAGTGTTCCGATTGAAAGTGTGCGGGGCAAACGGGGATAAGACGAAAAAGGGCACCTATGGCAGCATGAGACAGGGCAGGACTTGCAAAGATGTTTAATCCCCGATTTGAGGCTATGGATCCGCAGGAGCGGCGGGCGCTGCAATTGGAAAGACTGCGATGGTCGTTGCGCCATGCCTACGATAACGTACCTTTCTATCGAGAAAGCTTCGATAAGGCCGGCTTTCATCCGCGCCACCTCCGGGAGCCCGCCGACCTGCAAAAAGTCCCGTTTCTGACCAAGCAGGATATGCGTCAGGCCTATCCGTACCAACTCTTCGCAGTCGGGCTCGATCAGGTCGTGCGCATTCATTGCTCTTCCGGCACCACGGGCAGCGCCACGCTGGCGGGTTACACACGACGGGACATCGAGGTCTTTTCCGAGGTGGTCGCCCGCTCCCTTGCGAGCTACGGCGTGACGGAGTCGGACATCGTTCAGATCGCTTATGGATACGGTCTCTTCACCGGGGGACTCGGATTGCACTACGGCGTCGAGAAACTCGGGGCACTGGCGGTTCCGATCTCCGGGGGCAATACGGACCGGCAGTTGAGGCTGATCAGGGATCTGAAAACCTCCGTTCTGGCTTGCACGCCTTCTTACGCTCTGAATATCGCCGACCGTTTGGGCAACCGCACGCAAGATATAGATCTGAATGGTAGTCAGTTGCGTATCGGTGTCTTCGGCGCCGAACCGTGGTCCGAGCAGATGCGTACGGAGATTGAAAAACGGCTGGGGGTTTCTGCCTATGACATTTACGGGCTTAGCGAGGTGATCGGCCCGGGAGTCGCAGCCGAATGCTCGAGCAAATCCGGGCTTCATGTGCAGGAAGATCATTTCTACGTGGAAATCGTCGATCCCGAGACCGGCGCCGTGCTGCCGGAAGGGGAACCGGGGGAGATAGTCTATACTTCCCTGACCAAGGAGGCCTGCCCGATCATTCGCTATCGCTCGCATGACATTTCGCGCCTACACCGCGAGCCGTGCCCTTGTGGGCGGACTCTGGTCAGGATGGACAAGGTCTTCGGGCGCAGTGACGACATGATGATTATCCGGGGGGTGAATGTATATCCATCCCAGATCGAAGCGGTCCTTATGGATATGGAGTGTACGGAACCCCACTATCAAATCATTCTGGATCGCCGGGACGCTCTGGACAGTATCGAGATTCTCGTGGAGGTCAATGACAAGGTCTTCTCGGATGAACTCAAGGTGCTTCAATCCCTGGGCCGGAAGATACATGACCGCATCAAAAGCGTCTTGTCGATCTCGGCCAAGATTACGCTGGTCGAGCCGCAGACGATCGCACGCAGTCCAGGCAAAGCCCAAAGGGTGATTGACAAACGCAAGATCAACTAGGGGGTATCATCATGGAAGTGACACAACTTTCGGTGTTCCTCGAAAACAAACCGGGACATCTCGAACACATTCTGGAGATTCTGGCCGATGCGAAGATTAACATCCTTACGCTCACCATTGCTGAGACCTCGGATTTTGGCGTGTTGCGCATGCTGGTCAGCGATACGAACCGAGCCGCAAAGGCTCTGCGAGACCACCGGTTCACGTGCTCTCAGACCGAGGTTCTGGTCATCGGCCTCGAAGACCGGCCCGGCGTCCTGCACCAGGCCGTGCGCAGTTTTTCCCGGCGGGGATTAAACATCGAATACATGTACACATTCACTGAAAAACGTGACGACCTGGCGATAATGATCTTCCGTTTCGAGGACCCGGCCCAGGCGCGCGCCGCGCTGGCTGCGGAAGGGTATCGCACCCTGACATACGAAGAAATCCTGAAAGGTTAAGTCGTGGATAAAGAAATCCTAATGGGCAACGAGGCCGTCGCACGCGGAGCGCTGGAAGCCGGTTGCCGGGTGGCCGCCGGTTATCCGGGAACGCCCAGCACCGAGATCCTTGAGACCGTGGCGCATACGGCCCCGGAGATTCAAGCCCAGTGGTCGCCGAATGAGAAGGTCGCCCTTGAGGTGGCGATGGGCGCTGCGCTGGCGGGAGCGAGGTCGATGGCGGTGATGAAGCATGTGGGGCTGAACGTAGCCGCCGATCCCTTGTTTACGTTCTCCTACACGGGCGTCAACGGCGGGCTCGTTATCATCAATGCCGACGATCCCGGCCCCTGGAGTTCGCAGAACGAACAGGACAACCGTCATTACGCCCGTGCGGCCAAGGTTCCCATGCTGGAACCGGCCGACCCGGAAGAGGCCCGCGCGATGACCCGCATGGCCTTCGACCTTTCGGAACAATACGACTGCCCGGTGATCGTGAGGATCACAACGCGTATTGCCCATAGCCGCGGGATTGTGCACATGCATACGCCGCAGGAAATCTCCTTGAAGCCGTTTGTGCGCGATCCCAGGAAATACGTCATGATCCCGATGCACGCCCGGTTGCGTCACCCGGTTGTGGAATCCCGGCTGGATGCATTGAGGGATGTCTCCAACACGTCCGATCTCAACCGGATCGAATGGGGCGGCCGGACCCGGGGAATCATCTGCGACAGTGTCGCCTATCAATATGTCCGGGAAGTATGCCCGGCCGATTCGGTTCTGAAGATCGCAATGGTCTGGCCCCTGCCCGACGTTCTGATCAGTGAGTTCGCCGAGGCGGTGGATCAACTGTGGGTGGTGGAGGAGCTGGATCCCTTCATTGAAAACTATGTCAAAGCGATGGGGTACGCCGTGACCGGCAAGACGCGTCTGCCGGTCACCGGGGAGCTGACGCCTGACATCGTGGATCAAGCCCTGAACGACCGGCCGCAAACCGAAGTCCCTGTCTATCCCGATTCCCTCCCGGCACGTCCGCCGAAGTTGTGCAAACATTGCCCGCACAGCTACGTTTTCGAGATTCTCCGGAATTTGGATCTGACCGTCATTGGTGACATTGGCTGTTATACGCTGGCCGCTCTGGAGCCTTTAAATGCCATGCATACGCAGACCTGCATGGGCGCGAGCATCGGCATGCTACTTGGTATTGAAAAAGCCCGTGGGCCGCAAGCCGCCGAGCGCACCGTAGCCGTCATCGGGGATTCGACCTTTATTCATTCGGGCATTACTCCCCTGATCGATATGATCTACAACCGGGGCGCCGGAACCGTGATTGTGCTGGACAACCGGACCACCGCCATGACGGGCCATCAGGAAAATCCCGCGTCGGGCAAAACCCTAAGCGGCGATCCGGCGCCGGAACTGGACATCGAGCAACTCGCTCGCGCGGTCGGAGTCAAACGCACGGTGACGCTGGACCCGAAGGACACTGCGGAACTGCGCCGGGTAATCGAGCGAGAAACCGCATCACAGGAACCATCCGTAATCATCGCCAGACGAAAGTGCATTCTAAAGAAATAGGCACACTTATGACCAACGTGATCTTTACAGGCGTCGGAGGCCAGGGAGTGATCCTGGCCGCGAAAATACTCATGGACGTAGCGCTGCGAAACGACCATGACGTCAAGGAATCCGAGATTCATGGGATGGCCCAACGCGGCGGCAGCGTTGACTGTCACGTACGTTTCGGCCCGAAGGTACATTCCCCTCTGGTCAAACGAGGAACGGCCGACTATATCGTCGCCTTCGAATTGCTGGAAGGCGTGCACAAGCTGGAATACCTCGCGCCGGACGGCATGCTCATAGTCGACCGCGGACGCATAGATCCGGCCCCGGTCCAAAACGGCAAGATGGTCTATCCTCCCGACCTGGAAGAATGGATCCGAACTCACATCTCACAACACCTTATTGTCAATACCCGTGAGGAACTCGAACGCCTCAAATTCAAAAAGGCATTGAACATCATGATGCTGGGTGTGCTTTCTCGCCACCTGGATTTTGAGCAGTCCCTCTGGGAAGACAGCATTCGTGCATTGGTCAAAAGCAGCACCGTGGATGTCAATCTCAAAGTCTTTGCACAGGGCCGATCCCTTTAAGCGGACAAGTTCGCGGTGAAATTGGAGAGCCTTTTGAACCCCCGCCTTAACCCGCTGCCGCAAGACGGACCAAAGAAATCCGATAAACATCAATCCGATTAATACCAGGATCATAACAGGATAATAGGGTATAATTGTCTTTCAGGAGCTTTGCTTTTGTCGGTGCATGGCGTTGTTGCACATATGATGAGAACTGTTCTTGAGTTAAGAAGCATTTGTTATTCGAGAAGGGGAACTATCAATGATAAGTAAAGACCGGGCATTGATAATCTGTATTTGCCTTTGGGCGTTCGCTTCTGTCTGCGTAGTACGAGGAAACCAGGTTGAGCGGATACTTGCCGAGACGGGCGTCAAAGGCGGACTTGTGGTCCATCTTGGCTGCGGGGACGGCAAGCTTACCGTGGCACTTCAAGCGAACGGCAGCTATCTGGTTCACGGACTGGATGAGGACGCCGGGAATATTCGTAAGGCGCGTGAATACATAAACAGCCGGGGCCTTTACGGTGAAGTATCGGTCGAGCAGTGGGCCGGCAGTGTTATGCCCTACAATGATAACGTGGTAAACCTGCTGGTTTCCGAGGACCTCGGCGATGTTCCCATGGGCGAGGTGATGCGCGTTCTGTGCCCGAACGGAGTTGCTTACATCAAGGGCGGCAAGACAGTGAAACCAAGACCCGGCGATATCGACGAGTGGACACATTATCTCCACGATGCAGACGGCAACGCGGTGGCCAGGGACGAGAGGGTAGCGACACCGAAGCACCTCCAGTGGGAGGCCGAGCCCAAGCGCACCAGGGACCATGACGGGCAGGCCAGCATTAGCGCGATGACGTCTTCCAACGGGCGCATCTTCTACATACTCGACGAGGGCCCGACGTCGCTTATGCATCATCCGGCGCAGTGGAAACTCATCGCCCGCGATGCCTTTAACGGCAAGCTGCTGTGGAAGCGCGATATTGACTCCTGGATAACACATTTGCACTCATTCCGTTCCGGTCCGGCCCAACTGCCGCGGCTGCTGGTCTCTGTAGGCAACCGCGTATACGTGACCCTTGGAATCGACGCGCCGGTGTCAATGCTCGACGCCGCAACCGGAAGAACGATCCTTACCTACGAGGGATCGGAGAAGACCGAAGAAATCATCCACTACGACGATATGCTGCTGACCGTAACCGGCGATCTCGACATCATGAATGCCGAAGCCCCCAGGATCTCAGGCTACTGGGAACTCACCGTCGACCGAGAGCCGGAGGTGGACAAGTCGGTAGTCGCATACAGGGCAGGGACGGGAGAAATTCTCTGGAAGAAGACGGGGGACAATCTCGCACGCATCACCCCGCTTTCTCTGACGGCGCACAAAGGTCGCGTGTTCTTCCTGGACAGCGACAATCTCCACTGCGTCAGCTCGAAGACCGGAGACGATCTGTGGGAAGCGCCGATGCCGACGAAGGGACTGTTTCTTAATAATTACGCGCCGACCGTCGTCGCCTATGACGACGTGGTGATGTGTCTTACCTGGAACAAGCTTCGCTCGTTTTCGATTGCCGACGGAAGCAAGTTGTGGGAGCACAAGGGGTCCATGGGATTCGCCTCGCCGGGAGATCTGTTTGCGATCGACGGGCTGGCCTGGACAATACCGCTGACGTCGTCGATATGGAACGGCAGCAGGCTCAACGCCGAAGGCAAACCGACAACCGGCATTCCGATACCCAAAGAGAACTTCATGGGCAACGGCGGCAAGGAAATCTGGGGCGTCGATATTCATACGGGCGAGGTCAAGAGGACCTTTACCAGAGCGGACGTGCTTCCCGGAGGCCATCATCACCGGTGCTATCGCAACAAGGCGACCGAACGCTATCTCATCTGCAGCAGGCGCGGCCTGGAATACGTCGATCTGAAGGGCGACAATAACATCAACAACTGGTGGGTGCGCGGCGTATGCCAGTACGGGGTAATGCCCTGCAACGGCCTGATGTATTTACCGCCGCACCCGTGCCAGTGCTTCAACGAAATCAAATTCGACGGATTTCACGCGCTGGCTGCGTCAACAAGTAAACGTACAAGTAAGATCAAACCCAGTTTGGTGAAAGGCCCGGCGTACAGGGAGGTGACACTTTCCGCCGGCAATCAAAGGATAAACGCTATCCGGCCAAATATGATCTGGTCGCCGCCCGTGCCGAACGCCGATCCGGACGAGTGGCCGACCTATCGTCATGATATTACCCGCAGCGGATGCGCAAGTACAGACGTGCCGGCCGATCTCGCGACGAAGTGGACCGCCGGCCTCGGCGGCAAGCTGACCGGCGTCGTTGTGGCGCGGAACAAATTGCTCGTAAGCGCCGTCGATCGACAGGTTGTCCACTGCCTCGACGCGGCCAACGGAGATCGGCTGTGGGAGTTCTTTGCAGCCGGGCGCGTTGATTCGCCGCCGACCATATGCGGATCGATGGCGATCTTCGGATGCCGCGACGGTTGTGTTTACGCCGTGCGCCTTTCCGACGGCGAGTTGGCCTGGCGCTTCCGGGCCGCGCCGGTTGACAGACGAACGGTCGTCCGCGACAGGCTCGAATCGGTCTGGCCCGTGCACGGCAGCGTTCTGGTCGTCAATGGCACGGTGTATTTCGCCGCCGGATACAGTTCATATCTCGACGGAGGAATCCGAATCTACGGTCTCGACGCCGGGACCGGAGATATCAAGTGCACCGCGACACTAAGCTCGGACGGAGCGAGCAAGGACGGGTCGCTGCCCGACGTGCTCATATCGGATGGCCAAAACATCACGATGCGTTTCAGAAACTTTGACCTGTCGCTGAAAGAGATAAAGCGGCCGAGACCGGCGACGATGATGACCAATACGGGCCTGCTGGAGGATTGCTGGGGACACAGGTGGAACTGGGACCTCGGCGGCGGCGACACGTTCGGCAAGCTGCTGGCATTCAACGGGGAGACCGCCTACGGCGTGCAAACGTATTACACGTTCCTGAAGTACGACAAGTCGATGCAGCCCGATACGCACTCCGGGCACCTGCACCAGAAATACAGTAGATATGCACCGGGGCAATTCCCCACGGGCACCAGGCTGTTCGCGAGCGCAAACAGCAACAAACAGAAAATCACGCAGCAGAAAAGGCAGAGACGTACGCTCGCCGCCAACACCCACAAATGGAACAGAAAGGCGCCCATTCAGTATCGTACGATGCTGCTGGCCGGCGATCTTCTCTTTGCGGCCGGCTGGAAAGACTCCGAGAAGATTTTCGCCGGCGACCCTCGCAGCAAAAACGATTCGGTGCTCGAGGTAATCTCAACCACCGATGGCCGGACTCTCAGACAGTACCCGCTCGACTCCGAGCCGGTCTTCGACGGCATGGCCGCGGCTTACGGCAGGCTCTACATGGCCACGAAAAACGGCAAAATCCTGTGCATGGGCGGAAAAAGATAGAAAATCCGCGTAACGAAAAAGCTCCGACGTCGTCTTAATTAACAGTCGTGTGCGACCTGAAATCTATGGCCGTGCATAGACAAGTAAATTGTTTGATAGATCGCGCCTGACGAAAGCTCTGAGGGCTGGAAATGGCAGTAAAATACAAGCATAACAGATATCTATCTGCAATTAGCATGATGGTTCTGTGTGCTCTTACT
>Ga0180433_10008750_pt1 | contig 12534 bp, 6 predicted proteins | sample SS_ome_8_FD_132980 | JGI IMG/M metagenome (GOLD analysis project Ga0180433, IMG submission 132980) | Hypersaline lake sediment archaeal communities from the Salton Sea, California, USA - SS_1_D_1 metaG | ecosystem: Environmental > Aquatic > Non-marine Saline and Alkaline > Hypersaline > Sediment... | reverse complement strand
GATGCGTCGCGGGCTGAGGAAGCGGTGCGGGTCGCTCACGACGCCTTTGAACTAAGCAAACTCAGCGTCGAACAAGGGACGGGAACACGATGAACGCGATAGAGATATATGACACCACCTTGAGAGACGGAACCCAGGGAGCCGGGATAACCTTCTCGCTTGAAGACCAGCTCGAAATAACGAGCAAGCTCGACGAGCTCGGCGTCAGCTACATCGAAGGCGGCCAACCCGGATCGAACCCTAAAGCCGCTGCATTCTTCAAGCACGTCAAGAAGCTGCCGCTTAACAACGCCACGGTCACTGCGTTCGGCAGCACATGTCACCCTGACAACAAGGTCGAGGACGATCCGAACATCCGCGCTGTGCTTGATGCCGACACTGAGGTGGTGACCATCTTCGGCAAGAGCTGGGATTTCCACGTCAGCAAGGTCCTCCGCGTGTCGCTGAAGAAGAATCTTGAGCTGATCGAAAGGTCTATCTCGTACCTGAAGAAGAGCGGACGGCGCGTCATCTATGACGCAGAGCATTGTTTCGACGGCTTTGTCGCCCGACCCGACTATGCGCTGAAAACTCTTGCCGCAGCACAGAACGCCGGTGCCGACACCATAGTGCTGTGCGACACAAACGGAGGAAGTCTGCCCTCAGCGGTGCGGGCGATCGTCAGCGAGATTCGCGACGCGCTCAACGTCAAGCTCGGCGCCCATATGCACAACGACTGCGGCATGGCGGTGGCAAACACCATCGCAGCTATTGAAGAAGGGGCCGTACAGGTTGACGGAACGATAAACGGTTACGGCGAACGCTGCGGCAACGCCGACCTGTGCGTCCTGATACCGAACGTCCGGCTCAAACTCGGTCGTGAGTGCGTGTCGGAAGAGCAGCTCCGGATGCTTGCCGAGACGGCGCATTATGTCAGCGAGCTCGCTAACGTCGTGCCCAACGAGCAGCAGCCGTTCGTCGGGCGCAACGCGTTCACCCATAAGGGCGGGATGCACATCCACGCCGTCGAAAAAGCCAGCCGCGCGTACGAACATATCGACCCCGAAATGGTCGGCAATCGCCGTCACCTGCTCGTATCGGAGCTGTCAGGACGAACCGGCATCGCACAAAAAGCGCGCGAGTTAGGCATCAGGCTCAATAAGAAACGCCCGGAAACGTACGCCCTCCTCGAGAAGCTCAAGAAACTGGAGCAGGACGGCTACCAGTTCGAAGCTGCTGAAGCATCGTTCGAGCTGCTCATCAAGAAGGCAACAGGCGCGCATCGCACCTTCTTCGACCTCGCCGGGTTCCGGGTCATCGTCGAGAAGCGCGATGGCAGACCGATATCCGAGGCTACCATCAAGGTTATCGTCGACGGTAAGGAAGAACATACCGCTGCCGAGGGGAACGGTCCTGTCGACGCCCTCGACCACGCGCTTCGAAAAGCGCTCGAGAAGTTCTATCCCGAGCTCAAACAGATGCATTTGTCCGACTTCAAGGTACGCGTCCTTGACGCCCAATCCGGAACCGCCGCCAAGACCCGCGTCCTCATCGAGTCGAGCGACGTGACCACAACGTGGCGGACCGTCGGTGTGTCGGAGAACATCCTCGAAGCGTCCTGGCAGGCGTTGGTGGACAGCATCGAGTACAAGCTGCTCCGGGACATCAGGTCGCGCTGATTATCCGCGCACCCGTGCCAGGCGGCGCGCACTGCAGGATCCAGCAAGTTTCATTCACCGCTACTTATGGCTCACGCACACCTCTCGAGCAGAAACCGCTCTTTTTTGTCTTGTAACAGACCACCCGCTGTGGTACACTCGTGCACGGTTTGCCGTTATTGTTGATCTTGGCAGGTGCTAAGAGCGAACGCTGTTTCTCAGCCTTTTTCACGGACAGAGTATCAAGAGCGGGAGGTAGATTTTATGGGCAAACTAGCTGTGACAGGTGGTAAACCGGTGCGAACGAAACCGTGGCCGAGTTGGCCGATCCGCGACGACCGCGAGGTCGAACTCGTCACCGAGGCGACACGAAAAGGTCCGTGGTCGTTCGACGGCCCGAAAGAATGGGAGTTCGGCGAGAAGTTCGCCGCGTTCAGCGGGACGCAGTGCGGCCTGTGCGTGGCAAACGGTACCGTTGCGCTCCAGCTCTCGCTCGAGGCGCTGGATATCGGTGCATGGGACGAGGTGATCGTGCCCGGACTGACCTGGCAGGCGACGGCGGCGGCAGCGCTCGATATCAACGCGATTCCGATACTCGTTGACGTCGAACCGGACACCTACACCATAGACCCGAACGCCCTCAAGGCGGCGATAACCGACCGGACGAAAGCGATCATACCGGTCCACCTATACGGCTGCATGGCCGACATGGACTCTATTCTCGCCATAGCGAAAGAGCATAATCTCAAAGTGATCGAGGACTGCTCCCACCAGCACGGTTCCCAATGGAACGGAAAAGGTGTCGGCTCAATGGGCGATCTCGGCGCCTTCAGCCTGCAGGAGACGAAATTGCTCACCTCCGGCGAAGGTGGCATCGTCCTCATGAACGACAGGGATCTCATGCTGCGGGTTTACTCCCTGAGAAACTGCGGCCGCTTATACAAGGATACTGAAGGGCAGCACATCCAGAGCGGCAACTACCGGATCACCGAGTTTCAGGCAGCGGTGCTCCTGGCCGGGCTCGAGCGGCTCGAATCGCAGACGCTCCTGCGCGACGAGAACGCACAGTATCTCAACAGCAAACTTGCCCAGATCGATGGGATCGAGCCGATGAAACGGCGACCAGAGGCTACGCGACAGGCGTACTATTACTTCACGTTCAGGTACGACCCTGAGAAGTGGCAGGGATTGGCGCCAGCCAAGTTCCGGGAGGCGTTGACCGCTGAGACAGGGTTCGAGGCCGAGCATCTGTACCAACCGCTGAACAACTGCGATCTCTACCAACCGTTGACCAAGCGGCGATACCATATTAACGAGGAGTACTGGAAGGCAATTGATCCGAGACGGTTCAGTCTGCCCGTGTGCGAGCGCGTCCACAACATCGAGGGTGTCGGGATGCACCACGCGGCGCTCATGGGAACCAAGGACGACATGAACGACATTGTGCGCGGTATCGAGAAGGTCAGGGACAACCTTGGCGAGCTTCTCTGATTCCAAACCGCGCTTGCAGCCGCCGCTCCTTTGGCGTCGCCTCGGGGGTTACGCTGGGTGAAGAGCGGCGAGCAATTGCTCGCCGCTCCTTGCCCAAAAAAGCAATGGGGTGAGCGAAGGGATTTGAACCCTCGACCCCCAGGGCCACAACCTGGTGCTCTAACCAAGCTGAGCTACGCCCACCACATAAGAAAACCGCGAATTGTCACCCAAATGTTAGCAGCAGTGGCAGAGTGCTGTCAACCCGCGATGACGCCATGAAATCGACCGTAGTACTGGCACGCTGCATCTGCGGTCGCCGGTCACAATCGCCCCACAACTCAGCTCCGCCGTCATGACGATATCGTCCGTCTCGACCAGTCTCTGAGAAGCTCGATTACGTCTTCATCCGAAGCCGAGATCTTCACGACGAAGCTCTCCGGTTTGCTCGCATTGCGGCAGACATCTCTCGCCAGCGTGTACCCTTTCAGTACGCTGGCACGAGACGGCGCCCCGCGTGCGCCGTCAAGCGGCTCGACGATGAGGAGCGCCCTCGGTGCGACGACCGCGCCAAGATCGGGAAGATCGAGATGCCGAATAATGTCCGGTACAAAACAGTTCACGTGCCATTTGTGATATTTTGTTGCAACAATTGAGAAATACGAGGTAGGTCCGTTCCTGCATAACGTGCCGCCGAGCGAGTCGTCAATAGCCGCAGCAAACAGCGCGATCGGAGCCGCTGCACCTGTCCCGGCGCACACTATGCGGTCCGGACGAATACCGTCGCGATTCCTGACAGCGGCGACGGTCCTCAACACGTCGTACACGCGCATACCCAGCAACGGCCGACCGAGCATAAAGGACGTGTACGTGAAATCCGCCTCGATGCCGTAATACCCATAGTAGCCGCCGCGCGAGGGTGCATGCGACTTGGTCTCCCCTATCCCGCGCGGATCGAGCGCAAGCACCGCACATCCGGCGCCTACAAGCCGGCGGTACAACCCGCCTGCTCCCGCCTCCGCATCTTTCCCCTGCTCGTCCACGTAAGCGACGAGCGGTATGCCGGCGGCTGTTTTCGGACGTGTGAACAGGAGGCACGGTACCCTGATGCCGGGCTCTGTCTCCACATAGAGCTGTTCGACCACAACACCATCTTCGACGGTCTTCTTGACAGAATGCAGCTGACCCGGAACGCGCCAATCTTCGGGGATGCACAGCAGATCTATCGCAGCCTGACGCATCCCGCCTTTCCATTGGTCCAGATTTGAAAGGATAGCGGCGTAGTCCCGCTCGGGGCGGATGGATTTCGCGTACTCCAGGTTCAGATCGAACACCGTCTTCGAACCGAGATAGGCAACTTGTCCTTTGGGCGTGCAGCACAAATTCTCGTCGGGCTCGACCGCAATATCCGCCAGTTCTTCCACCTCCGAACTACCGCCTCTCAGCCATCGGTTAAACCAGCGGTACGTTGCAGTACGCAGGCCGATCGTCCACCCGTGCTCCTCGTCGACCTCGGCCATCGCCACTTTCTCCGGCACACCAAACGCTTCGTACGCGCGCCTCAGACACCGGTACGCCTCACGTGCACCCTCTATCGGGAAGAAGTCGCGTCGTGCACTGCAGATCAGCAGCGGTTTCGGAGCAAACGCGAGCAGCATGTCCGCATGGTCGAGCATATTCGGGAACTGGCCGACGAGGTTCTGCTCCGCGTCGGCGGTACCGCGCGTCTCGACGCGTCGCGCGAGCGTTGTGATATAACACGACGGTGCTCCGGCCCCCACCCGATCGTCAAGTGCTATGATATACGTGGTGAGCGTCCCGCCACCGGAATTTCCTGCAACCCCTATACGCGCAGGATCGACCTCGTCCCTCGACTGGAGATAATCTATCGCGCGCATCCCGTCCCAGATACGGTACTGCGCGAGATTCGTCCCGGTGAGGTAACATTGATTCCCAACGTGACAGTGCTGCATGGTGCCCGGTCGCAGAATCGGCTTGTGGTTCTCAGTATCCCAGTATTCGTTCCGTTCGCCCTGGCCGACAGGGTCGTACGACAGCACAACAAAACCGAGCTTCGCGAGAGAGATGTACGCCCGTTGGTACATTTCGCCCGCCTTCCCGTTGTCCGTGTGACCACAGGGCGAAAGCACCGGCGGATACGGACCTGCGCCGCCTGTCGGGATATACAGGTTCGCCGTAACCAGGAAATCGGGTCGGCTTTCGAAGATAATCTTCTCGATTCGGTACCCGTCACGTTCGAGCGTCCCGACGGTACGCGCATTGAGCGGTGTTCTTTCCGGAAATGGCCCTATTGCCCGATGGAACTCCGCCCGGGCCCGTTTGCCCCACGCCACCCAGTCCTGCGCTGTTGTCAGCTCCGCAACCTCGTGCTGCCTCCTCTCGTCACATGCGCGGACGGCTCGAAGCAAATAGTTGAACAGCATCTCTTCCGACCCGGACTGTAAACCGCCGTTTTCCAACACGTTATACGTCCGTTCTGCGGTCGTCTCCGCCTGTGCGGGCAGAATCAGCACTATTACCACCGCCATTATCGCTATCGTTCGTGCAGACATGTCAGGATGTCCTTTCGCCCTCGCTCGCGCGGGCTGCAAGCAGCTGTGCCTCGACACCAGCCGCTCCCCATGGTAAAGTCGGCCTCTCTCCGCATCGCTCAGAGCATATCTTGAACGGCGTCCACCCCGTCCATCCGCGTGAGGGAGGAACCGGACGCGTTCCCCACACATTGCTGGAAGCTTGGTAGTAAAAGGTCGTGCGAAGCTAATGACTAACGCCCGCGTCGCCGCTCAGCGCCGACGGTGCGGCGCACCCGCTCTTCGACCAGATTGACGATCTCCTGGAAATGGGCTATCTGGTTGGCGAAATATTTCACCGGGTTGCGTTTCCTGTACTCTCGATCAACCGGCGGGGCTGCAAGGATGCGATCGTGGTGCAAGAGCAACGCATCGCCAATCGGCTCAATCATATCCCGTCGCGTAAACAGTTTCTCAACCCGTTTCAATGTACCGCTGAACTCCGAATCGAGAGAATTGCCCAGCAATAGGCTGCCGTCTTGCTTCATTGTGCGGGCAATGTCGGCAAGATCGGTCTTGAACACGGCTTTTCTCAGATGAATACCCTGGCCGTGCCATTCCCTCACAGGTCCAGCGTGCCACGCGTAGTGGAGCAAGTAAAGCGATGCCAGTTGTACCAGGTTGATCTCGACCAGTCGCGATACGCGGCGTAACAGCTCATGGTCGAACTCGTTCAGGACTTCTCTGGGCACCTTCTTGCCGGGTCGATCGGGCTCGAGATGCACGGGTTCGCCGAACACCAGTGTGGTTTTCTTGCTGATCGGGTTGAAGCTGATACCCGTTGGCACCATCGCCACGGGCGCCGTAACGTTCCGGCCTCGTTTGCTGTACCGCTCCCGTTGAGCCGTGGCGGCGAAAAAGGAGACTTTGCCCAGTTCGAGTGGAGGTGGAACCTCCATGACGTGGCCGCTTCGCGACCGCGTGCCGGTGGGAAAAATGATGAAACAGCCGTCATCCACCAGGAGCCGCACAAATCGTTTCACCTGAGAATACGCTCCGGCTTCGCGGCTCACCTGGATAGCCCCTAACGATCTGGCAAGCTCATCCATATCCAGAAACGGCGTTCTCGACCACCGTTTGTCACCAAAAAAGTCGTCCCTCATCATGATGTGAAGCTGGCGGCCGGTCGTGTTCAAATACACGGTATACGCTACCATAAGCGCGTCGGATTTCATGACATGGTTGGCGACGTATATGGCCGGCCCTGAGTCGACGATGTTGGCGACATTGCGGACGATGAGTTTGTTCTGTGTGTCCCAGAGGTGTTCAAAAAGGCCCGTGCAATGGTCATAGATGTGGTCATAGTCCGGCTCGTTCCTCGCCAGCCCGACGTTTGACAGGACTATCTTGGCAAGGTCAACCGAACATACGCCGACGTGTTTCCAATTCTTCGGATTCGCCAGAGTACGCATGATACCTCTATTCTACCACGCAACTCCCGGCTTGTCCACTTGTGCGGCGACACACCGCTTGTGCGTCGGCTTGACAAAGCGGAACGGTTGCCGCATAGTGCTCAGAGGGACGAGGTGCGACCGCCGTTGACTGGTCAATCCTCCTGTGTGAAGTGAGTATTTGGTTATCGGGGTGTTCAAGACGTCTTCGCGAGGGTAGGAACACAAGATGACATGGCGATGCGCGATCGCGTCGAGCCTTCTCATTTCGATGGCAGCCGGCATATCCACCTGGGCTGCGGCGGACTCGTATACCGTCATGAAAGAGAGCTTCCTCCAACCACCGGAAGAGTGTCGTCCATGGACACTATGGTGGTGGTTCGGCAACGCGGTAACGCCGGAAGAGATCACGCGCGAGCTCGATGGCATGGATACGCACGGGATAGGAGGTGTCGAGATCTTCCCGATATACCCGATGAGCGACGATGATCCGGCGCTCGGTATTAGAAATCTCGAACAGTTCTCCGATGAATGGCTCGCCGTCTTCGGCCACACATTGATCGAGGCGCAGAAGCGCGGGATGTACGTCCAGATGCTCGCAGGTCACGGCTGGCCGCTCGGCGGCCTGGTCGTTACAAGAGCAGACGCCGCTAAACGTATCGTAAAACAGGAGCACGACCTCAAGGGGATGCGGCGCGTCAGCGGCGCGCTGCCGGTCGGGATCGGGCCGAACGAGACGCTCGAAGCCGTCATCGCGGTGCGGGTACGAGACGGAGCGCCCGAGCCGGGAACGATCACCGATCTCACGGACCGTGTGACCGACGGTTCGCTCTCGTGGCGGGTGCCCCGCGGCGATTGGAAACTGATGACGTTCAAGAGCACTGGTACCGCCATGCAGGTGAAACGCGCGACGTATAAGGCGGAAGGGTTCGTCGTCGATCACCTCGGCGCCGGGCCGATGCGCAGGTACCTCGACTGGGTTGCGCCGATCTTTGGCGCGGCCGGCGATCTCGCAGGAAGCACGCTGATCACCTGTAACGCTGATAGCTGGGAGGTGTACCAGGCAAACTGGACCGAGGGGTTCCTCCGCACGTTCAAGGAGAAACGCGGGTACGATCTCCGGCAGTTCCTGCCGCACCTCTGGTACGTTATGGGACCGGAATCGCGGCTTATCCGCCAAGATTTCCTCGAGACCGTGTCCGATCTGGCACTAGCGAACTACTTTCAGCTTCTGACCGACTGGTGTCACGAACACGGGTGCGGGTCGAGCATCCAGGCGCACGGGTCGCCTGCGGACGCCCTCCGGGCGTACGGCACGGTGGACATACCGGACGGCGAGACGATGTGGATCGGCTCCGAGCAGCGCCGTCTCAACATACGGAGCCGGCGGTTGGCGGCGTCCGCGGCCCATCTTTACGGAAAACCTATCGTGACGGCCGAGAGCTTCACCTGGCTCAAAATGCCGCGGTTCATCGTGCCGCTCGAGCTGCTCAAACCGGCTGCCGACAGCCTGTTCCTCGAAGGCGTGAACCATATCCGGAACCACGGCTACTCATACTCACCACCGCAGATCGGCAACCCCGGCTGGGTGTTCTACGCATCAACGGTGATAAACCACAACAACACGTGGTGGGACTACTACCCGCTCGTGGCGAGGTACATCGCCCGGATGCAGTACCTGCTCCGGCAGGGAGAGTTCACCGCGGACGTTCTCCTCTACGCGAACCAGCACGATGCCCGCGCGACGTTCGACGAGCGGGCGCCCGCTGAGTGGAAGAACGACAACGCGTGGGGCGACAAAAATGAGCCGGGTATCGACGACGGATACGGTATCGCCCGCCGGACGTACCGGTGCGCGTTGAGTATACTTGATGCGGGGTATAACCTGGATTTCGTCAACGATCACGCGTTGGCGAGACGTATGGCGATAGTTGACGGATGTCTCGACGTGGGAACCACGCGTTACCCGATGCTCGTTTTCTACGAGACCGAGTTCGTGCCGGTAGCGACCATCGAGAAAGCGCGCGAGTTTGTCCGGCAGGGTGGCACCGTGGTGTTTGTCGGGCGCGTGCCGGATGCAGCGCCGGGATATCTTAACCATAGGGATCGTTCGGAACGTGTGAGGCGCGTCGTGGCGGACCTTCTCAGCTTGCGCGACAGGAAGGTCGTCCGTGTCGAGACGCTCGACGACCTGCCGGACACGTTGCACGAGCTTTGCGTGCCGGACTGCGTGTTCGATCCGCCGGGCTCGGACATCGGGTTCATCCACAGAACACTTGCCGACGGAGAACTCTACTTTGTCGCCAACCCCTCGGAAGTTGAGAAGGATGTCACAATGAGCTTTCGCGTCGGCGACATGACGCCGGAGCACTGGGACGCCATGACCGGCAGGGTGCATCCGGTGGTCCGGTTCGAGACGCACGACGGTCGCGTGTTTATCCCGTGGCATTTCGGCGTGTACGACAGCGCCGTGTTCGTGTTCAGGAAGGTAGCTGCGCCGGCACAGGTTACCTCGACGAACGTCCCCGGTCGCCTGGCGGTGAGTACGGCGGACGATGGGTCCATCTCGCTCGTCGCGCTCGTCGAGGAGCGAGGAGAGTACTTCATTGACGTCTCGGACACCCATATAATTGCGGCACACGAGGTGCCGCAACCGAAACTCGTCTCGCCGACGTGGCATGTCACGTTCCCGACAAAACCTCGTAAGCAGGTCGATATGCCAAAGCTTATATCGTGGACGGAGATCGATTCGGTGAAGCACTTCTCAGGCACCGCGGACTACCGCGCCGAGATCGATATCCCGTCACAGTACCTCGCGCAAGACGTGAGATTGTACCTTGACCTCGGCGAGGTACGCGAGATCGCCGAGGTGTCCGTGAACGGTCAACCGGCAGGCGTATCGTGGCGGCGGCCGCACGTGCTGGAGATGACCGGTCTGGCGCGTGCCGGTCGGAACGACCTGCGCATCCGCGTCACGAACCTGCTCCACAACAAGGTGAAAGGGCTCAAACCGGAAGATGAGCGGACGCTCAGACCCGAGTACGGGCTCCGGACGGTACTTTACGGGGAAAAACTCGAGGAGCTGCTTCCGTCCGGTCTCCTCGGTCCCGTCACACTCCGCTGCAAACGCGAGCTCCGATTCGAGCTGCCACGCTAACGCACTCCGAGGGGACAACGGTTGGCGGGAGGGCCGAACTCCTGCTCGGCCGCAAAGCCCCAGCGGGCCGCCTCTACGATGGGGCTGACGTTTTGTATGGGACCGTGGCGGGCGAACCGCCCCTACAATCGCCAGTTCTGGTCTCGTGCCGTGTTCGGTAGGATATCCGGCTGTTGAATCCCAGCGGCTTTTCCTGTCGTCATCCCCGCGAAGGCGGGGACCCATTCTTGAAGCTCGCTCGGTGGCCGTCACCCTAGATTCCCGCCGGCGCGGAAATGACCACCAAGAAACATACGCCCGCAAGAGAGCCGGCAACTTGTCAGCGCCGCGAGTGACCGTTCCGCCAGTTGCGTGCGTGCACCTTTTCTTGGTAGACTACCGGTGATGTCGTTGGGTCTTCTTGCTTTCCGATAGCAGTGCGTGCACGTCGGACGGATGCCGTCACGGAAAACGAGCTTCAAGGGGAGAGCGCAGCAACTGATTCGTGCGATTAAGGGAGGGAGAGATGTCATGGGCGAAAAGAGCAGGACCACGAGACGTGAGTTTTTGAAACGGTCGACGACTACTGCGGCAGGGCTCGGCCTGGCGGCGACGGCGGTCCCGTCGGTTGGTGTGCTTGGCGCGAACGATAGGATTGTGCTCGGCGTGATCGGTACCGGCGGTCGCGGCCAGTGGTTCTTGAGAGAGGCACGACGGCAGGGTGCAACGGTAGGTGCCGTATGCGACGTGTACACCGAGCGGCTGAGAAAAGCTGAAGCCATGGCCGGCGGCAAGCCGTACGCCACCGACGAGTATAAGAAGGTGCTGGAACGGAACGACCTCGACGGCGTCTGTATAGCCACCCCCGACCACTGGCACCACGATATGTTGATCGATGCGGTCAATGCCGGCAAAGACGTCTACATCGAGAAACCGTTCTCGAGAACCATCGATGAAGGGAAAGAGATGGTCAAAGGCGTCCGGGCGACCGACCGCGTGGTGCAGGTCGGCAACCACCGGCGGAGCGGTGCCCATTGGGAGCGTGCGCGAAAGCTTATCGAGTCCGGGGCGCTCGGCAAGGTCAACTGGATACGTGTGTTTGACACACGCGACTGGACGAGAGGCGACCCGTTCGCGCCGCCTGCGGAGATCGAGGGCGAGATCGACTGGAAGAAGTTCGTGGGACCGGCACCCTGGCACGAGTTCGACCCGTACCGATACTTCGCGTGGCGGTGGTACTGGGACTATGCCGGCGGCCTGATGACCGATATCGGCGCGCACCAGCTCGATGTCGTCCAGTGGCTGATGGGAGTGGACGGGCCGAAAACTGTCGCGGCGAACGGCGGGAACTATTTCCTGCCGAAGTGGGAGACGCCGGACGTGGTTCATTCCGTGCTCGATTACGGGAACTTCTGCGCGGTGTTCTCCGTCCAGTTTCTCAACGGTCACGACGGTGTAGGCGGCACCTTTTACGGTACGGACGGTACGCTGGTGATCGACGATACGTCCTTCAAAGTCTATACGCGCGAGGACAAGAAGACGCCGGTCGACCAGTGGGGGAGAGAGTACGAGGGACCGGCGCACATCGTCAACTTCCTTGAGTGCATCAAGACGCGCAAAGAGCCGAACTCGCCGGTCGAGGTCGGCCACCATGTGATAACCGCCGCCCACCTCGGCAACATATCGTACCGGTCGGGCAAACGTGTTTCGTGGGATGTTAAGAGCGAACAGATGACGTGAACGATTTGCGGGTGAGGACGAGCTGGAGCCTTGTGGTCATGGTGATACGTGCCACATATAGTCTCGCCGTTATTCTGGTGCTGTTGTCGGCTCTATCGCTCTCTCCTGATCAAGAAACCGGTCCCGTCAAGGTTGAAGGGACCGATGTATGCGTAGTGACCGGCCAGGGGTTCTTCCCCGTCCTGTGCCGGATGCAGAACGGTGATATAGGTGCCGTCGTTCGTGGCGGCGCGACGCATCTTGGTAAAGGCGGTCGGCTCGATTTCCTCAAGAGCGGCGATAACGGTCTCACGTGGTCGAAACCGGTGGTCGTGCTCGATACCGGGCTCGACGACCGGAACCCCGCGTTCGGTCAAGCACCGGACGGTACGCTCGTCGTTGCTGCGTTCCGCTTTGACAAATACACGCCGAACGGCGAGTACGATTCCTCCTCCACGAACCCTTCGGACGTGCTCCTGGTCTACTCGCGCGACAACGGTGCGACCTGGGGTGCGCCGAAACGCTTCCCGATGGGCGATTTCGTCTGGCTTTCGCCGTACGGGAAGATTCTGACGCTCGACGACGGCACG
>Ga0180433_10008749_pt1 | contig 12536 bp, 10 predicted proteins | sample SS_ome_8_FD_132980 | JGI IMG/M metagenome (GOLD analysis project Ga0180433, IMG submission 132980) | Hypersaline lake sediment archaeal communities from the Salton Sea, California, USA - SS_1_D_1 metaG | ecosystem: Environmental > Aquatic > Non-marine Saline and Alkaline > Hypersaline >... | reverse complement strand
TTTCTTCCATGTTGAAAGCAATCACATCTCGCTGACCGTTGTGATCAATTTGAGGACTCTGATTGCTCCTTTCATAAAAGGCAGCCAGTATCTCTCCCAGCTTTTTCATATGAGCGTGGCCGACTTGGTCCTTTTTGAGGAGTTCCTTAAGACTCAGGCTATCAGGCAGTTGTCTCATCTTGACGGCATATTCTACGATTGGGCCCTTGTCTTCCAAGGAGAACCGATGATCATCGGTTTCGTAGATCTTGACCACTTCCTGGTAGACATCCCGGCTAAGTCTTTGATTCAGGCGAACCTCCTGTTCACAAAAATGGTGTCGGTCTTTCAGGTTGCGAAAATCGAGGAAACCGAAATCTACCGGTTTTTTGAGCTTATACACCCAGGTGCCGGTGAGAAAAACAGCGGAAATATGGGTGTCCCGGCGTTCGAGGTGAGAAACCGGATGAGGATAAAAGGCGGGATCGGCCAGTGCCTCACATAGGGTGTCAAAGAATTGCCATGCCTCCATGTCGCCTCATTCCAAAAGAGGACTCATCCGCAAAAGCGAGCGCATTCCCTGTAGCTTGCGCTGCAAGCAGCGGGGAATGCGCTCGCTTAATCGGTTCAATTGCCTCCTTTTTGACCCAGCCCCTCTTTTTATCCGGTAGGCTGACCAGCGACCACCCATCCTCTGATCGCTCTTGGCACACCTCGGTTCCTGCGTGCAGCTTGAAAAGGACGGTGTCGTTGATATCTGGACCGGCCAGGACGCTTATCTCTTCCTGTACAATAACGGCACGCTCGTCGGTGTACACCTGATACCATTTCAATCCAAATGACAATCCAGCGATGAACCAGACGATCAGCACGATGAGCAAGGGGTAGAAGATCCAATCAGGCCTCACAAAGAGTCTTGTCACGAGAATCGCCCAGAACACCACATTTAAGACTGCAAAACCCCAGAACAGTTCATATAAATTGAAGGTGTCAAGCCAGAAAAAAGTCGTATTCATCAGGCCCTGGGTCTCTGCCACAGCGTCTTGCATCTGATCACGCGCATAACGCACATTGAAATTCAGGTCTGCATCTCTCGGTATGAGCAAGCGAGCCCGTTCGTAGTTAAGGATGGCCCATCCTAGCTCGTTTAGACGAAAATAGGCATTCCCCAGGTTGTAGAAGAGGTGTCCACTTTCATGTCCTGAGCGGATCAACTGGCTGTATCCATCGACAGCCTCTTGGAAACGTGCTTCTTGGTATGCCTCGTTTGCCCTGAAAAAAAGCTCCTCCCATTGTTGATTTTCGGCCCCGATGCTGCCCGCCACAAGCAACAAGGCCAAAAGAGTCATGGGTGCCAGCCAGATGAATCTTCTCACCGGATCTCCTTTTGGATTTGTTTGATCAGTTTGGGGACGTCTTCGGGAATGTCACGGCACTCGTGACCTTTTCCGGTATAGACGGCGCCTTCGAGCCCTTGTAAAACAGACCGAAATCTTTGGGCTGTCTCGAGGCTGACACCCTTTGATTTCAAGATCTCAGCCCCCTCGTCGGGTGTCAGGGAGCCAAGGGCCAGATCAAATCGGTCGTTCAAAAAGTCCCTAATGGACAATGCCAACTCGCTCGAACTCATCCCTCCTTGCTGGCACTTTTGGATCAGCCTCTTGGCCGACTTTTTTGCTTTTGCCGCAGCTATGGATTCATGCGATTTCTCGCGAAATCTGCGGGCCCAGAAGGCTGCCCCACAAAGAAAGGGCGGCACCATAAGAACCAACCAAAAAAGCACATGGCCAGGCCGAATCCGGTAGCCAGCGGCCAAGTCCTTGGCAGAGGCATGCACGGGGAGGATGTCGCGCCCAAGCTCTTCAACCGCCTTTTTCCCAGACCCTTCAGGGGCGTGTTCGTCTGCCCGTTGTGACGAGGCCCGAACCGCCTCGGGTTCCCCTGGCAACACAGACAAAGACATGGGCTGCGTCTTTATCACGCGGTACTGGTGGGTCGTCGTATCAAAAAAGCTCACGGAGAGCGGAGGAATCTCGTAACGTCCTTGTCTTTCAGGCACTAGGGCCCATTTCATGGTCTTTGAGCCCGCCAGCCCCTCGGCATCCGTCTCTACCCTCAAAACCGGCTCGTCAGCATAGACCTTTGTGTGGCTCAGTTCAGGACCTTTCAAGTCCGGAATCCGGTTCACGTTGCCTCGACCACTCAGGACAACCGTCAGCGTGGCGGATTCCCCGGCCTTGATCGTGGCGGGCTCCAACTCGGATTCTACATCAAACCTTCCCACTAACCCGCTGAAATCGGCCGGTCTTCCTGTTTCGGGAAGGGGCAAGACAGTCAACGCCTGAGGCTCACTCGCCAGGGTCATGGGACGACCTGTAGAAAAAGAGAAAAATGGATCGCTAAAGAAAGGGTCGTTGAAAAGGCCCCGGGATGTTCTTCGCCTCGGCTGATGAACGGTCATCGTCATTCTTGTTGGCCCGATGGTGTAGAGGCCTTCTTGGGAAGGAATCAGGGCATACCGGACTTCTAGGACCTGGTACGTCTTCCCATCAAGGACGCTTTGGTACTCCAAGGGCTTGCCGAGCTGTTTGAAGACCAGGTGCTCTGTGTCAGGAAGGTCCAGGGAGATGTCAGACACCTTCATCTGTCGATAGAGTCTCACCTTGTAGGTCGGCTGCTCTTCCACATAGGCTCGCGTGGGGGAAAGCCCCGCGTTCAGAAAAAGGGGCCCTCGATCAACCCCTGAGGCCTGGGGCTGTTTGATGATCGTTATGGTTGCCGTATTGCTGCTGAAGGTCTTGCCTTCCACGGTGACCTCAGCCGGTCCGATTTGAAACTTGCCTGCTTTTTTCGGCTGAATGAAATAGGTGTAGTCGACCCCGGCGTTCACCTTGCCGTTGATGATTTCGAGTCGGCTGGCAGTACCCCCCTGAGTGACGTTGAATGCTTCCAGGCCGCGCACCATGGGCTGCAAATCGCTGCTTCGACTTCCCGAGACGCTGACCACCATCTGTACGGAATCCATTAGCGTGGCTTCCTTCCGGTCCAGCTTGATGCTCACGGATACGTCGGCCCAGACCACACAAGGAAAGAGCAAAACAAGGAATAATAGCACCAGGCCGGCAGCTTTGGCGGAACGCGCCATGGCTATTTTTCCCAGGTTCAGAAAGGCTTCGAGCTGAAAGCTGAAAGCTAAAAGCTTAAAGCACGACGGTGAGGCGTGAGGCCTCCAGAAAAAGGCAGCCTCTCTTTTTGAACTGTACCGAGAAAAGATATTGTAATGGATCATCTGCCCAGTTGCCCAATCATCTGCTGCTTTGAGCGATCAAACTTGCGTGTCAGGCTTACCAGTCTTTGCCTGACGGCACACCGTGCTTCTTATCCTCAGGGACCCGCAAACGAAGGAACTTCGAGCGATCCTCCTTGACGTTGTCCAGCAAGGCTTCGGCCTTCTTCTTGTCGATCATGGACATCACGGCACCCTGAGCCTGCTCATGTCCCTTCTCTTCCGGCAGGCCCTGCATCGGCTTCAGTTCCCCTGACAGGTCTTGGGCAGCATCTTGTTCAGCCTTTGGCCTTTCACCCGGCTCGGCCCCTTCTTTTGGTTGAGATGGTTCGTCCTGCCCAGATTGGCCTGGGCCCTTGTCTTTGCCCTGGTCCTTGGCTTGAGAGGTTCGCTCATCCGGGGTCTTTTCTTCGCCGGATGGCTTGTCAGGGCCCTTTGCCTGTTTGTCGCCCTTTTCCTGATCCGCCTTTTTCTCTGGTTTTCCGGCATCCTGTTCCGATGGCTGCTCTGGCCCCTGGTCTTTGGACTGCTTCTGCTTTTCCAGCTCCCTCAGGACCAGTTCCAGGTTATACTTGGCGTCTTTGTTTCCCGGATTCCATAGGATGGCTTGTTTGTAATGGGCCTCAGCCGAGGCCAGATCTCCCTGCTTGAAGGCTGTGTTTCCGAGGTTGTATGCGCTTTTAAACCGTGTTTCATCATCCTGGGCCCTTCTCAATACGCTGGAAAAGGCGGCCGCAGCGCCTTGATAATCGGAATTCTGGTAAGCGGCACAGCCCCGGTTGTAGCGGTAGCGGGTATCTTTGGGATGGTCCATGTCTGAGGCAGCATAGGCCTTTTCGGCCTCTGCAAACCGGCCCTGGTTGTAAAGTTCATCAGGGTTCTCACCAGCCAGGGCCCCGGGGGGCAATGTGACCCCGAAAAGGAGTGGGAATAGGATGGTTATTACCGTCAAGATCATGTTTTTGGGGTCCATCGTCCGCATGTCTTGCATTGTCTGAATCGTTGACCAGTCAACCCTGCGATTCATGAAGGCCTCACACGAACCGACCTTTCAGGGAGCAGGTTTTCTAACACCAGAAACACCAGGGCAGCGAGCAGAAAAATCGGGAAGCGTTCCTCATAGACCTTGATTTTGCCACTTTTTAAGGTCTGTGCTTCTGTCCTGGATTTGATGCCGTCGAAATAGAGGATATCCAAGTCCAGATCACCGGCCACAGATCTGGCATAGGTGCCTCCTGTGGCAGAGGCGATCCGCCTGAGGCTTTCCTCTTCGAGCCTGGATAGGATCAGCTTGCCCTCCTTATCCTTCTTGAACCCTCCCTTGCCATCACCGGCCGGTATAGGCCCCCCCGAGGTCTCGCCCATGCCGAAGACAAAGACCTTGACTCCCTTTTCTGCTGCTTTACGGGCTGCATCAAGCCCTTTTCCTTCGTTGTCTTCGCCATCTGTAATGAGAAGAATGACCTTGTCTGTTTCTTCCTTGAAATCGAAAGAAGAGAGACCCGTTTCAATGGCTGCACCCAAATCCGTTCCTGGGACGGGAATGAGGTCTGGTTCCAACTGCCCCAAAAACATCTCCACGGCCCCATAGTCCAGGGTCAACGGGCACTGGACAAAGGCAGCACCAGAGAAGGCCACCAAACCGACACGGTCTCCCTGGACCACCGAAAGAAAGTCCAGGATCTCACGCCTGGCCCGTTCAAGGCGATCTGGCTTGATATCTTCTACCCCCATACTGGCTGAGACATCCACCAGGATCATAATATCAACACCCTTTTGACTCACTTCCTGGTAATGACTCCCCCAGCGCGGGCCTGCCAGTGCAAAGAGCATCAGGGCCAAGGCGGTCAGCAAGAAAAGACCCTTAAAAAAGCGTCTTCGTTTCAGGTCTTGACCTGTCAGCCGGGCCAGGAGTTCAGGATCTGCAAAGCGCTCCATGGCCTTTTTCTTCTGCCGGCCACATACCGCAAGGGCCACGCCAGCCAAGGGCAGAAGCCAGAGGAAATGAAGGAGCCAAACATGGGTCAGTTTCAAGGAATTACCCTCAAGACCGTACTTTTCAAGACGATCTCCAGTCCCAACATGACAAGTGCCGGGATAAGAAAGTAGGGATAGAGTTCTCGGAAGTGGAAAAACTCCTTAACCTTGATCTCAGTTTTCTCTTGCCGGTCGATGACATCGTATATTTCCGACAACGCCTCGCTATCAGCGGCCCTAAAATACGCTCCACCCCCAATAGTCGCTATCTTTCTTAAGGTCTCCTCATCCAAGTCAACCTCTTGATGAATCAAACGAGGGCCGAAGACGGTGTTGACCCTGAAAGGGGCCGGGCCTTTTCCTCCCACGCCGATGGTATAGATCTTGACGCCCAACGCTCGGACGGCCTCAGCCGCCTCTTCCGGTGAAATATCCCCGGCGTTATTCCGCCCGTCAGTCAAAAGAATCAGGATCCTTGACTTGGCCTTCAGATCTTTCAGCCGCTTGCCCCCCACAGCGATGGCAGACCCAAGAGCCGTCCGGTCACCAGCCATACCGATATCCATCTGGTGGACCAGACCCAACAGGAGCCCTTTGTCCAAGGTCAAGGGTGACTGGGTGAAGGCCTCTTTGCCAAAGACCACGAGACCAATCCTGTCCATTTCCCTTTTCTTGATAAAGTCGTTGACGACCTTTTTCACCGCAGTGAGCCGGGACACGGGTTCGTCATCCAAGCGGAAGTCCAGAGCCTCCATGGACCCGGACGTATCGAGGCAAAGCATGATGTCTACCCCTGGAGACCGAATTTCCCTGGACACGTTAAAGAATTGGGGACGGGCAGAGGCGAGAACCAGCAGAACGAGGCAACCGGCGCGCAAGGCCAAAGGAATTTTGCCCCAGAGCGTTTTTCCCCCTCCGGCTAGCACGATCATTTGAGAGGTCATGGAGTGGGTGACGCTGGCCGGTTTTCTCCATAGGGCAAAGATAAGCCAGCCTGCCACGGCCACGACCAATACAAGGAAAACCGGATAGGCAAACCTGAACATCATATGGCCCTTCCTTGGTCTCCGTCCCTTGCCTGGCCTATGTCCAAAACCGAGCCAGTTTCCTCTATATAGGAAAGGGCCGTCTTTACCTCTTCTTCTTTTCTGGCTCGGGTGGGAATGGCATCTGCAAATTTCACCAGATCTGCCTGTCGCAGTAAAGCGAGCAGCCTTCGATCTTCTTCACTATGGATACAAAGGGCGATCTCCTCAGTTGTAAACTCGGCTGCCGGGAACCGCCTGAGAGATTCCAGATATCGCCTCAGTATTTCAGAAAAGCGAAAGTAGAATCCCTTGACCTCCCCTTTTTCAAAAAGCCCCTGTGCCTCCAGGCGTTCGATCTCTCGTCTTGCCAGGACATGAGGTGGGTGAACCAATTCTGCAGACACTTCCTGAATACGTCTTTTTTTGCGCCACCAGACAAATCCAGTTACGGCCAGCAAAACACCCAGCAGACCAGCTCCCCACGGCATGTATGTGGGCCACAAAGCCCTTGTCGGGACGATTCCCTGGATGGGCCGGAGTCGAGCTTCTTCCGGTTTTTCTCCCAGATTTGAAAGCACAGGGATGGAGACGGGGTCACTCGTCAGGACCTGCTCCTTGCCTTCTTCGTCCACATAGGTAAGGGACAGGGGGCCCGTCTTCCAGGTATCAAGCTGATCCACAAGGAACCTGATGTTGATCTGGCCAGGTGCTGTGTGACGTTCAATAGCGGTAAGGCCTTCGAGGCCCTTGATTTGCGCCTCGGCCGGCAGATGACTTCCCTCTGGGAGACGATAAGAAAGCGTGAGCGCCACCATTGTGCCGAACTGGGCTGGCACCGGGTCTACCGAAGCAGTCAGACCCGACTTGGGATCCTTCATGTCATCTTGGGACCGTGAGACCGCGGGGCAGGCAACAAGGAGGATTCCCACAATCATCCAGCAGTGAGTCTTAGCAATACGAGTCATGTCTTGACTTCAGGCATCCTAATCTTAACGTCAGGCGCTTTCATCCTACAGTCGTCTTCTCCTTGCATCGAAAAGGCGCGTCAAGGGCTCGACCACCGGCCCGCTGGTGGACAGTTCCACCAGGTCAACGCCTGCGCTCTTAAGCAGATCAGTAAGGTAAGCGGCCCGCTCCTGTCGGTACCGGCGCCACCCCTCTCTCAGGCTCTTGCTGTTGGTATTCATCAAGGCGACCTGCCCTGTCTCTGGATCTCGAAGCGTTACGAGACCAACATGGGGAAGTTCTTCTTCTGCAGGATCAAAGACCCGAATGACGATGAGATCATGTTTTTTGGCCGTCAATCTGAGGGACTTCTCGAAACCGGCGTCCATACAGTCAGAGATCAAAAAAACAATGGCATGACGCTTAGCCACCCGGTTTAGATAGGTGAGAACTGCATCCATGTTGGTGGTCAGGTCCTGAGGTTCGAAAGCAAATATCTCCTTGATCAATCGCCATACATGGGAGGGCCCTTTTTTGGGGGGTATGTATTTTTCCACCTTCGAGCTGAACAGGATGCCCCCGACCTTGTCATTCGTACGGATGGCAAGGAAGGCGAGCATGCCGGCCACTTCGGCTAGTAGTTCCCTCTTAAACCTGTTTCGGGTGCCAAAAAGGTGGGAACCAGACAGGTCCAACAGGAGCATGATCGTGAGCTCTCTCTCCTCGTGGAAGACCTTCACAAAGGGTCGCCCAAAACGGGCTGAGACGTTCCAGTCAATGGTCCGAATGTCATCCCCGGGCTGGTACTCGCGGACCTCGGCAAATTCAATGCCTCGCCCTTTGAAGGCGCTTTCATATTGGCCCGCAAACAGATCATTGGCGAGGCGTTTGGTCTTAAAGTGAAATCTTTGAATCTTTCTTAGAATGGGCTCCGAGAGCATTTTAAGGGACCTCGATCCGTTCCAGGAAGACGTCGATCAGGTCATCCGTACTTTTCCCTTCTGCCTCTGCCTCATAGCTCAAAATCAGCCGGTGTCGAAGCACGTCAGGGGCCATGGATTTGACGTCCTGGGGTGTGACATAGCCGCGGCCGCTCATGAATGCGTGGGCGCGGGAGGCAAGGCTGAGCCATATGGAGGCCCTGGGCGAGGCTCCATAGCTGATCATGGCCCCCAATTCCAGACCGAACGCCTCAGGGTCTCGGGTGGCCCGACAGATACGCACAATGTAGTCCAGGATCTTCTCTTCCATGTGGACGGATCGCATGGTTTCCCTAGCCGACTCAATTTGGGACACCTCCACCACCCCATTGACATTTTCAGCAGGGCCCTTGTCAAACCGTGCCGTAATTTCTTTTTCTTCCTCTGCTGAAGGATAATCGACCTTAATTTTTTGCATGAAGCGGTCAATCTGGGCCTCTGGAAGGGGATAAGTGCCTTCCTGCTCAATGGGGTTCTGTGTGGCGATGACAAGAAAGGGCCTGTCAAGGACAAAGGTCTTTTCTCCGATGGTGACCTGCCGCTCTTGCATAGCTTCTAACAAGGCACTCTGGACCTTGGCCGGTGCTCGGTTGATCTCGTCTGCCAGGATGATATTATGAAAGATGGGCCCCTTCTTAATCTCAAAGGAGGCGTTGTCCGGCCGGTAAACCTGGGTCCCCAGGATATCGGCAGGCAGCAGATCAGGCGTGAACTGGATCCTCTGAAAAGTCGTCCTAATCGCTGCAGCCAGGGCTTTGACTGCTGTTGTCTTGGCCAACCCTGGTAGGCCTTCCAGGAGGAGATGGCCATCGCATAGAAGCCCGATCAGCATCCTTTCCATGAGGTGCCTCTGACCCACCACGACTTTGTCTATCTCCACCATGATCTGCCGAAGAACCATGCTTTCCTTTTCAACCCTTTGGGTGATCTCTTGGATATCCATGGATGATTTTCCTCCCGAATCCCTTCTCCTTTTCCAAGTGCCTCACTTATTCCGTCTTAACGGTTATCTTGCGGGGTGTTGCTGCTTCTACCTTCGGCAGCCTCAAGCGCAGGACACCCTCTTTGAGCTCCGCATCAATCCTGGCCTGATCTATGACCTCTGAAAGACTGAATTCTCTGAAGTATTTGCCTGTTTGGTATTCTCTCAACACATCCACTTCATTGGGGCCTTCTGGAGGTTCGACCTCGCCACTTAGGGTCAAGACGTTCTCCCGAAGGTCAATGTCAAGGTCTTTTGCCTTCACCCCGGGCATATCGGCCATCAGCGTAATTTGCTGCTCCGTTTCAAAGATATCCACGGCAGGGGTAAAAGTTGGCCCCGGTCTTGTCTGTTCGGCCGGCCCGGTCATTTCTCTTTTTGCCTTTGCCTGTATCGCTTTGTTTTCACTATCAGTCATTATCTGTGCCTCCCTTCATCAGTGATTGAAAAAACTACGATGTCTTTATGGTGATCTGCCGTGGCTTTGCTGATTCTGCCTTGGGCAAAACGACCGTCAAAACACCATCAACACAGCGGGCCTCCGCTTTCGCCGTATCAACCTGATCGGAGTGGCTTGTGAGCTTGTATGGGGCATCCCCGTGTACCTGGCTCAGAGGTCTCGTGGCCTTTTGCCGGAGACAGTCAGGATGACTTTTGACCTGACTTAAAAAAGATGTCCCCTGACGGCTCTTTGTTGGACATGACTGTTCGAACAACGAACTCTGTAAAACGCAAACTATTTTATGCTCTCCTCAGTAACCGTCTGCTGAACGACTGAACGCTTTTTTGAAATAAATAATCTGACTTTAATCGTTGTCAAGAGGGGATTTCATATTGATCTTTCCATGGCCGGCAATCGTTTCACTACCCCGGGAGAACAGAAATGCGAGCATGCGGTCAGGCAAAGGGGGTCATTATGTGACGAACAGCATCAAAAACGGGTGTCCATTAAGAGACCTACGTTTTATCAGGCTTTTTCAGCAACTCGTCTGGGTTTTTTATGAGGTTCTTTGCCTGCCACTCTGGAAGCAGAAAAGGGTAGTCGTTCTCAGAGGAGACGGCCGGGTATGTCTTGGCGTCTTTGTCGGTTTTCTTGAAGATGGATAGGTTGTATTCTTTTGGGCCTTTCAGTTGGAACTTACAAATAGGGTTGGCGAAGTCTTCCTTGTTTTTGCCGTCAACGTATGCCTCGCACTGGAGGCTTGAGAGGGTAGAGAGCAATCTGTTCAGTTGGGTTTCGTCTCCCTCTGCCCCATCTGAGGTCGTCCACACCCTTTCCGTTTTCTGGGACTCGGGATGCTTGCCCTCCACCGCTTCGCCGGAGGTGACCTCTGCTGGCAGCTGTGTCAGGACAAATGCTATTACGTCCCCGCCTTTTGTGATGTGAATCTCCTGGATTTCCTCTAGGTCAAAGGAGAGCACGGTCTTATCGCGCAGGTTGTCCACAGTCTGGTCGAAGTTGCCCCGGAAATTGCCCTGAGCGTGATAGATACGGTCATCACCAGCCAGTTTCACGAAGGTGTGTTGGTAGGACGGGGCCGTTTTGCCCAGTTCAAACTCCCTCGCCAGTGTGTCTCCCGTCCATGCCCTGACAGTGATCTTTTTATCATCGTCCAGATCGTAGCGGCTGTAGTGTCGTGATTCAGAAACCAGGGCCGTGACAGTGAGCCCTTGAAGGACCTCCAGCAGGTTTCTGACTCTGTCAATATTGGCCCGGTATCCTTCTGGCGCAATGTGCCAGGTATCGTCTTTCTTATCTAGGACAATGGTGGTCTCTGGCTTGGAGATCTCAATCTTGGAGAGATCTGTTTCGCTGATATGGGGAACATCTGGCAGTTGGTAGTGGGTCCTGTCGGGGTCTCGCAGCATCAGATACAGGGACAGCGCTAAGATGAGCGCAAATAGTATGACATATTCCTTTTTGATCTTCATGGCGTCTCTTCCCTATTTGTGAAACATCATTTGGATCTTCTTTTTTCGGGTGTGGCGGCGGAACCAGACGAGAAGCCCAACAAGGACGACCAGGGTCGGCAGTCCAGCAATATTGAAGGATTTGACAAAGGTCTTGGTTCCACCTTGCGTGTCCTGAAGCGGGTTGAAACGTTGCTCTTTACTTCGCATGACTGCTACGTCTTCCCGGTCATTCAGGAAGTCGAGAACATTCATGATGAACATGGCATTGGGAGTTCTGCCTTGTTCGTCCAGTATATTGTCTTTCAGCATTTCAGAGGAGGCCATGAGAAAGATCCTGCCCCTCTTACCCCTGGACAAGAATTCACCTTCACTCTCGATCTCGGACAGGTCCACCTCAGATGGTTTTTCGCTGGGCTTTTCGGAGTCTTCTTTCTCAGAATCAACTTCTTCTGGTTTTTTTTCAGGAATGGGTTTCCCGGCAAAATAACTGGGAAACTCTCCCTCCAGGATGTAGGCCAGAGGCAAACTCTCTTGCTCGTCAGTCGATTGTGGCGGCCGAATCAACATGGGATTGAGGTTGATCCGTCCCTTCATTTCCCATGATTTTTCCGATGAGGAGAATAGTCGGATGGCACGGAGTCCGTTTTCCTCAATGGATCCCGTGTTCAAGTCCAAGGGGGCGATCTTCATAGCTATGAGTCCCTTGATGTTTCGCATAAACCCAATATCGCTGTTGATGAATTGACTCTTGATGATTGGGGCAAAATAGATGTCTCTTTGCCCCCCGCCGAAACGTTCTGGGACCTCCTGTTTGTAGCAATTTTCGTCCATCACATAGGATGGCTTGATGCGCACGCCATAATGCTGCAGCATTTTTTCAAGCCCCGTGTTCACGGGCACGTAAGTGGGCCCTTGATTGAACCTGAAGGACTGCTCTCTGGGAGGCATCACTTCCTTGTAAGTGTCCAAAAACAGAGCCAGATTTTTCCCTCTCATCAGGAACTGGTCGATTTGAAAGAGTTCGTAATCGGTAAACTGTTCCCTGGGTCCTGCCACCACTAGGCAGTTGATGCTCTCTGGCAGGGTGTCGTCCTTTAGATTGACCTCCTTGATGGCGTAGTTTTGTGATGCGAGGCTCCGGAAGTTGGATAGGGTGTCTGGCCCTTGTCCTCCCATGGGATCCATGGGCGAGATGCCCGAGAGTTTAGGTGCGTCGTGACTCGCCAGATAGCCAATGTCTTCATTGATGTCGATGAGGGATTCCACACCCTCGTCAATGATCTCTTCCATCTCGTTCATGTCCACCAGTTCATAGTGCCTCCCGATAAGAGGAATCTGCAAAACATGGATCAGCGGCACCTCTACCACTCTGTCCCCATACGCCATCACAAGGCCAATGGCGCCCTGGCCCGGTTCGATCTTTCCATTGGAAAGAGCTGGCCATT
>Ga0180433_10008748_pt1 | contig 12536 bp, 10 predicted proteins | sample SS_ome_8_FD_132980 | JGI IMG/M metagenome (GOLD analysis project Ga0180433, IMG submission 132980) | Hypersaline lake sediment archaeal communities from the Salton Sea, California, USA - SS_1_D_1 metaG | ecosystem: Environmental > Aquatic > Non-marine Saline and Alkaline > Hypersaline >... | reverse complement strand
GGGGGTGATTTGTACAAAAGGGCATAGGGACAGCTGGTACCTTCGAGACTGCCACAGATGGGATATTTTTAATATAAAGCTACCCCATCCGGACCCCTCGATTCCCCGATATCTTAGAATCCCTAGTGAAGAGAGAGTGTTGTACGATGGCAGTATCCACACACCGCTTAACGAGAATAGCGTTCGTGAGGCATGCAAGAAGTTTAGGCAATGGGGCGTAGAGACAGTTGCGGTGTGTTTATTGCATTCTATTACTAATGCTGCTCATGAAAATAGAGTGAAGCAACTAGTAGAGGAAGAGATGCCTGGAGTAAATTTAAACATAAGCTCGGAGGTATTGCCCGTAGTGCGAGAGTGGCAACGTACTGCTGCTACCGTCTTCAATGTGTATATTTACCCGGGGCTCGCGGCATATATGGGCAATATGGAAGATCATTTGAAATCCATGGGGTTGAAAGTGCCGTTACTTATTATGCAAAACATCGGTGGATGTGCTTATGTGAAAGAGATGCTTGAAAAACCAATCTACTGCGCTGGTTCAGGACCTGCTGCAGGGCCTGTGGCAGGCATTTTCTTCGGCAGAGAAGAAGGAGAGGAAAATGTTATAACCGCTGACATGGGCGGCACAAGCTTTGACACGAGCCTTGTGAGGAAGGGACAGCTTAGCTACACACCGGATTTAAGAATTTCCAATATCCCTTTCGGTGTCAGCGCTGTGGATGTTAATACGATAGGAGCAGGAGGAGGAAGCATAGCATGGGTCGACACTGGGGGCTTACTGCAAGTTGGTCCTCAGAGTGCTGGTTCGCATCCGGGACCTGTGTGCTATAACCTCGGTGGAGTTGAGCCGACTGTAACTGATGCTGATTTAGTTCTGGGGTATTTGAACCCCGATTACTTCTGGGGTGGAGAGATGAAGGTCTACCCTGAGCTGGCAGAAAAAGCAATCAGGGATAACATAGCAAACCCTCTGGGCATTAGTATAGCTGATGCAGCCCACGGAATTTTCGAAATCGTAAACAGAAATATGGCCGCTGCTATATCACAAATCACCATAGAAAAGGGAGTTGACCCACGTGGATATTCTCTAATAGCTGGAGGTGGAGCTGGCCCTATCCACGCAGGGAGAATCACTGCGCTATTGGATATGCGTAAGACCATTGTGCCAAATCAATCAGCCGTGTTTTGCTCGTTAGGCATGGGTGTTACAGATATAAGACATGAATATGTTAAGACGTTCTACACCAATAGCCAGAATATGGATATAGATGTAATTAACGATATCTATAGCGATTTAGAGGCTGAGGCTGTAAGCACCCTGGAGAGTGAGGGCATACACCCTGATAATATTGTGCTCAAAAGGTCTGTTGACGCTAAATATCCGGCTCAATTTTATGAACTCACTGCCGGTGTTCCAGGTGGCGTTCTGACAAAAGACGATGTGCCTGAACTATGTGACGCATACCATGATGTACATGATAAGAAGTACGCCTACTGTTTGAAAGATAGCCCGGTGGCCTTTCTTCAGTGGAGATTAGCTGCAATAGGTCTTACCAAGAAATATAATCGACCCGAATTGGCTTACGTTGGTGAAGGCTCATCTGCGGCTCAAAAGGGTAGAAGGGAAGCTTATTTTAAAGAGAAAAATGGCTTCATTGAAACGCCTGTTTATGAGTCCTCTAAGCTAGGATATGGGATGGTGATTAATGGGCCTGCGATAATTGAAACTCCAACAACGAATGTGGTGGTCTATCCTGAACAAAGACTAGAGGTCTCTAAATATGGCAACTATGTCATCACTTACTAGAACGGAAAACTCAAATTGCCAAGCATATTGAATAATTTGATTATTTGGTAGACTTGGAAGTGAATCGAAGCTAAAGCCGGCAAACTAAATCGTAGATAAATACTTCATATTTGGCCGGCGTTAAAGCTGTATTTAGCATCTGGGCAAGATAAAACAGCCTGAGTATAACCTGGAAAATGAATTGTTTATAGCTTGAGCAAATTCTAGTCAACATCCTATCTACTTCAACTTTGACAGGTAACCAAGAATTATTGTATTGTGCTACCAGACAAACCTGGGGCTTTAAAAAAGTGGTTGACAATGAATGTACTTATCACTGAGTCGATCGCAGATGTTGCGATTGGAATCTTACAGCAATATGCAGAGGTTGATATTAACCTGGGCGGTACGCCAGAGCATTTGCAGTCAATCATAGGGCGGTATGAAGCACTCATAGTGCGAAGTGAGACCAAGGTTACCTATGACATCATTGAGGCTGCCCGCAATCTAAGAGTAATTGGTCGTGCGGGGGTAGGTGTGGATAACATTAATGTGGAAGCGGCTACCCGCCGCGGCATAATCGTGGTCAACTCCCCCGAAGGTAACATAGTTTCAACTGCCGAATATACTATAGCTATGCTTCTAGCCATCGTGCGCCATATACCAGAGGCGGATCGGCAACTGCACGCCGGTGTCTGGAACCGCAAGCTGAAAGGTCTCGAAATACGGAACAAGACTATGGGTATTATCGGTTTGGGCCGTGTTGGCACAGAGGTAGCGCAGCTGGCTAAAAGTCTGCGTATGAATGTTATTGCCTCTGACCCAATGGTGACTGAGGAAAGGGCAGAGCAGCTGGGTATACGACTACTTGAGCTAAAGGCGGTTTTGCAAGAGGCAGACTTCATTAGCATCCACGTGCCTCTAAACCCCACGACAAAGGGATTAATTGGACGTGAACAGTTAAAATTGATGAAGCCAACGGCCATGCTGGTTAACTGCGCACGTGGTGGCATCATAGATGAAGTGGCTCTCTATGAGTCACTTGAACAGGGGCTTCTGGCTGGTGCTGCCATAGATGTCTTCGCCGAGGAGCCAACCCAGAATAACATTCTGCTGAAGAGTCACAAGGTAATTGTCACACCACATCTAGCAGCGTCTACCGCTGAGGCTGAGATAAGTGCTAGCCGGGATGTGGCCGAACAGGTGGTAGCTGTGCTACAGGGTTATCCTGCTAGGTCCCCGATAAATGCCCCTATGATTTCTGTAGAGGACATGGCGGTGCTCGGTCCGTATTTGAAGGCAGGCCGAATAATTGGCCAGATAGCCATGCAGATCGCCCTCGGGCAACTGAAATCTCTGACTATACACTATCAGGGTGATATCTCCAAGGAAGACACCAGCCCCCTGAAAGTGGCTGTTCTGAGCGGCTTATTGGAAAGTGTAACCGATGAACGTATTAATATGGTCAACGCCGGTATAATCGCTAACAACCGGGGCATACGAGTTGCCGAGCAGCAGGACACTACTTGTGATAACTGTACCAATATGGTGACAGCGGAGGTTGCTACCAATGCTGGCAGGACACTGGTGGGCGCGTCTTCGTCGAGAGGAAGAATCTATCTTACGCGTGTAAACGACCACTGGCTAGAGATAGAGCCGTCGACCAGCTACATGCTATTCACAGAGCATAAGGACCGTCCTGGAATGATCGGGGCTGTTGGATCTATTATCGGCGATGCCAGCATAAATATCAGCCAGATGCAGGTTAGCCTGGGTTTGGAGCGTGGCGGCAAGGCAATGATGGTTCTATGCCTGGATGAGCCACTATCGGATGAGAGTTACCAGCAGATACTGGCTATACCGGACATGTACCGAGCATCCATAGTTAAGCTTCACGCATAGCTCCGCAGAGAATTCTGCCTCACAAACTGGTTAATCGGATCTCCATACTCCGTACCACCCGAGCTTGTCTATGATTTCGTGACTCTCTATCCATGTAAGTTAAGGGTTGCTCGGGATAGCCTCACTACACAGTCGCCTGAAACACTAATTAGTCGCATACTGAGTTGTGCACCAGACTTTCTTGATCTTTGCTCAATTGTACAGCCGACGCAGCTTATACTGCAGGGGCGTTGTAGTTGGACTTAGCCATTCCAAAGCACATCCTATTGCCCGACGGCAACTATGTCACTATAATGTTCAATAAAAAGCAGACTATGTCATACACCTTTACTACCTAGGTTGCTCTTAATTAACATGCGAAAACGGTTCTCATTTATTACCTGCTTAGATCTATTTCTCATCAAGCCAGACTTGGCATAGCTAAATGATAAGAGGTTTTTCAATGTCATCGTGGTATAATTGAGGATAATAAATATGTCCAACCACTGGATACTGTAGGTGGCCAGGAAAGGAGGTAAATTATGAAGATAAGTGCGCGCAATATGCTTAAGGGCAAGGTGAAGCAGATTAAACCTGGCGCGGTCAACACCGAAGTCGTTATCGAGCTGCCCGGTGGTTCTGAGATTGTCTCGATAATTACCAAAGAATCTGCGGATAAACTTGGTCTGGCAGTCGGCAAGGAAGCATATGGGATCATAAAAGCTACGAACGTAATAATCGGGGTGGAATAGGGTCGGAGACGAGTCTTAACGACAACTTATTGATTTATGTTGGTGTGGAACAGAACCTCCCATCACGCAGATACCCATAGAATGAGTTGCCTCTACTCCCTATTAAGCCAGATTTTTCGACATCCACGCTGATATGCCGGTGTACGTGCAGAAGCAAAGAATCGCAGTTAAGGAGTAAGAAACGCTAGTAAGTACAAAAAGGGACTGATTAACAATACATCGTTTTCGACTATCTCTTGAGATGCTTTTCCCACTGCTTTCGGAACCTGCTAATCTTAGGCGAGATCACTGCCTGACAGTATGATTGTTCTGGATGTCGTGAAAAGTATTTTTGGTGGTAAACTTCTGCGGGGTAGAATTTGTCTAGCGCTACAATTTGCGTCAAGATGGGTTTCTCCCACAGGTGAGCTTCCTCGAGTTCTCTGATGAGCGCTTCAGCAATGGCTCTTTGCCGGTTTTTATCATAAAAGATAGCGGAACGGTACTGTGTACCCACATCCGCACCCTGCTTGTTCAATGTCGTTGGGTTGTGAACGGAGAAGAAAATCTGCAGGATTTCCCGGTAAGAGATCTTGGTGGGATTGAAAATCACCTGAACTGCCTCCGCATGACCCGTGCTGTCACTACAAACCTCCTGGTAGGTAGGATTGAGGGTGGTGCCGCCCGTGTAGCCGGAAATCACATCCTCAACTCCATCCACCTCCATAAATATCGCTTCCATACACCAAAAGCAGCCGCCAGCAAGGGTCGCCACTTCTGATATGGCTTTCTCGGTCATAGCTTGTTCTCTGGTTCGAATTTCAGTGCAACGCCGTTTATACAGTAGCGTTTGCCAGTGGGCGGCGGACCATCGTTGAAAACGTGACCAAGATGAGAGCCACACCGAGCGCAAATAATTTCGGTTCTAAGCGTTACCAGGCTTCTGTCAGTTTGTTCTTCCACGTTCAGTGGTGAGACCGGCTCATAGAAGCTGGGCCAGCCTGTTCCCGATTCAAATTTGGTAGCACTGCGAAAAAGGTCAGTGCCGCACCGCATACATCGGAAAATACCGGGTTCGTGGATTGTGTCAAAGAGGCAAGTTCCCGGATCTTCCGTTTCCTTCTCAGTGGTGATTTCATATTGCTTTTCTGTTAATAATTTCTTCCATTCTGCGTCTGTTTTCTCTAGGCTCTCTACCGTTACAACTCTGTTCTGTTTAGCATCATAAATCCGGATTATCGTCATATACCCACTTCCTGTGAACTTCTGCGGCTCATTATAGCACAGTAGGCAAGGGGTAACTGCGCGAAAATCAACAAGCAACGGTGATGGGCTAACCTAGCTCTCTGACTTCGTAAATTCGTTATACTTTGTGAGCTGACGTTTCCAAGTAATTTAGACCAACAGTCCGATGTATTAGTATATCCCTAAGAATTTGCCCCAAACGAAGTAAGTGCGGCGACTGTCTCTTTATTTAAACCTTGCACGAGAGCCGTGACTAGCGCAGCGGCTTGGTCAAAATCATCCCGACGAAGAATTGCATTGTGGCTATGAATATGTCGGGTCGGCACACCCAGAACCACTGTAGGTACGCCTACTTTATGCAAATGAATTGGACCACCGTCGGTTGCTCCTCCTTCCATGGTTGACATCTGGAGTGGAACATTTATCTTATTAGCAGTATCAATGACCATATCCCGAAGTTTGAGATTAGGTATCATGCGGGCATCATAGGCTAAGAGCGTTGGGCCACCTCCAAGTTTTATATCCGACTCTTCTGACTTGATACCAGGGACGTCGCCAGCGATGTCTGTCTCAAGAATGATGGCTACATCAGGATTGATGACCTCAACGCTGGTTGTTGCCCCTCTCAACCCAACCTCCTCTTGTACAGTGGCCACGCCAAAGACAGCATTGGGATGCTCTTCCTCCATCAACCTGCGTAGTACAGTAATAACCAGAGCACAGCCAACCCGGTCATCAAAGGCCTTGGCCATATAGGCTTTGGTTCCAGGTAAAACCGCGAATTCACTAACCGGTATAATAGGGTCTCCTACGCGTACACCAGCATCTTTTACTTCTTGCTGCGATGTTGCCCCGATATCGATGTACATATCCTTCTTCTCAGAGATCTTCTTGCGCTCCTCCTCGGAAAGCAGATGTGGGGGCTTAGCACCTATCACACCAAGGATGCTACCCTTATTGGTTCTGATGCGAACTCGGTGCCCGAGCAATACCTGGTCCCACCAACCTCCCAAAGGTGTAAATCTCACAAATCCTTCTTTGGTAATCAGTTTGACCATAAAACCAATCTCATCCATGTGGCCCACCAGAATTATCTTCGGCTCTTGTGCCAAGCTCTTCTTGCGGCAAATCAAACTGCCAAGCTTATCCTCAAGTATCTCTCCGAGTACTTCGAAATGCTTCTTAATCACTCTGCTTGTCTCAGCTTCATATCCGGCTACTCCGTCTGACTCGGTCAGTTCTTTTAACAGCAACTCTATCTTATCCATCCGCAATTACCTTTCTCCTATTATTAGTAGATATCATGATAACCGAAAATTCAACAATAAGCTAGTGTGTGTACAAAGTGCTCTTATACTGGTACTTAGCAACGTCACTTTAGGACTAATGGTTGTATTATGGATATTCTGCCGTAGTCATAATCGTTAGGTCACATTCCGATGATAAGTTGGCTTTATCAGCTCTGTATGCTAGTTTATATGCTGTTTCATGGTTCGGTGTATTTCCATATTGCTCTGGATGTCTTGCTCATTTCTGTGGAGCAGGTGCTTAGCCCAGAGCTAAAGAGAAAGCCGGTAATCGTCAGAGGAGACCTCGAGCGCTGGTATCGGCCTCAAATATAAGCGAAGGGTGTTTCTGAATGGGGGGTTTAAAAGAGAAGGGTGAAATAATTTGTTCCCAAAGGTGACTGATTAGCCAGATTCACGACAATAAAAATCCTGCTATAGTCTTTTGTGGTGGGCAAGACATGTTTTTAAAACTAAGAGGATGATAAAAATGCTTAAATGTTCACTTCCCTGAACTATCGCCACTGGATAGCAATGGATTCCCTCTGGAAAAGATGAACCGCCGCGCGTAGAGCGATGATATCCACGCCGACAATTACCAGTGCCAGCACCAATGTCCGCAAGGTAGTAAACCAGATGATTCCAGTGACCTGAATACCAATCAAAGCCAGAATCGGGAAAACAACAATTAAAGCAATATTCTGGGCACCTTTAGAATCCTTAGCCCGTGAAGACCCAATGACACCAAGCATAAAGCTGAGAATGGCAACCGCCGGCGTAAGTAAAAAGAGGCTGAGAAACCAACTGGGTGTGAGCACGAGTTGGCTGAGATTACCCCATCCCAGCAAACTGATCACCAGCAGAAAGAACCCTGCTGAAACCCAAGTCATCAGAAGCGCGGGTATTGCACCGGCCAGCGTCTTGCCCAGGAGAAGTTCCCAGGTCCTGACCGGTGTTGCCAGCAGGGCTTCAAGGCTGCCCGTCAGCTTTTCGTCAACAATACTGAAGGCGGCTATGCCGATGGCAATCATGACAGGAATGAGCAGCAGAATGAACTGGAACTGGTTAAGCAATAACACAAGGAGCTGCTCTGAAGCTGGAAGTGCAGATACCCCGGGAATAGACTGGAGGAGCTTCTCCAGTGCTGTTTGAAATACCGAGCTCCCCAGCATACCTTCACTACCGAACCTGAACGCAAGCCAGAAGTACAGAATGAACTGCCCGACAACCACAAACGGAATCAGCGTCACGAGAAGAGCGCTGTTGGGGTCGGTAAACAGCATACTCCATTCCTTACGCAGGATATTACGAATGCGCCTGACTGTCACTAATCTTCTCCTCGTTCATCAGCCTGAGATAGACCTGCTCAAGCGTATATTGCTCTTCAGAGACGGCAATCACCTTGCCGCCTGCCCCAACCATGGCTCTCACAAGCTCGGAACGGTTACGTTCCGGATCTATGAGTTCCACACTTAAGCGCGAGCCTTCTTCCTTTGCATCCAAGATAAACGGCAGCTTCTTCACTACCGCTAGAATATTTGGATCCGGTGACTGAAGTTCTACGATCACCTTGCGCCGGAAGAAGCGCCGGCGCAGGCTCTCAGCTGTATCCAATGCCAGAAGCCTAGTTTGAATGACAGCAATGCGATTACACAACATTTCTGCCTCACCAAGATTATGTGTGGAAAGAAAGATGGTGCACCCCCCTTCTCGCATTCTACGTATCAACTGGCGGACCTCACTAGCAGCTTCGGGATCCAGCCCAGATGTCGGCTCATCTAAGAAAAGCACCTTCGGCTCGTGTATCAGGGCCCTTGCCAAGGCTAGGCGCTGCTTCATTCCCTTGGAAAAAGTGCCCGCTCTGTCCTCTCTCCGTTCCCAGAGACCCATCAACTTTAGATACTTCTCCACCCGTGCGCCCACATCGTCGATGGGATAGAAGCCAGCAAAATATTCCAGGTTACGCCTGGCGCTGAGGCGGCCATAGAGACCAGGGGTCTCCGTCAGCATGCCGATAACCTCATGCAGTTTCTCCACATCTCGATCAATTCTGTAGCCAGCCACAATAGCTTCTCCCCCGGTCGGCCGAATTATTCCAGCCAGCATGCGAATTGTGGTCGTCTTTCCCGCTCCATTTGGTCCTAAGAAACCAAGGATCTCTCCCGACTCAATAGACATGGTCAAGTCATCCACCGCGATTACATCCTTGAAGCGGCGTGAAAGACCAGAAGTCTCAATTATCACCACGCAATAATACTCCGTTTTCTAGTCTCAAGAGGCATATTCCGGAACTTGGTAAACATGTATTGCTGCAGCAATATATACTGAAGGCTCTGCGGATGTCAAAAATTGGCTTTATCAGCTCTGTATGCTAGTTTATATACCACTTTATGGCTCGCTGTATTTTCCATATTGATCTGGATGCCTTCTTCGTTTCTGCGGAGGAGGTGCTTAACCCAGAGTTAAAAGGAAAGCCGGTAATCGTCGGCGGAGACCCCAAGTGCCGTGGCGTAGTTGCCTCTGCTTCCTATGAAGCCCGAACTTACGGTATCCGTGCCGGGATGCCATTAGCCAAGGCGCGCTGCCTCTGTCCCCAGGCAATTTTCATACGGTCTCACTTCCCTCTCTATAAAGATAATTCAGATAAGTTTATAAAAATCCTAGGCGCTTTTTCTCCCCACATTGAGCCCTTAGGCCTTGATGAAGCTTATCTTGATGTCACTGGATACGAAGAACCTTATGGTTCTCCTGAGAAACTGGCGCTGGCGATAAAACAAAGGATAAATAAGGAGCTCAATATCACAGCTTCAGTGGGCATCGCTACCTGTAAGGTCATAGCTAAAATCGCCTCCGATCTTAGTAAGCCCGATGGGCTGCTAGAGATAGTCCCGGGGGAGGAACAGTCTTTCCTTAATCCACTTCCTATAGCCATATTACCCGGTGTGGGTAAGAAAACAGAGCAGGCATTAAATGATATGGGAATAACCACCATAAGAGAATTAGCACGCCTTCCTCTGGACACCATAAAAGGACAGTTCGGAGCAACTGGAGCAGTGCTTTATAGCTACGCCCGGGGAATAGATGACCGGAAAGTAGAGATGCCGGGCGAATCTAAATCTATTAGCCAGGAGCTCACTTTTGTCCGCGATACTTTAGACCGCAAATTTATCGAGGCGAACCTTCACAGTTTATGCCAGGAGGTCTGTCAGGATTTGTGCCGCCAGAATAAAAGAGCAAAATGTATAGCTATAAAACTGAGGTATGCTGACTTTAAGACAGTCACCCGCCAGGTCACCTTAAAAGAAGCCAGCGACGTTACCCGCGTTGTTTTTACCACAACTCAGCAGTTACTGATTAAAGCTCTGACACAACAAAAAAAACCAGTACGCCTAATAGGTATTAGAATATCAAGTCTGGTGTGCAAGGGGAAACAGCTGCCTATGTTTGATTCGGGTACGAAAAAGCCGGAGCACCTGGATAAAGCTATAGATAAAATTCGAAGCAAATATGGCTCATCGGCGATACAAACAGGCAACGGCAGCTCTTCTAAAGGTAATCAAGGAAAATTCTAAATATTATTTTCTAAACCCTAAACAACTTTAAAACCTAAATGGCCGAATAGCCAAAACTTGGGATTTTTAATTTTTTTATTTATTGGGTGTTCAGTGCTTCGAATTTAGGATTTGGAACGACGGGGGCTTGTTTTGGGCATACAATACAAAGTATAATTGCATGCCTTTATCTATAGGAGAAATGAGCAAAATGCCGGATTATGCCTTTTTCCACAAGCAATTTATGCCGCTAGCCGAAGCTAAAATCGGAATACTAACCCATGCCCTCCACTATGGCACCGCTTGCTTCGAGGGCATCCGCGGTAACTGGGATAACGGTCAGGAACGATTTTGTATTTTCCGAATCCAAGACCACTATAAGCGAATGCATGAGGGCTGCCTCATCCTGAAAATAAATCTTCCCTACTCCGTTGATGAGCTTTGCCAATTGACTAGTGACCTTTTAGAAAAAAGTGGCTACCGGCAGGACGTATACATCCGTCCTTTAGCCTATAAAAGCTCTGAGGCCATAGGAGTCCGTCTCCACAACCTGGAGGATGATTTCTTTATTGTCGTAACCACGCTCCCCCCTTACCTTGATATAGATAATGGTGTCCGTTGCATCACCTCATCTTGGCGTCGGGTGGATGATACCATGGTTCCGCCGCGAGGCAAGATTTGTGGCATTTATGTAAATAGCGCTCTGGCTAAAACCGAGGCCCAAGAAAGTGGTTTTGATGAAGCAATATTGCTAACTCAGGATGGACATGTCTGCGAGGGCAGTGGGGAGAATATCTTTCTTGTTTCAGGGGGGAAACTAATTACCCCTTCGCCGTCCGATAACATCCTCGTAGGTATCACCAGGGACACGGTAATGAAGTTAGCTAAAAATGAGTTAGGTATAGATACAATTGAGCGTCCGGTTGACAGAAGTGAACTTTATGTGGCTGAAGAATGTTTCTTCACCGGGACAGCAGCCAATATAGCGCCCATCCTAGAAATTGACCATCGCGCTATAGGTAAGGGTGGCATTGGCAAGATAACCGCCAAATTGCAAAAGCATTTCACAGAGGTGCTGCTAGGAAGAAATCCCAAATACTCTGATTGGTACAACATCATTTACCCCAAAGTCCCGATATAATCAGGACATAGCCGACTTTCCTAACTAGGAGTTATCCCGGACTCTACTCCTAAAATCTTGAGCAAGTAGAGCAGGTGGCAACTATGCTCCAGGGCAACAGTATAGCAACAGGCTTCCTCTAATAACTGGCTGATAGCAAAGCTACCGTGACCCTGTACCAAAACCACTTTATACTTACTTAGTAGGCTGGCTATCTCCCCGGCAAGCTCTTCCGTCTTCGCCGCCGCTTCTTTACCTAAGATAGGTACCCTAGCTAGCAAAGCACGCCCTTCCACATCACGTGGTATAATCTCACTTTCCGTAAAAGACAAAGCAACAGCGTAAGGCGGGTGAGCGTGGACTACTGCCAATGCCGAAGTATGTCGATAGATACATCGATGAACTTCCAGCTCTATTGAAGCCAGGGGCGTGGCTCGATTGTTCTTGCTTATTCCCGTCTCCACCAGATCCCCTTCCTGAATTGAGCCCAAAGGGCTGCCCCGATGGGTAATAACCAGATGCTCTCCGAGCTTGATGCTAAGATTACCTCCCTGGGAAGAAACCAATCCCTGAGTAAAGAGAGCTTGCCCTACCGCTTGGAATTGGGATAACATCACACTAAACTAAAAAAACAAAAGCTAGAAGTAACCCAGTTTTTAACTTTTCTTTTGCCATGTTGCATGTATCAAGCTATGGAACACATCGAATCACAGCCACCACACGTCCCTGAATCTCAACGTTATCCGGAGTAGTATAAATGGGGGTCATCTGTTTATTTGCCGGCTCTAGCCGGATGCGATTTGGCTCCAAGAAAAACCTCTTAAGTGTGACCTCTTGCTCTTCCTTAAGCCAGACCGCCACCATATCGCCATTTTCAGCACTGTTCACATAGTCCATTAGAACTATGTCCCCATCTCCTATTAAAGCATCCACCAT
>Ga0180433_10008747_pt1 | contig 12536 bp, 10 predicted proteins | sample SS_ome_8_FD_132980 | JGI IMG/M metagenome (GOLD analysis project Ga0180433, IMG submission 132980) | Hypersaline lake sediment archaeal communities from the Salton Sea, California, USA - SS_1_D_1 metaG | ecosystem: Environmental > Aquatic > Non-marine Saline and Alkaline > Hypersaline >... | reverse complement strand
TAAAATTGATTAAAATTTTTCACGGAAAGGGGTTTTTAGCTTAAGATGATAAGTGAAATTGACAGACGTAGACCTATTATTGAGAAAAACAAAAAAAACCCGTATAAAATTTCATTTAACCATCAAGAATTACTTGATTTTTTGCAACAATACAAGATTATTCATGGCGAAATCCTTCTTTCCATTATAATACCTGTATATAATGAGGAAAAAACTATTCGAAATATATTATTAAATCTTCCTAAGAATGATTCAATAGAGATAATCGTTATTGATGACCATTCCACGGATAATAGTATTAGAGAAATTGAAAAAATCCAAAAATCTCAAAATCTTAAACTCATAAAACATAATAATAATAAGGGATATGGCGGAGCAATTATTACAGGAATGAAATTTGCTCGAGGAAAAGTAATCGTGACTATGGATTCTGACGGTCAACATAGTCCCGATGATATTTTACGTTTAATAAAACCAATCTTCGAACATCACGTTGATAATAGTATTGGTTCAAGATATCTTGGTACTTGTTTTTATAAACTTCCATTATCAACAAGATTTGGGGAAGTACTTATCGAAAAATTAGTTCATATTTGGTTTGGGATAAAAATTGTGAATAATCAAAATGGTTTTCGAGCATATGACCGAAAGATGCTCCACATCTTCGATAATATTCGCTTTTTAGGCTATGCCTTTTGTACCGAGCAAATTGTTAAAGCTAAATTGAATGGTTATAGAATAAAAGAATATCCAATTAAAGTGTATAACCGTGAACATGGATCTTCTAAAATAATTTTGTGGAAATTGGCACTCGACATTTTTTCATGCCTCTTGATTTATTGGTATAAAAAAATCCGGTATCAAATCTTTCGAAAAAATGCGAATTTAAATTCGGTCTTTTTTTAAGAAGCTTTAGATTCTAGAGAATAGATTCAATATATTTTTGATTCTATTTCGCTTAAGTGATCCTATGAAAAAAATAATTACTTGTATCGGAATTAGACCCGATATTATCCGCCTTTCTCAGATTATCAAAAAACTTGACACTTATTTTGAAAATATCATCGTTGATAGTGGGCAACATTACGATTATAACTTAAATAAAATTTTTTACGAGCAACTTAAGGTGCGTATTCCTGAATATAATTTAAATATTAAAAGTGGGACGCATGCAACTCAAGTAGCGAAGTTAATGATTGAATTTGAAAGGGTATTGATACAAGAATCTCCTCAATTTGTTATAGTATTAGGCGATAACAATAGTAGTTTGGGGTTTGCATTGTCAACCTCTAAATTAAATATCCCTTTGATTCATATTGAAGCGGGAATGCGTAGTAAAAATTGGCTTATGCCAGAAGAGAAAAATCGAATTATCATTGATCATCTAGCAGACATTAATATATGCTATTTACCAGAACATCGGGAGAACTTATTACGGGAAGGATTAGATCCACGTAGGCTTTGGGTTGTAGGGAACCCTATTGTAGAAGTTCTTAATAATGTTAAACCAGAATATGAAAAAGATGGAGAATTTTTCTTAGTTACTTGCCATCGAGCTGAAAATACGGAAAACAAACGCAACCTTGTAACTATTCTAAAATTTCTAGACCGTCTTTATCAACGGAATAACATTGCTATAAAATTTATTTTAATGCCCAAAACTCGCGATATGATGGAAAAATATGGGTTAACCTTTCCGGAAGGGGTTACACCAATACCCCCACAAGGGTTTTTAGGATTTTTAGGTATGGAAAAAGAAGCAAAGTTAGTACTCACGGATAGCGGGACCGTTGTCGAAGAATGTGCAATTATGGGTACGCCTTGTCTTACAATTCGCGAAAGTACGGAACGAGTGGACTTGATAGAACTGGGAGTTAATACTTTAACTGGTATGGACATCGATCAGATGTTAGATTCCGCAGAATTTGCGCTTACTCACAAAATCGAGCCGGTTAGCCATTATGGAAAAGATATCGCCAACAAAATTGTCAATATTTTAATTGGCAATTCATTGACCTTTCATAAAAAACAAGAGAGTTATTGATTATATATTGATTATAGATCACTAAACTCATTTAGTTCTTTTATTGCTTCTCGAATCCTTCTCTTTTTCGATAGTTTGTCAAGTTCATGATATTTAGTTGATAAAGTTCGGTCAATACTCTGTTCAGGAAGGTTTACCTTTTCAATTTCGAGATTTTTCTCATAAAGATCATTAAATATGTTCATCAGTTCATATTTGGTAACGGTATTATTGGGAACATAATGATGAATATATGATATTGCCATTAACTTATCAAAAGCACCATTACTTATGATCTTCTCGCAGATCTGGGCAAATTGTAAAGTAGTGACGCCATTCCATCTATGATGTTCGTACCCTCCGATCTTTCCTCCATCCGGTTGATTTAGAAACCATTCTAATAATGAATATGTGTTTTCTTTCATTTCAGGACCAATAATCGAGCACCTGATAATAAGAGTACTTCCATCAAAAGGCTCACCTAAGCTTTTAGTTTTACCATACACATCCAAGGGATCATGAACCGCATCCTCATCATAATTTCCTTCCTTTCCCGAATATACACAGTCAGTTCCAATCTGGATAACTTTCATATCATGATTCTTCGCATAGTCCCCTAAGTTCCAAGGAAATTCCGCATTTATTTTAATCGCCCGCTTAATTCCATCGATATCATCATCTTTACAGAGAGGTTTTATAATCCCTATACAATTTATACAATAATCGAGTTGGAGATCAGTAAACTTTTGGGTATCTAATTGAGATATTTCATTTGCCTCAAAGAGTAGGATATTATCTTTTTGATATTTTGGGTTTCGAACCGTCCCAAATACATTCATTTCTTTATTTTGGGATAAATATTTAAAAACAACTGAACCCAGCATACCGCTTACGCCCAATACTAAAACATTTACCATTTTCTTTACCCTTTAATAAAACTTATTGGCTCTATCTATTTTCTACTTCCCATATTGCATTACCCCAATAATCTGCTGGGTAACGAAAATCATCATCCTTGCTTTCTTCCAAGGAACTCGTAGAAAAGAAAATCACTTGAGTCTCCTTTTCTAAGGGCCGAAATCCATTAGCGTGTTTTGGAGGTATGAATAAAATCTTCGGGTTTTTATCTGAAAGCACGTAGCGATGAATTGGAAGCTTCTTAGAAGGTGAATCTACCTTATCTAGCTCTACAGCTGCAACTATTGCAGATCCTTTGGCAACATACACGTATTTTGCTTCATTACGATGCCCATGAAACGCCCTAATTGTATTAGTAGAAAAGTTTGACACTTGATAGAATCGCTTAACCCCATAAAAGTTAAACTCATTGGCAAAAGTAAGGGTACCTCTATCATCTACTGCTAAACCACCATCGATTAATGAGACCTTCTTTTGTCCAATTGTTCTTGAGGTTTTAAGGTGCTCATTGAGCTTTAAATTAGAATATATTCCACTCTGAAACTCTAATGCTGTCGGTGAGTTGGCTATTTCTTTAACCGCGTCTGCAACGCTATACTGGAATTCAAATCCCGTTGCTAATAATTTCGTATTATCAACCATATAACTGCGCATATCAATAATATTTTTATCCACTTCTATTACGCATCCCGTAATATTTTTGACGGTTTCACTCAATTTGAGCAAACTAAGATTTTCTCCTCGCACATTATAGACGCCCCTTAAATCTTGCTTAATAGCGTGAACAATTGCTCTTGAAATATCTTTAATCGAGACGAATGGTCTTTCTTGTTGGCCTCCAAATACAGTTATGTTGTTAAATTTTACGGCTCTTGCTGCAAACGCATTCACCACAAGGTCATATCGCATTCGTGGACTTAGACCATAAGCGGTTCCTAAACGAAGTACACAACAATGATCCTTGCACAATTCTCTTACAATTCTTTCTTGCGTATATTTAGTTTGCCCATAAAAGTCAATAGGGAACCCTTCATCTGTTTCTTTAACCAATTTATTTGGTTCGCTTCCATAAATACTACAAGTACTAATATGAATTATAAATTTATTTGATGAACTACACAATTCCGCAACATTCCTCGTTCCAATACAGTTAACATGGATTGCATTATTTGTATCCACTAAACATGCAGGATCGCCTACTATCGCTGCTAAATTAACAACAGCATCAAACTTGTGAATAATCTTCTTTATCTCATCCTTATTTCTTACATCGGCTTCAATGTAGGGGTTTGCGGGAGTTATTTCTTTATAAAGATGAGCATCTAATATCTCAACTTCCCACCCCTCATTCTTTATGATATCATATAATACGCTTCCAATATACCCAAGACCGCCAATGATCAATACTCTAGGTGGCATGATTTCTTTCCTTGACTTCCTATAATTATATTATTAAGTAATCAGAATACTTTTCTCAATAATTAATGCATGGTAATTAACCTAAGAATAAAAATTAATACAATTTTCTTTTCACTCGTTCTTTTAATTGTAGATAAAAACCCAAAAGAACCATCATATCAACTTTTAAATAAATTGCATTTCTTTTATTATTAAATACACTCTATTGCTATATCGCTACTTTAAACGTGTATTTTCATTCAATAGAATAGAAAAAGAAAAGAATGCGTTTAATAATTAAAGTCATTAGAGCTTGAGAGCATTTGAAATATAAGTTGTAATTGATGAGGGATCTTACGTGATAATACTTGGAATACAAGAAACTGATTGGTTGACTCGAGGTCCTCATACTCAGCATCATGTATTTGAACGATTATCCCTCAATCCAAAAATTAAGATCACGGTATTTGACTATGATATCGATAAAATTATGCAATCGGCTAGTCGTTTTATTCAGAAAAAAGTATATCAGAGTTCAAATAAAGCGATTAATGGTTCGCAAGTTACGATAATAAGAACCGCCCATTTACAAATACCCTATCTAAGAAGGATCTCCTCGATAATTACGAATTTTTTTGGAATGCTTAAATTAATTCGATCAACACGCCCCGATCTCATTATCGGGCTTTCATTATCAAATGGAATCATTGGCTTATTTTTATCAAAAATGTTCAGGATCCCCTATATATTCTATTATATCGACCTATTGCATACTTTAGTCCCCTTAGGATATGCTCAAAATCTTGCAAAAGTTATCTCCCGCTATTTATTTCGGAGATCGGATCGAATTATTGCGGTAACCAAGTATTTAAAAGACTATATCATTCAGGAGGGGGCTCAGGAGGATCAAGTTAAAATCTTACTCAATGGAATTTCTTTGGAAAATACTATCGTCGATCAGAATAAGGTATCGAAATTAAAAGAGAAATATAACATTTCTAATAATGATTTTGTCCTTTTTTTTATGGGTTATCTTTACGATTTCGCAGGATTACAAGAAATTATTGACTATTATCATCACGATATAGTGAAAGGAAAATTTAGCCTTAAATTTGTAATTGTCGGTGATGGAGGAATTTATCCGCACCTTGCTGCACATGTTAAGAAAATTGGTGCTGATTGGGTCATCTTAACCGGTAGAATTCCATTTTTTGATATAACCGAATATATTGAATTAGCCGATTTATGTTTAATGAGCTTTCAATTGAACAATGTCACCCGTCAGATTACGCCCGTTAAAGTTATGGAATATATGGCTATGAAAAAGCCAGTGTTGTCAAATAAGCTCCCAAGTGTGTTTTCTGAGATTGGAAAAGATAATGGGGTTATCTTTGCGAAGAATCAAAAAGCTCTTATCAAAAAAATTGGGGTCTTATATGCAAAAAAAGATGAGCTCCCAGAAGTTGGCAAAAAGGGGTTCGAACTAATAAAAAAGAAATATGTATGGGCAAAGATTCTTAATAACTTAAAACACATAATGCTTGAAACTATACGAGAAAAAAGGTCTAAATAATTAGATTACTATAAACCATTGATAAGTGAGGAAATAATATGATAAATGTAGCGATGCTCACTCCTTTTTTTACGGGGAATCTTGGTGGACCATATAATGTAATTCTTGAAATCGTTCCTTACTTAGGACAGTATGGTGTCAATACTTCCATCTATACTACATCCGCTATAAGCAAATTTGGACGGAAGCGAACAGAATTTTTTGAGAAGAAGCACGATTACTTCAAAATTTATCGATTTGATTCCATTCTGCGGTTTAAAGAGTATCGTATCTCATTAAGCATGATTCCGTATCTCCTGATGAATGCTAAGCATCTTGATATCATTCACTCGCATGCAATGAGAAGTTTTCAAGAGGATGTGGGGTCACTTATTTCCCTAACTAAACATAAACCTATGATTATTTCCGCACATGGAGGGATAAACATCAACTGGGATTATGGAGACAAGATTCCAAAAATGATCCATGATATGAGCATTGGATATCTCAATAAAAAGTTGCTCAATCCCCATTATATTGCCGTTGCAAAGTATGAAGTACCGATATTGAAACAATATGGTATTAGTGAGGAGAGAATTCATTTCATTCCTCATGGAGTAAATACTAATCTCTTTAAACCTATGGAGCAACCAGAATTAAAAAAGGAATTAGGGCTTGAAAATTCGGAGATTCTTTTATATGTAGGACGAATTGCGAAAGGAAAAGGAGTTGATAAGTTGATTAAAATGTTGTATTTAGTACGTAAAAAAAATAAACGTGCGAAATTGATGGTGGTAGGAGGAGATGCTGGTTATTTATCCATAGTTAAAGAGCTTATTCGAAAATATAATTTGTCAGAACATGTAATCTTTACGGGATATATTCCAAAATATAAATTAGCATCCTATTATTCGATTGCGTCTCTGGTCATCTATCCCTCACGACAAGAAATATTTGGCTTAGTGTTGTGCGAAGCGATGGCTTGTGGGAAACCGGTTATTGGTTCGGATATTATGGGTCCAAGTGAGATAATTGTGGACGGAAAAACAGGATTCACTTCCGATTTTGAAAATATTGCTGAATTGAGTGAAAAAGTGATCACACTCTTGGATGATAAGCAATATCTATTGAAACTTGGGAAGAATGGTTTGGAACGAGTAAGACGACATTATACTTGGGAAAAAGCTGCGAAACAGCATCTTGATCTTTACAAGATGGTTTTGGGAAAATAATATAATGTCTATATAAATGATTCCATATTTCAATAAAAAGGTGTGGTAAATTATGATAGAGTCGATTTTTAATTTGGTATGGAAAGTTATTAAAAGAATTCCCGGATTAAAGGAGAGGCTCTATAAGTTTTATTCGTGGAAAATCTTTGAATATATACCTCTGTTAAAAAGATTAATCTACAAACTTTATGATAAATTTTGGTTTGTTGAACTTATACTAAATGATAAATCTTTGAATCTTAAGCAATATCAATCAAATATCTATGAGATCGAACTCAATAGATTAAATTATATAACATTAGCAAATGTTCAGAAACATAAGGACTGGGATGAAATTCCTAAATTAGAAAAAATTGAATCAACAAATGCGTATGAGTTGTTATCTCAACATTATCTTCAAAAGAAAGAATGGCAAGAGATCGATGGAATTAAGAAAGTTTTAAACACGGCATTACGCTATCCTCACCAATCCAATCCATTAAATGATGCGGAGTTATTCCCTTTTTTAGGAAAATTAGATAATATATATTCAAATACAAATCGCAATCTACTTAGAGAAGATTTTAAGACCATTAAGGTAGGAATTAGCCGAGATGGAAAATATATTTTACTTGACGGAATATTTCACATTATCCTTCTAAAAATTCTAAATCTCCAGAAAGTACCCGTGCAGGTGGAAATTCGACATCCCCAGTGGATTGAGTTCTGCGAGGAATTTTTGCGATTCCAATCAGTGCATGGTGAGCTCTATCAACCAATTACTCATCCAGATCTTAAACTCATATCAACCTATTCTGATAAGCGATTTGAGATTATGAGAGAGAATCTTTCCCTTCAAAAAGGACGATTACTGGATATTGGTGCTAATTTAGGATATTTCTGTCATAAGTTTGAAGAGATCGGATTTGATTGCTATGCGGTGGAGATTCGGCCGAGTAATGTGTACTTCATGAAAAAATTACGGGATCTGGAAGGTAAAAAATTCAAAATTATTAACAGTTCAATTTTTGATCTCAAAGGAACCCTTGATTTTAATGTTATCATCGCCTTTAATATATTTCATCATTTTCTCAGAGAAAAAAAATTATACAATCAGCTTGTAGATTTTTTAGAACGAGTGAAGGTACAAACGATGTTTTTTCAACCCCACAACCCAAAAGAGAAAATAATGCAAAATGCTTATCGGAATTATACTAACCAAGAATTTATCGATTTTATCCTTGAACACTCTTGCCTTAATGGCTTCATTATGCTGGCAGAAAGTCCAGAAGGGAAAGGAAGACCTCTCTATAAACTGTACCACTAGGGTAGATACTAATCAAATACTTCTTGTAACACCCGGCCATCTATATCAGGGGGAATCTCGATGTTTAATAGCTTTAAAAGGGTGGGACTTATATCATAAGGGGTAATATGATTAATTTTTACTCCTTTCTTTATTTTCGAACCTTTAATAATAAATGTGCCATTATTTTCGCTATGAGTTCCCGTATGTGCCGGATTAAAATCGATTATGGAATCTACTCGGAGTGTTTTGCCATTAGGAAAATCAATTTTAAGAGTAGGAATAAATTTAATACCCTTATTAATTCGTACAATTAACTTATTTGGATAGGCTTTAATTTCAAACAAGGGTTTCGATTCGCAATAGAGTGTTTCCAATGCGTTCTTAAATTCGTCCAAAGCTAAATTAGAATTCGGTCTAACTCTAAAAACTACTTTTCCTACCATATAAACACCGTATATATCGTAATAATAGTTTAATTCTCTCAGTAAATATAAAGTGTTTATAGAACGAAAATCTTGTCTTTCCTCTTGCTTAATACTTTCAAATCCATGATCTGAACATATTACCAAGTGGTAATTCTTTTTGTGAGCAAATTTATTAACCTTACCAATAAAGTGATCCACAATTTCGTATGCATTAGGGAGTATGTTTTCATATCTTGATTTTTCCCCCTTTTCTCTCCAGTAGATATGACTTAAGGTGTCAAACGAATAATCAAAAAAAACTGAGAAATCTAACCTATATTTTTTTAAAAGCTTATAGTATAAGTTAGTATGAATTAAAAGTTCAATCTCTTTTAATAAATGCATACGTTCTTGTAAGCCTTTTTTGAAAAACAACAAAATAGCTCGTTTAGTAATCCTAAATAAGGGAATAATTGGAAAATAAAACGTTATTAGTTTCCAGAAAGTTTTTAAAAGAAATTTAAAGGAATATTTCTCAGAACGTGCTTTTTTGTCTAATTCTCCGATAAAATTTAATTCTTCTGGAAATGTACTTTTTTTTAGCAATAATGGGTTAGGAATACAGAATCCATCATATTTCTTTGCTTTCCACACACTCAGCGGTCGATAGAGCCCGATTCGATACCCTTTTCTCTCCAAGATATCCCAAATCTGATCAGAATTCAAATCACTTTCATTCGAATAAAAGTCTCTAATTCCATGTTTTTCGGGAATCTTTCCCGTAAAAATTGAGCAAAAAATTTTAGGAGAGCTTAGAAAGCCTTCTGCGATTAATGTGCTTGAAACTCCCGTATTAATGACGGATTTTAAATGTTTCATCTTATCATTTTCGATAAGTTCATTGATCAAATTCCAACTAAATCCATCCAGCGCTAATAAGATTGCCTTTTCCATTAATAGTCTATATTGTATCAATTAAGGATTTTTGATAAAATTTACTTTCATTCCGACCTTATTTCACAAAAATCAAATTGGATGCAGATTAATGGTATTATAATATGGATGATTCGGGTAAAAATCGGGACATTCATGAGGATCATAAACAATTAGCGAAAAGTTCGATTTATTCCTTACTTAATAATTATGGAATTTTCGTCTTTCAGATTGTAATCTCGATTTTTATTGCAAACTTAATTTCTCAAAGTCTATGGAGTTATCTAATATTAGCAATGGCCTACATTAATATAATTTCATTGGTATTATCACTCTTTCCTCCTGCGCTAAATCTAGCACTGAATTATTATATTCCTAGATACTCTACTTTTGGTCATAATAATAGGCTCAAGTATATGATTAAGACAGCAATTTATTTCAAAACCCTTTTTGCTATTATTATATTCTTAATAAGTTTGGTTGTATTTTCTTTATTAAACTCGGTTTTTTCGTTCTTTTTAGCAGATTATACCTATCTCTTATTTTTATTATCCCCCCTTATTATCATAATTGGCTTAAGCACTTTATTAGATGCCATCTTTCAAGGATTATTTAAATACAAGCTCATCTTTATTATCACTGTCATAAAGTATGCCTTCAATGTCACCGCTTTACTCATTTGCATCCTAATACGGGCGGAAAGCCTTGAAATTATTGCCTATATTTACTTAATTTCATATCTTATTCCGTTTATAATTAGTCTCTTAGTATTTGTCAAAATCTATGTCAATATCAAACACTCAACAGAATCAACTGCATCCTTTAAGAAAGTTCTTTTAAAGCTTTCTAAATACGGAACCCCCTTAAGCATCACTGTATTTTTAAATGAAACGTGGAAGCAATTGCAATCTCCCATAATACGATTATATGAACCTGAAATAATCATTACAGGGTTTACTGTGTCGAAATATTACTCCCAGATCTCTTTAACGGCCTCCTCGTCCTTTTCAACCCCTCTTATTACCTCTTTTTCTAGTTTAGATGCGAAAAGTGAACAAAATCAGATTAGCCAGATTTATGCCTTGATCTTTAGATATTCGTCATTTGTCTTATTGTTGATTTGTGGCATCCTTTTTATATTGACCGACTTCTTCTTAATATTTGCCTATGACCAGACCTATCTTATCCATGTACCGATCCTCCGATTGTACTTACTCTCAATTATCTTTACAACCTTAGGAAATTTATTTGTACCTTTATTAAATGCGCTTAATAAAGTCAAATTATTGCCTGTATTGACCATTGTTAATTTAGTAATCATCATAGCTTCTTTTATGATCGGACTTATCATAAGTGGCATACTAGGTGCTATCATTGGGCTTGTCATCTCTAAATTCATTGTATTTCTGATTCAAGTTGTCCTAAGCATAAAAATAGGGAATATTAAGTTGAATTTGAACCGTACAATTTATCAGTATCTCATATTTTTTATTGCATTAATTATCGCAGTCCTATTGGAAGAAATTGTATTTAAAAATATTCGAATTCAAATACTCCAACCGCTTAATATGCCAATCCTGAATTATTTCAGCCTTTTCAGCAGTCTAACTTTTTTAATTATCTATTTAGTTCTAAATGCTGTGTTTAAAATATTTGCAGTCAGCGAAATTGAATATTTAGAAGCACTCATCGGTACTGATAAAAGACAACGTCGCTTTATTACATCCATGCTGAAAATTTTTAAAAAGATCCTCTGCTGGCGAAGTTAAGTTAAATTCCACTCACTCGATTTTCTTATAATAACTAAATACATGATCAAATAGAGGTAGTTGATTACAAATCAGTTTATCAAAATAATACATAAATTTACTAAATATCCAATTAAGAAATCTAATACGTTTAAAAGGATTAAATAAACCGCCAGAGGAGTAATATCTTTTCATTAGCTTAAAACCATAAAACTCCATAAATGAGTCCAGATACCTCGTCGAGAAAAAGTTAAGATGTTCAGGAGGAATATACATTCGCCATCGTTTTCTGAATTTTCTCAACAATTTCACTTTAACACAGGCATGAGTTGGAATTAATATTGCGATAACTCCTTTCTTTTTTGTAACTGAAGTTATTTTCTTGAGAAACTTTTTTGGATTGATAAGATGCTCTAAGATATTATATGCTGTGACGATATCGTAGGTTTTTTTCAACCTTAAATCTTCGATATTTTGGTTAAATATCTCCAAACCACGCTTAGTTGCAATCTCTGCGCACGCATTTGAAATCTCGACTCCATCTCGGATAAGGTTCTTATTAAAATGCATTTAAAAGTCTCCTGTTCGGCATCCAATATCTAAAATCGATGTAGGTTGCTGGTTCAGGATTTTTAATATGGAATTTTTCTGATCCATCCAGTATTGCCGCGGGGAGAATTGAGTTGACAATTGAACCTTTTCATTTGCTAATGATTCATACATCTCATCAATAGAGATGGCATGTTGGTTCATATCAAAAAATTGACAACCACAATTCTTACATTCATATAATATATAGGTTTTATTTCTATAAAAGAGAGAATTGATACAATCCTTTTCAATGACCCGTGGGTTATTACAGAACTTACATCTCATTTTAATATATCTAAAACAGAGATTAGATTTAATAGTTATTATTGCCTTTCTCTGAAAAATCTTAAAATATAATTATTTTCTAATTTTATATTAACCATGCGGATTGCATTATTAACAGATGCCTTCTATCCACTTAAAGGGGGGATTAGTCATCATTTAGTTTC
>Ga0180433_10008746_pt1 | contig 12536 bp, 9 predicted proteins | sample SS_ome_8_FD_132980 | JGI IMG/M metagenome (GOLD analysis project Ga0180433, IMG submission 132980) | Hypersaline lake sediment archaeal communities from the Salton Sea, California, USA - SS_1_D_1 metaG | ecosystem: Environmental > Aquatic > Non-marine Saline and Alkaline > Hypersaline > Sediment... | reverse complement strand
GCGTTTCTTTTTATTCAAAGGGTTATCTGCGTCTCTACGTCTCTTTACAGATTAAATTCCCTTTTGACTCATATCTTGTCTTTCTTGTTAAAAACATAAATCACTTTGCAATATCTTGTATTCAAATTGTAAAACCGCAATGGAATAGAACATCCTAGATTTCAGGAATTTTGGAATAATGGAACTACAGATATGCTTTGGAAAAGTTGTTTTTCAGGGTGAATTTCATTCCACGGGGTACCCAATAACCTCCTTAAATGGTTATGTTTATTTTGCGATTACGCTATTCCTATCTTGCTTATTTGTCAAGGAAAGAAAGGCAGTATGAATTAGCTGGTAGCAGGTAGCTGATAGCTGATAGCCAATAGCTGATAGTTAATAGCTCAAAGCGAAGGAGCTTATAGCTCATAGCTGATAGCCGATAGCTGATAGTTAAAAGCTCAAAGCGAAGGAGCTTATAGCTTATAGCTCATAGCTGATAGCGGGTAGTTGAAATTAGCTGGGATAGAAAACATAGACCCTGCCATATTATTCCTCTTCAAACTTCTATAATTTTTTCAAGCTCGAAAATCAGGGGTGGCAGATCTTCAATTACAGTTTTCCATAGGACATCGAGATTGATGTCGAAATAGGCGTGGATGAGTCGGTTTCTCATCCCAATGATGTTTGGCCAGGGAATTTGTGGGAGTGCTTCGCGGGATTCGTTTGATATCCTAACAGCAGCTTCTCCTACAATTTCAATGCATTTAACAAGAGCAAGTACCAGTTCTCGATCTGTATCAAGGGACTTTCTGGTTTTATCTCGAGAAAATAATTCAGCTTCCTTAGCGGCATCCAGCATATGATGCAGGCGTATCGAATCATCCTTCTGCATATTGCACCTTCGCCGATTTGATAACGTCCTCCCTGAAATAACGGCTCAAATCTTGCGCTGTTCTCATATCAGCTTTCCGTCCGAGGATTTCGGTCAACTCGATTTCCATACCGGCCAAACGTATAAATCCAGGTATGTGAGCTGAATCAAACTCCACAAGTATATCCAGGTCGCTTTCAGGGGTAAAGTCATCCCGAAGAACGGAACCGAAAAGAGATAATTTTCTGATATGATGCCTCTTACAGAAATTAGCTATTTTTTTACTTGGGATATTACTATTCAATCTTGCTTGCATACTTATCACCCAGAATTAAAAGCACACCTCTGACATATATCACGAATGTTTTTTAAAATCATAAAAGAATTTAATGTATTGGTCAAGTATAAGAACCATTGTGAGTAATCCCTTAGCCATTTTTTTTCGAGGCTTCTTTGGTAAAAAATAGCAGTGCAAAGACAATGTGCACCTCGGACGAGGGGGGGATCAGACACTTTTAATAAAACCTTTTTTATGACTGGGGTGCGGTAAGGGCTTTTACAAAGGTTTTCTCCAACAGAAAAGCAGGGAGGGTGGTCAAATTTGAAGTATCCGGGACATTGAGGGATAAGGTGAATGGTAAGGGAAGGGAAGGGCAGTATAGATGATTCATACATGTTGTTTGTCTGTGTTAACTTGTGTGTGACTCTGGATATTGTTTCTTGACATTCGGACTAAATATGTGCTTACTAAAAAATCTGAAGCATATGTTCTTACGTTCCCAGATGCAGGTATTACCATTGGCCTAATTATGCTGTTAGCCCAAGCAAGGGCAATGAGGATGTCGTTATTGATAGCACGCGAAAGTTTTATTTCGTATACCCGGGATAGCCCAAAATATAAAGAGCAGATGCTGAAGATTCAATACCAGCTCCACGAGAAAGACGCTTATGTATCGATTTCTCAGACGGTTTCCATTTTAATGAAACGTACCACCCTTTTTTCTTTAAGAATTATACCATTGCACAGAAAGACCGATAAGATGGGTATAGAATTTTTTTATGCTATATGAGATTATCCATAATAATGATGCTGTATGCGAATGTATAATTTGGTTATCAGATAATGTATACAATATTCTCTCAAACAGATAATAAGACAATCGTTGCGTCACCGGACAGCACCATATTAGAGGCTGCGCTTAAGGCAAACATCAACCATATTCATGTTTGTGGGGGTAACGCACGATGCACAACGTGCCGTGTCTGTGTTATAGATGGTTTAGAAAACTGTCTTCCCCGTAATGAAAAAGAAAAGCAGTTAGCTGAGAAACTGGGATTCCCGGACAACATTCGATTAGCCTGTCAAACGAAAATACGTGGTAATATCACGATTAGACGCCAGGTTGTCGATGATCTCGATATAAAAATCGTATTAAGACAATTAGGAGACACGTCCGGTAACAAGCTTGGACAAGAAAAAGATCTTTCGATCCTTTTTACCGATGTCGAAAACTACACCCAGTTTGCTGAGGCCTTGCCTGCCTATGATGTTGTGCATACATTAAATAGATACTATCAAACAATGAACGAGATTATTGTTCAACACAAAGGCATTATCAGCGATGTGGCGGGGGATGGTATATTGGCCTTGTTTGGGGCCGTTGAGGAGAGCAAAAACCCTGTATTAGATGCTATTAATGCGGTTCGATCAATGCACACCGCCTTGATTCAATTTAATGCGTATCTCAATAAAATATACGGCCGTTCTTTTAAAATAAGGTCGGGAATTAATTTCGGAAAGGCCATTGTCGGCAGTTTTGATACCGGCATGATGAGTAAGGTTTCCGCCATTGGCGATGCTGTTAACATGGCAAGCCGGATAGAAAGCGCAAATAAGGATTTCGGCACGCAACTGCTGATTTCACAATCTGCCTATGAGCAAATAAAGGGGTTGGTAGATCACGATAACATGTATCGATCGACGTTAAAAGGTAAGTCTGGAGAGTATTTTCTCTATGCCATAAAGGTTTGATGCACCACGTGCCCTCTTTCCGACTCAGACAAAGCTAAGTCTATAATACAACGAGATGCATCAGATAATTCTTGATTATTTTTGGGTTTAACGGGCTGAAAATATTCCCTTATACAACAAGCGCTGCAATAACAATTTCAAAAAGCGGATAGCATGCAGGGAATGAGGTATGCCTTGTTTCGAGAAATTCCCTTGCAAAAGAATGTAATACAGAATCTACCAAGTGAGGTTTATTGTTATGGCTGATACGTTATTCGTGCAATTCTATAATCAGACAAAGGGCGGATACTTTGATCTATGTAACGGGTTTTCAGATACCTATGATCTCTGCAAAGGCAAGGGAGATTTCTTGTGGACTGATCATGAGGCAGATCGTAAAAAATGGTTTATCGATGAGACATATACGACGAGAAAGTTACCTATCAATAAAGGAACAGTTTATATAAGCGCAATTTATACGAACCATCTGTATCAATCGTATGTATGGGCCAAAGAATACCCTCATATCCAGTTTACCGTGGGTGGTCCTGTTGCGGCAGAAAAACGAATCGATTCAAAAGGCTGGCATCCTCTTTATTTTATGATTGATAGTAATGACGTGTTGCCGTCAAACTTGAAGATAACCGGCAGGAGCGTGGAGGATTATTTTGGGGTTGCAAACTTTTCCGGAAAATGGAAACTTGATTTACCTGAATTTGTGCCGGATGACGGAACAATTTACTTTTCATATACATTAGATAACGGGTGCTATTGGTCCAGGTGTATATTCTGCAATATAGCCTTGCACGCGAAAAACCTCTTCAGGGAAAGAAAAAATATGGATTTTGAATTTCAACACGTACCGCACAATGGAAGGAAAATAGTTCGTTTGAATACAGGCTCTATAACAATACCTTATATACGAGGGGTTATGCCTGCACTGCCATACAAGGATGATATGGAGTACCGGCTGTTTATGCGGCCTGCCAAGGCAGAAAACAGGGCATTAAAAGAGGCATTACATAAACGCAGCGGTCCCTTTCCACATTGCGTGTTAGGTTTCGGCATAGAGTTTCCGTCAAATCGTATGTTGAGATATATTGACAAAGGGTGCAGTACAGATGAAATATTAGAGTTTCTTCACGTATGCAAAAGCAATAACATACGCGTAAATGCTAATCTCATATTAGGATGGAATAATCTCATTGAAGATGATATCAGAGAAATGAAAAATTTCATGGAGCACATACCTGAGCATTCTATTACAACCGTACAAGTGAGGTGGCTTTTTGCCCATCCACATACAAAGGTTCATGATATGTACAAAGGGGAACGTATTACAATTGGACCATTTTACGAAGGTTTTCATGTTGAAATAAGTAAAGAACAAAAAAGGTTAAATAAAGAAGCCGGCGATATTGTCAGTCACTATCGAACTATAAAACATTATAAGCTTGAAGGTATGGCAAATATCAGAAAGAATTTGTAAAAGAGTGTATCCGGATCATGAGCAAAAGAATTCTCATAGAATCAAGTTTCAATCTCATAATTTTTGATTTTTAAAGGGCGATAGTTCATTGTACACCGTTTTGTGCTTTCTTGATTCTGATTCTCTCGGTTTATTTGCTGTAAAGGTGTTGCATTGTTGAACAATCGTAATTCAAACCTTGCCGATGGTAAAATTAACAGGTAAATTGCTCAATATACATGAAGAAGAAATAGGGTTGTTTCTATGGTCGGCCCTCCTCTTTTTCCTTATACGCAACTCCAATATCATTTTTAACAATTTTGCAGAAACGGCCTTCCTTAAAAGGTATGGTGTTGAATACCTACCCATCGTTTATATGGTAAACGCCATATCTACCTTCTTCTTTATGGGCTTTTTGACCGGATTCATGGAAAAAATGCCGGGGAGTCGCCTACTGACCTATATGCTCCTGATTTTTGGCAGCATAGTTGCAGGGCTTCGGTTTTTAATACCCCTTGAATTCGATCTCCTTTACCCTGTGTTGTTTGTGCTGAAATCACAATTTGAGGTTCTGCTTGCGCTTGTGTTTTGGAACCTCGCAAATGATCTTTTTAACACAAGGCAATCTAAACGCATTTTTCCGCTTATTTCTGCTGGTGGTGTCCTCGGGGCCATAATTGGTAGTTTCGGAACCCCCTTTTTAGCCAAGGCAATAACCCTTGACAATCTTATGCCGGCATATCTTATTATAAGCGTATTAGGCGCGATGACGGTTAAAAAGCTGGGTAATCTTTATCCCACCACCCTTATTGATGATACAAAAACCAAAAAGAAAGGGAGTCAGCTATCAATAATAGAGGAATTCAAAAAGGTTTTACCCCTTATCAAAGAATCTAAGCTACTAAAAATATTAATCATGATCACCTTAATGTCCAACATCCTCATTCCTATTATGAATTACCAGTTCAATTTTGCCATTGACCAGACCTTTGCAACAGAGGGGAAAATGCTCGCGTTTTTTGGCTATTTTCGAGGTGTTTTAAATATATTCAGTTTAATCATCCTTTTGTTTGTAGGAAGGATTTACGGGCGGATAGGGCTGCCTGTGGCCCTTCTTTTTCACCCCTTTAATTACATACTTGCTTTCATTGCGTTTTTGCTGAGGTTTGATATTTTTTCAGCCATGTACGCAAGGATTTCCATAAATGTTCTCAGAACCACGATAAACAATCCGGCACGGGCAGTTTTGCTTGGCCTGTTTCCCAAACATCATCGCATTATTATTATGCCTTTTCTGAGGGGTACAGTAGTCAGGATTGGAGTTCTTGCAGGATCAGGCTTTATCATGCTGTCCGAGGGATTAATTCACCCACGGTATCTTTCTATTATTGGGGTCTTATTTGGAGGATTATGGCTTGCCTCAAATATCAGCCTTAAAAGAAGCTACTCGAAAATTCTGTCGGATTTAATATCAAAGGATGTAATAGACCTTAAGGCAATGGAAGAAACACAAATAAGCCATATATTCGGAGATGGAAATTTAAAATCTCAGTTAATTCAATCTTTCTTGTCCTCCCAAGGCGATGAATGTCTGTGGTATGCCCGTTTATTGAAATCAATAGAAGTAAAAAACCTTGATGAATATATCCTGCAGGCCCTTGACCAACAGGACGACAAGACAAAAACACGCCTTATATCACTGCTCTCGTCTGGGGTAGGGGAAAAGGGCATTGAGACATTAAGCAAACTAATTGATCCTGAAAAAACTGATCTAACAGCAGCTATTTTCAAGGTGATTCCTGAAATTCCCGTTGAGTTTTGCAGGAATTTCAACTTAGATTCTCCTCAAATACAGCAAAACCCCGAAATGAGGGGTTATATTGCTGCTTGCATATATAATCAAAATGTGGAAAGATATGCACCAATGATTGATTCGTGGTTACACTCCGATGATATAAATAAGAGAAAGGCCGGCGTTATTGCTGCAGGAGGTTCAAGGGAACAATCATTCATCATGAAGTTGGGAAAAATGTTAATAGATGAGGATAATTCCCCACTTCTTCATTATATTTTTGAGGCACTCCGAAGCCTCCAAGCGCCAGATCTAAATTCGCTGATACTCAGATATTTATCCCATCCAATGGAGTCCGTTCGTTTAAGTGCCCTGGAAATCTTTATAATAAATGATGATGAAACCCTTAAGACAGTGATACAATTAATGGGAGACCAATCCGACAGGGTAAGCGGTTTAGCAAAAACAAAGATAGAAATCGCGCCATATTTTAATCCCCAGGTATTAGTGGAATCTCTTGGTATACCGCGAAGAAACGTCAGGGAGGGCATATTTGATTTATTAGAAAATCTCGATGTTAAAGATCTGGATTTCTTTACTTTTGCCCGCTCTGAAATACGATATTGCTATGAATACCTGGCTGAATCAGAGGCATGGAGGAGCATATCAGATAATAACAACACAACATTGATTATTGACTACCTCAATCAGGAAATGTCTTTGAAGATAGAAAATGTACTCAGGGTCCTGGCTGCACAGGATAAATCCGGAGATATGAGGTTTATATACAGGGGTGTATTTTCAAAAGACCCTCGTAAAAGGGCAAATAGCTATGAGGCCCTTGACAATATCTTGAATAATTCTTTATCAAAGATTATGCTACCCCTTCTGGAGGTTTCTTCCCCTTCACAGACCCTCGCAACAGGAAAGAAAAACTTTCAGATAACTGACATTCAATCAGGTAACCCCGCCTCTGTTTTTACCTATTTTTTAGCAAAAGAAGACTGGCTGACCTTAGTTCTTACTCTGTTTGCAGCAGGGGAAAAGATCGCAGAAAATGTTAGCCGGGACATAATTCTCAAACTGACACAATCTGAAAATATTCATGTTCGGCAGATGGCTCAACAGGTATTGAAAAACAGTGAGGGATATTCAAGTAAAATGGAGAGCGACATGAAAAAAGAAAGTACGATTCCTGATAAGGTACTATATTTAAAGGAAGTTGAAATATTCAAGGACCTGTCTGTCAAAGAATTATCTGCCATTGCATCTGTCACCGAAGAGGTCAGTTTCCCAAAGGGAGAAATTATCATGAGGGAAGGTGATCAAGGAGAAACCATGTACCTTATTATCAGTGGAGAAGTATCTGTTATAAAGGGGTTGGGCACAGAACACCAGGTTGAATTAGACAGGATCGGTGAAGGTGATTATTTTGGGGAAATGAGTCTTTTTGAAGATATTGTGAGGTCAGCTGCAATCTTTACGGAACAGGAAACACGGCTTTTAGTGCTTTATAAACAGGAATTTAAAGAGATTGTTAGGGAATACCCACAAATTGCCCTTCATATCTGCAAGGTATTAAGCGGGAGAATACGAAGACTACATAAAAAATTTGCTGTTTAAGTAGATGCAAATATGCGATAAAATATTTATAAACAGTAATAGATTCACGACTTACCAATGCAATCGAGGTCAAGGTGCACATCAAAACATGAAAAAATGAGGAACATCTTATGAGAATAGCATTTTTGATGGACAACATAAAATTCATTGACCCCAGCACTGAGACAACCAGTTATTTGATGTATGAATGCAATCAAAGGGGACATAGAGTATATTTCCTTGAGCCCCACGATATCTATATTCGAGGCCATGAAGTGGTGGCAAGGATGAGAAACGTCACTGTATCGCCAGATCTTCCGATGAAAAAATACTGGCGGTTATTGATAGGCTGTCTAAAAAAAGACGAGCTTATCTTTGAAAAGATTACAGAGCTTGATGCGCTTTTCCTACGGAAGGACCCACCCCTCATTTATCAAACAATGGAGTTTCTTGAACCGGCCAATTCCAAGGTTTTCATGGTGAATAGTACTGCAGGTCAAATCATAGGCAACAGCAAGCTTTACACCCTTAATTTTCCTGATATTATACCAGAGACTCACGTCTCCAGAGACCCTGAACGAATAAAAAAAATTATTGATGAGTTTGGCGGCGCTATGGTAATAAAACCTTTACGGAGGTACGGAGGACAAGGTGTAATCAAGGTCAGCAATCGAGACCGTGAAAACCTCGTTTCATTAATCAATTATTATACAAATTCTTATAGGCCTTACCCTGAACGAGAGCCTATCATGGTCCAGGAGTATCTTGATGGTGTGAAGAAGGAGGGCGACGTAAGAATTCTTATGTTGAACGGTGAAATAATCGGCTCAATGAGAAGGATTCCCAAGGAAGGAGATTTTAGGACAAATATACATGCCGGAGGAACGGCCTATAAGCATGAGATAACAGAAAAAGAAAGGAAGATATGCTCCATCATACGGAAAAAACTGATTAAAGACGGCCTGTTTTTTGTAGGCATTGACATAATAGGAGAAAAGCTTGTTGAAATAAACTGTGTAAGCCCTGGAGGAATTCCGAGGATAAACCGACTCAATAAAGTAAAACTTGAGTCCAAGGTAATTGATTTTGTTGAACAAAAGGTCAAGGAGAGATTGGCATCGGGTTATTAAAAAAGCAGACAGGCCTTTACCACGTTGCCCCTTTGTGACCCTGGCCCAGACCCGGCATTGCGACAAACAAGCATATTACACCGCTTCATAGAGTAATAACTATTTGATTAAATTGAACATAAGTCGCGCCTCCCGATCCCGTCACGGTTTCGGTACGGGGAGGGCAGGCGTAACCAGATTAAATTAGTAAACTAACGTCTTCGCGTGTCGGAGCGAAGCGAAGATCCCGTTAGCAGGGTCTAAGATTCCCCTAAACGGAGAAGGCGAGGGTTTTTCTTCCATTCCCCGAAGGAGACAATAAAAATTAAAAACGTAATTACAATCACACTGTTTATTGTATCTGCGCTTTTACTGGTAATCTTTACAGGAAACTCGTGCAGCAAGAATGAGGAAATGCGCATGCTTAGAATAGGCCTGCCGGAAGAACCTAAGACGCTCAATATCTGGCTTGCAAGCGATGCGAATTCCCACAAGGTTTTGTCCCAGTTGTATCAACCACTTTACATTCGTGACCCTGATTCACTAAAGCTAACCCCATGGTTGGCAGAGGGAGAGCCGGCTTTTGATGAGAAAACCATTTCCTATACAGTAAAGATCAAGGAAGCAAAATGGTCTGATGGTTCAGAGTTGACCTCAGAAGATGTCGCCTTTACCGCTAACCTCATTAAAGACTTTAGGGTCCCCAGGTATATATCAAGGTGGGATTTTATCAAAAAAATTGATACACCGGACAAACGAACAGTCCGATTTTATCTTAATGAACCAAAGGCTATCTTTTTAACAAGGACGCTGGTCAACGCTATTGTTCCAAAAAGCGAGTGGGCCGCGGTGGCCAGGACTGCAAAAGAGTCTGAAAAGCCTCTCATAACATTACTCAATCACAAAATTGAAAGTCCGTTAAGCAGCGGTCCATTCATATTTAAGGAGTGGAAGCAGGGGGCATACATATTTCTCCGGAAAAATAAATTTTTCTTTGGCACTGGTAAAAATATTGGCGGGCGTTTACTAGGTCCGAATATAGATGGTATAATATTTAAGATATTCGGTACCTCGGATACGGCTATTCTTTCCCTGAAAAAGGGCAGTATTGATATGTTTTGGTGGAATGTCCAGCCAGGCTATCTTGAGGATTTAAAAAAACATAATGAAATAAGAATATTCTCCAACGAAAAAAGCGGGCTTTACTATATGGGATTCAACGTCAGAAAACAACCATTTGATGACGTTAACGTGAGGCGTGCCATTGCCACGTTAATAGATAAAGACTTTATTATCGCCAGAATCCTTCAGGGATACGGGGTAAAAATGAATTCCGTTGTACCTCCGGGAAACCCGCTCTGGTGCTGCCCTGATCTACCTAAATATGCAGATGGTGCCAACAGAGAAGAACGCATAAAAAAGGCTTATGAAATACTCAGCACTGCCGGTTATACCTGGGAGATACCACCTGTTGATAAAGATGGCAATGTGGTAAGTGGAAAAGGAATATGTCTCCCAAACGGGCAACCAATGGAAAAGTTTACCATTTTGACACCTCCTGCTGATTATGATCCGCTTAGGGCATTAAGCGGCACGATAATTCAGGAATGGCTCAGGTCAGCCGGAATGCCTGCCACAGCAAAACCAATGGCCTTTGGTTCGCTGATTCAACAGGTAAAGGGAAGGCGCCAGTTTGACACCTTTATTCTTGGATACGGGAACCTGGATTTAGACCCGGATTGGGTCAGAAATTTCTTTCATTCCAATAATGACAAGACAATGGGATGGAACATGAGTGGATATAGAAATCCCGAATTTGATAGTATAGCTGAGGAGTCTTCCAGAACCATGGATAACGAAAAGCGCAGAAAATTAATTTGGAAAATGCAAAAAATTATTTTACGCGATGTTCCTTATATTCCACTTTATAATCCGAAATTAAATGAGGCTGTTCGGACTGATAAATTTGAGGGATGGATTGAGGCGCTTGGAGGTATTGGAAATATCTGGTCATTATGCACAGTGACACCAAAATAGCTCTCTTATTTATTATCAGCCTGAAGTTCCTACAGGACTTTTAACCGACAAGAGATACCTATTTATTGCCATGGAATTGCTTAGTTACATTTATCGTAGGCTTATTCAAATCGTTATCATTTTTTTTGTTATACTTACGCTGTTATTTTTTCTCTTTCATCTCGCCCCTGGAGACCCCGTATCCAGAATGGTTGATCCCAATTTAACGCCAGAGGATGCACAAGTAATAATTCAAGAGTTAGGCCTGGATCAACCACTGTGGATGCAATACCTTTATTATCTGAGAAATTTCGTAACAGGCCACTTTGGATTTTCCTTTCATTACGGTCAGCCCGTAATAGATATCATTGGAAACCGTCTACCCAACACTATTTTGCTGTTTACAACCGCTATTATTCTCTCTGCCTTGGTCGGCATCTTTTTTGGAAAAATAGCAGCCTGGCATAAGGGTAACAAAACAGATACATTTATGACCCTTGGCGCATTAATCACCCATACTGTTTTCCTCCCGTGGATAGCCCTGATCATGATATGGATATTCGCCTATAAGCTTGGGTGGTTTCCGATAACAGGGATGATTTCTGAGGAGGTATGGCTCGATCCAAATACGGGTATCTTTCCGAAATTATTTGATATTCTTCATCATATGGCCCTGCCTCTTGTCACGTTATTCCTTATCCATTTCGGGAGCTACCTTCTTATCATGCGAAGCAGCATGCTCGATACGCTAAAAGAGGATTACATACTTACAGCGAGGGCAAAAGGCCTTCAGGAAAAGGTAATTAGAGATCATCATGCTGCACCGAATGCCGCCCTTCCTGTGGTGACAAGCGTAGGCTTAAGTCTTGCCTTCTCCATTAATGGAGGCGCTCTTACGGAAACAGTGTTTACATGGCCGGGTATAGGCAGAGAGCTTGTGTTTGCAGTAAGTCACAACGATTACCCTCTGGCCCTGGCATCGTTTCTGCTTATAGCCATTGTCGTTCTTATTTCAAACCTCGTGGTAGACATTCTCTATGCATACCTCGATCCAAGAATTAGATATTGACGGAAAAACCGATGAATGCAGATCAATTAAGCACTGATAACAAAAATGTAATAAGGCCTCACTGGATTAACCGTTTTCTTGAAGGCTGGTCAATCTATAAAAAAAATATTTTAGGAAAAATAGGCATGGTTCTCCTCGCCGTTTTTGCACTTATGGCTATATCCAGTTTCATTCCGCCCAAAATAAACCCTATGTATGAACCAATGTCAGGTGTTGATCCATATATTTCAAAGGCAACAGGCCCGAGCATGAGACACTGGCTTGGAACTGACTTTATTGGAAGAGATCTGTTCAGCCAGCTTTTAGTTGGCGCCAGGATAGCATTCTTGGTGGGAATTTCAGCAGCATTTATGAGCGTATTTCTTGGAACTGCTATTGGCATGATAGCTGGATATGCAGGTAAATTTACAGACACCCTTCTTATGCGGCTGGCAGATATTATTATGGTCATGCCGTCACTTTTAGTTTTACTCATGCTTTCCGCACTCTTTAGCAAGCTCAGCATCTGGTTCATTGTGCTGTTTATTGCCTTGTTTCGTTGGCCCGGTGTATCTCGGGTAATAAGGTCGCAGACCCTTTCCCTTAAACACAGACCTTTTATCGAGGCGGCGCGGGT
>Ga0180433_10008744_pt1 | contig 12537 bp, 15 predicted proteins | sample SS_ome_8_FD_132980 | JGI IMG/M metagenome (GOLD analysis project Ga0180433, IMG submission 132980) | Hypersaline lake sediment archaeal communities from the Salton Sea, California, USA - SS_1_D_1 metaG | ecosystem: Environmental > Aquatic > Non-marine Saline and Alkaline > Hypersaline >... | reverse complement strand
TTTCCATTTCTTATCGAATATTAAGTTTTCAAAGTCTACTCTTAGCTTTCCTTTTTTTGTATGGGGCAGTTTCGGATGATTTTCGTCTCCTTTGGCAATTTGTCGGCCGTAAACATATATTCCATCCACAATCACGATTTTCTTGCCTGAAATATTTGCAGCCTTCATTACACTTTCACCGAGAAGCAGGAGTTTATCTGCCATTTCATGATATTGAACATTGGCGCATTGAAATATCACATCTGCATCCTTCGCTGCTTCACTGATGGTCTGTGCATCAAAGACATCGCCAAGCTGATATGTTAATAGCGGTGTTGAATGATGTTCTTTTATGAGATTCTTTAGTTTATTTTCAGAACGGCCGAAAGCGATAACCGGAATATTTCTTGACAGCAATTCTGAAACTATGACTTGACCTGTTCCACCTGTTGCGCCTAAAACAATTGCTTTTTCCATTGAAAATTCCCCCTTGGGTAAGTTATTAATCAATCAATAACTAATGCTTAAATAAAAAACCGAAACAAATCGGTTATTTTATTCTGTTTGGCCGTGCATGATCTCCGGCAAATCCAAGAAATAGGAAATGTTGCAAAGTATCCCTCTTGCCAGGAAAGTCGTAACTTCCCTCTCTGCATTCGGAACATTCGCTTCCTGGAACCTTTCCAGCGTATAGTTTCTAATACGTGATAAGCCCGTTTTTGAACAATTTCTGATCGATTCCTCCGTAACGGATAGTCCGATGACCTGTAAGGCTATTTCATTAGGGTGTGATACAGACAACTCTTCATATGCTTTGATCATGTTTGCTACGATCTGTTCGGAGCTGGATTCGACATTTTGAAACGTTTGGAGGATTCTTTCAAAGGCCCGATCGAGCGCGGCAACGAACAACTCTTCCTTCGTCTTATAAAACCTAAATATATAGGGCTGGGAAATACCGGCTTTTTCAGCAATGAGTGCTGTCGTGGTATTATAATATCCCTTTTCTGCAAACACTTCTAATCCAGCTTCAAGTATTTGCTCCTTTCGGTTTTCCTTACTCTGTCTTATGATATGCCGCCTCCCTTCATTTTGTTATTGATTGATTACTTACTGAGATCGTAACAGATTTCGATTCAAGATTCAAGCACGTAATTTTTAAAACATGTATCTATTGGTGCAACAGTTTTCATCCCCGGTCCCGCTGCAAAGGCCAAAATAAGACGTGCTGCCGTTTGGCGTAATGGAGAAGCGGAGCGGTATCAGGCAATATGAGACCGCTTGCTCCGGGCACCGTGTTTTGTCGGATTTCGGCTTCGGCCCGCTGCAGCGTCCATGGAGAATGATGAATGTCTTCATAGTAGACCCGGTTGTTGTACGTGGTGTACAGGCGGTATCTTTCAGTCAGCCAGTATTCGATGGACCCTTTTTGGGCGGTAAAGGAATCTGACAGCGGGCGGTAGCTGGCGCGGAAGGCCGCTTTTGAATCATACCTTCTGCTGGAAAATTCAATATGGTTTTTTTCTTTTACAAAGTTTATCCCGGCGTGAAAATAAGGCAAGTGGAACATTGCGCGCGCGCCGGCGACGGCTAAGCGCGAAGCGGCGTCAAGACTGAAAAAATAAATGCCCGGTATGCCTTTATATGATACATATGTCCGGACGTTCAGCTCGGGAAATCTGCTGACGAAAGGAAAGGGGGGCAAAAAACGGGGGCGCATATTTGTCAGCAGGAAAGGCAAAATGCCGATCCATGCTTTTCCATTGAATGTCTCCAGTTCCAAGGCCGCCGGTATTCGTCCGCGAATGGCTTCAGAATCAACAGCCCAATGGGCAAATAATACATGATTCCATGTTTGCGTCATCACCCACGGTCCTTCAGGCGGCGGAAAAGGGCGGTGTGAAGTATTTTTAATCATAGAACAGCACTCCTTCGATTCGAATGTTGACCCGTCTGCAACACATCCCGAGCCTGTTGTACGGTTTTATCATTTCCCTTTACGGTTAATTCAAAAACGAGGATACAAAAAACGGAGGAGTGATGTGATTTGTTCAAGCATACGAAAGTGCTGCAGTACCCTGCAAAACCTGAAAGACCCGATCCTGTCTTCGCCAAGAAAATGCAGGAAATACTCGGCGGTCAGTACGGAGAAATATCTGTGGCCATGCAATACCTTTTTCAAGGGTGGAATACAAGGGGAAATGAAAAGTATAAAGATTTGCTCATGGATACGGCGGCAGAAGAAATCGGACACGTCGAAATGATTGCGACGATGATCGCGCGCCTGCTTGAAGACGCACCGGTTTACGAGCAGGAAAAAGCCGCAGACGATCCTGTCATCGGTGCAATTATGGGCGGAATGAACCCTCACCATGCGATCGTTTCGGGACTGGGAGCCATGCCTGAAAACAGCACCGGCGTTCCGTGGAATGCAGGCTATATTGTAGCGAGCGGTAACCTTCTGGCCGATCTGCGCGCAAATGTCAACGCTGAATCGCAAGGCAGACTGCAAGTCGCGCGGCTGCGCGAAATGACGGATGACAATGGTGTACAAGATATGCTCGGTTTTCTTTTAGCGAGAGACACGATGCACCAAAACCAGTGGATCGCCGCAATCAAAGAGTTGGAAGAAAAAGAAGGCGTCATCGTGCCCGGCACGGTTTCGGATGAAAATGAAAAAGAAGACATTGCGCATACTTTATACAATTTCTCGGATGGAGAAGAAAGCGCGCAGTTTGATTGGCTGAAAGGGAAGGCGCCGGACGGAGCGGAATTCCACTACGAGAGCGGCCCTGTCGCATATGGAGAAAAACCGGTCTTGAAGCCCGCTCCAAAACGAAGCCACAATACACCTGACTATGGAGAATAGAGCCGAACGGCTCTTTTTTTATTTTTTAAAATGACAAAACACTCCGTAAATATTAAAATAAGTGACAGATTTGCAGATTTTTTTATTGTCAGGTAAGCTTACTATAAAAACAACAGTAAGGAGTTATATCATGAGTAAAGTACTTATTTTTGGCCACAAAAATCCGGATACGGATACGATTTGTTCAGCGATTGCATATGCCGAATTAAAAAAGGAGCTCGGCATGGACGCAGAACCCGTCCGCCTCGGCGAAATCAACGGCGAAACCGAATTCGCGCTTGAGAAATTCAATGCAGAAGTACCCCGCCTTGTGAACACTGTTGCGAATGAAACTGACAGCGTGATTCTGGTTGACCATAATGAGCGCCAGCAGAGCGTCGATGACCTTGATCAAGTTCGCGTGCTTGAAGTCATCGATCACCACCGGATCGCCAATTTTGAAACGAGTGACCCTCTGTATTATCGCGCAGAGCCTGTAGGCTGCACGGCAACGATCTTAAACAAGCTCTATAAAGAAAACGGCGTCGAAATTAAAAAAGATATCGCAGGATTGATGCTGTCGGCGATCATCTCAGATTCCCTTTTATTCAAATCTCCGACTTGCACGGACGAAGATGTCAAAGCCGCAAAAGAATTGGCTGCGATTGCCGGCGTTGATGCCGACAGCTATGGACTCGATATGCTGAAGGCTGGAGCAGATTTGAGCGCAAAAACGATTCCTCAGCTTCTCTCTCTTGACGCAAAAGAGTTTACGATGGGAAGCCATAAAGTGGAGATCGCGCAAGTTAACACTGTTGATACAAACGACGTTCTCTCCCGCAAAGCAGAAGTTGAAGCAGAACTTGCAAAAGTGGTGTCTGAAAAAGGATTGGATTTATTTGTGTTTGTCGTAACCGACATTTTAACAAACGACTCGGTTGTCGTCGCTTCAGGACAAGCTGCACAAGCAGTGGAGAAAGCGTTCAATGTCAGATTGTCAGACAACACAGCAACACTGAAAGGCGTTGTATCCCGCAAAAAACAAATTGTTCCGCCGTTAACCGAAGCCTTAAAAGGTTAAGGAAAGGAAATGAAAAACACCCGAATCATGAGATTCGGGTGTTTTCTTATGCCGTTCTGGATACGGCTTTCCGCAATTTCCGCAAGATCAATTCGTAGAGTGAGATGATCCGTTCAAAAAGCGGCTGCACATACGCTGAGAATCTAAACATAACGAGTGATACAAATAAAGCGACCAAAATGCTGCCTAAAACGTCAACAGGGTAGTGGTGTCCGACCCAAATACGGGAAAAGCCCGTCAACAACCCGAAAGCAATCAGGCAGGTTCCAATTTTCCGATGATAAAGCCAAAAAGCGATCGAAATGGCTAACGCCCCGGTTGTATGATCGCTGGGAAACGAGGCGTCGGCCGCATGATGAATTAATACGTCCACATGGTGAGCGACAAACGGTCTCGGCTCATAGTAAACCAATGACAGCAAATAATTTGCCGCCAATCCGAGAACACCCGTCACACCTGCCTGAAGAACGCTTATTTTATAAGAACGGTTTCCGAAGATCCAGATCAAAAGCAAAATGAGCGCATACATGTAAATTGCTTTTTCTGTAATCAAAATCATAGCGCTGTCCAGGATGTGGTTGTGGTTTGATAATTGATGAATACGTGTAAAAAGCCAATAGTTCAAAAAATCACCTTTTTAATAGAGTAGTAGTTTTTGGTCAGACAGTTAGGAGACGTATTTGATTTTGCAAAAGTTTCATTAAATGACAGATCAGACTGTATCAGCCGGCATGAAAAAAGCCGGGTAATCCCGGCCCGGCGAGGTTGAACGGCTTATTCAGCCATTGATATATCCCGCTTTTCCTTTGCGAGTGCGGGTTTTTGGCTCCATGTATACAGAAACAGATTGATGAGCACAAAAACGCCTGAGAATAAATAGATGTTTGAAAAACCGGCTTGTGCCACAACCAACCCGAAAACATAGGATCCGACTGCGATCCCGGTATCAAACAGCGTAAAATAAGTCGCCGTTGCATAGCCGCTCCGGTGAGGCGGCGAAGCTTGAATCGCCAAGGTCTGAAGGCACGGCGTGATAGATCCGTAGCCCATGCCGATGACAGCTCCGGATAGCAAGAGCATCCCGCTGCTGTTTGTGAAAGCAAGCAGGAAAAGCCCGGCGCAAAAAATGATAATGGACGGATAAATGACGACTCCGGGGCCGACTTTATCATACAGTTTTCCCGTAAACGGCCGCGTGATCATCATTGTCACTGCGAACACCATAAAGAAATAGCTGCTTGCTTCAATAAGGCCGAGAGATTTTGCATAAACAGAGATGAAGGAAATGACGCTTGAATAACAAAACGACACGAACAATCCGACCGTGGCAATCCGAATCGCGCCCTTTTCAAACATGTTGGAAAAAGACAACCTGAACACAGCCGAACGGATGTCGCTTCCTTTAGGAATCCTGACCAGTGCCGTGCAAAGGATGGCCACAGTGACGATTCCTGAAAATAAAATAAACAGATCGGAAAAACTCATTTTATCCAGCAGGTTCAACGCGATAAACGGACCGATGACCACCGCCAAATTCATCGACATGGCAAAGTAGCCCAAACCTTCCCCGCGGCGGGCCGGCGGAATTAAATCGGCTGCAATTGCACTCGTCACTGTCGTGATGATGCTGAACCAAATGCCTTGGAAAAAGCGAATGCCAAGCAGCAGGTAGATATCGTGAATATAGATATAAAGAAATGATGCCAAAGTAAACAGCACGACACTGATGAGCGCCATTCTTTTTTTGCCAAAACGTTCAATAACGGCTCCCGAAAACGGCCTCGCAAAAATCGCGGACAGCATAAAGCCGCTGATCAAAAGGCCGCCCTCTGACTCGGAACCGCCGAGCTCCTGCATTGCATAAACCGGAAGCACGGTCAACAGTGCGTAAAAATAGACGAATATAAATAAATTAATCAAAACGACCATGATAAAATCCCTGGTCCAAATGGGTTCAGCTTGCTTCATAGGCTACAACTCCTCCTGATGTCCTTCTAATAATTGATTTAACAGCCTTTGAAATGTTTTTTTATCCCGTTCTTCAAATACGGAAAGCATTTCCTCTTCAAATTCTTGCATTTTTAATTGAATGTCATCATATTTAATTTTGGCTTCTTCTGTCATTTTGACGACTTTTTCCCGTTTGTCATCGCCCTGTATCCGTTCTACCCAGCCGTTTTTTTCGAGGCGGCTGACGGTTCTCGTCACAGTCGGCGCCTCAACGTGCAAGTAAGTCCAAATGTCTTTTTGCGTCATCGGTCCGCAGGTGTGAAGACAGTATAGGATCGACCACTGTGAACCGTAAAGGCCGTATGCTTCGAGCTGTTCATTCGTTTTTTTAGCAACCATCCGCGTGCTTTGATTGAGCTGGTGAATAATCTTTCGATTGATATGTTCCATTCCCGGACTCCTTCAAAATAGTTACCTAGGTAAATAATAAACTTTATTCATTTTACCGGAAGCCAAGATTAGTGTAAAGTTAAAATTTTTGAAACCCGAAATAAAATTATCAGAGAAACCCCTTGTCCTCCTTGAGTTTTTAGCATAATCCCATTTGAATGCTAATACACTGATACAAACCTAACAAAGAGAGTGTTTGAGGTGAGGGATCGTGGGAGTATTTCAAAATTCTACTTGGAAAAGCATAAAACGAAGAAGCTGCGTAAATAGCGAATTTTTTCACAAGACGGATCTCATTTCACACTTCTCACATCCATTTTAGGGAGGTCGAGTGGTGTGCACGATTACATCAAAGAGCGAACAATCAAGATAGGGAAGTACATCGTGGAGACGAAAAAAACAGTTCGTGTGATAGCGAAGGAGTTTGGTGTTTCCAAAAGTACCGTTCACAAGGATTTGACAGAAAGGCTGCCTGAAATTAATCCTGACCTGGCCAATGAAGTAAAAGAAATTCTTGATTATCATAAATCAATCAGACATTTGCGGGGCGGAGAAGCGACAAAACTAAAATATAAGAAAGAGGAAATCTTTGAAAGAGAACCCGTGCAATAAGGAATAATGGCTCAGAAACGAGCAGCGTTTATCAGAATTTCCCGGTATCCTCCGTAAAAAGCCACAAAAATTTTATGAAGAACTTTAATAAGCTCTCTTTTTTTTCTAATATTTATGATAAAATATATAATTAGGGCAGAATGTGGACATTGCTGTGAAACAGATTTCGAGGAGGATATAGATAGATGTTTGCAAGGGATATTGGTATTGACCTTGGTACAGCGAATGTGCTGATCCATGTCAAAGGAAAAGGTATTGTCTTAAATGAACCATCAGTCGTTGCTCTTGACAAAAACAATGGGAAAGTGCTCGCTGTCGGTGAAGAAGCAAGGAGAATGGTAGGACGTACACCTGGGAATATTGTTGCGATACGTCCATTAAAAGACGGCGTCATTGCCGATTTTGAAGTAACGGAAGCCATGCTGAAGCATTTCATTAACAAGCTGAATGTGAAAGGTCTTTTTTCAAAGCCGCGCATGCTGATTTGCTGCCCTACAAATATTACTTCTGTGGAGCAGAAGGCTATCAGAGAAGCTGCCGAGAAAAGCGGCGGAAAGCATGTATATTTGGAGGAAGAACCTAAGGTGGCCGCAATCGGAGCGGGAATGGATATTTTCCAGCCAAGCGGAAACATGGTAGTTGATATCGGCGGTGGAACGACAGATATCGCAGTCATCTCAATGGGCGATATTGTCACCGCCTCTTCTATTAAAATGGCTGGGGACAAGTTTGATCTTGAAATCTTGAACTACATCAAACGTGAGTACAAGCTGCTCATAGGCGAACGGACAGCCGAAGACATTAAGATTAAAGTCGCAACTGTTTTCCCAGACGCACGTCACGAGGAAATTTCCATCCGCGGCCGCGATATGGTCACAGGATTGCCGAGAACCATTACGGTAACGAGCAAAGAGGTGGAAGAAGCGCTGCGCGAATCTGTATCTGTCATTGTACAGGCTGCCAAGCAGGTGCTCGAAAGAACGCCGCCTGAGCTGTCAGCCGATATTATCGACAGAGGCGTTATCATTACAGGAGGCGGCGCGTTGTTAAACGGTCTTGACCAGCTTCTTGCCGAAGAACTGAAAGTGCCGGTTCTCGTTGCCGAAAATCCGATGGATTGTGTGGCAGTTGGTACGGGTGTCATGCTTGATAACATGGACAAGCTTCCTAAGCGCAAACTGAGCTGATCAGAAACCTCATTCTTTTTTTAGAATGAGGTTTTTTATGTGAAATGCTTTAAAGGAAGCGAATGGCTGCCGATAAAAAGAGTAGTATGTTTGAATACCATTATAGAACAAATGTTCTGTGTTAGCAAATATAAATTGCAAGCCTTTCGCAAAAGAGGTTTTTCGATGAGAAACTCTGGAGCATGACACTTATTTGAGGTGAAATGATGTTAAAAGGACTTTATACAGCGACTTCAGCAATGATCACCCAGCAGCGCCGTACAGAGATGCTGACGAATAATATCGCGAACGCAAATACGCCGGGATATAAAGAAGACCAAGGGTCAATCCGTTCTTTCCCGGAAATGCTTTTGAGCCGGATTGAATCCGATTCTGTCAAGGCCGGCAGCGCTTCGCGTTCGTTTTCAACACAGACGCCGATCGGTTCTATCAATACAGGAGTTTACATGCAGGAACTGAAGCCTCAATTCTCGCAAGGGGATCTGCAAAGCACGAATGAGCCGACGGATATTGCAATCAGCGAAACCGAAGTTCCGGTCAATGGGGAAACAAACGATAAAGCAGCGCTTTTCTACGCGGTCCGGCTTGAAAATGGGGATGTACGCTATTCAAGAAGCAGCCGTTTTTCTTTAAATGAAAATAATCAATTGACAATAAACGGCCGACTCGTCCTTTCAACGGAAAACCAGCCGATTACGGTGGGAAGCGAGAATTTTCAAGTCGCTGAGGACGGAACGGTGACTGAAAACGGCCAAAACCTTGGAAGGATCGATGTCAGAATCGCGCTCGATACGAGAAATTTAGCAAGAGAAGGCGATGATCTATATCGTACTGAAAACGGTGAGGCGCTGCCAAGCGCAGTCGGCAATCCCGCAGTCGCTTATTCTGTCAAGCAGGGGATGACGGAACGGTCGAATGTCGACGTGACGAGAGCTTATACGGAAATGACCGCTGCCTACCGCTCGTTTGAAGCCAACCAAAAAGTTCTTCAAGCTTATGATAAAAGCATGGAAAAGGCGGCCAATGAGATTGGAAGGATCGGATAAATGACCGATCGCGATCAGCGTAAATGGAGGATGTGGAAAAACGATGCTTAGATCCATGATCACGGCTTCAAACACAATGTTTGAACTGCAAAAACAAATTGATAATATCAGCCATAATCTTGCAAATACCGATACAACGGGATATAAGGCGAAAAACACGAGCTTTTCGGAGCTGATCAGGCAGCAGATTGAACAGGTAAACGAGAAAAATAATGAAGTAGCGGCAAGCAGAAAGACGCCGCCCGGACTTCGGCTCGGCGTCGGAGCCGTGATGACCGACCGGCTGACACATAAACAGGGAAGCCTTAAAGAAACTGGCCGCGATCTTGATATCGCACTGACTTCTCCTTATCAGTACTTCCAGGTCAATGTCGACGGGGAAGTGCAATATACAAGAGACGGAGCATTTTACCTGACGCCTGCGGCTGGCAACGCCAACCAGATGCAGCTGGTGACGAAAGAAGGGCATGCTGTTCTTGACGAAAACGGAAATCCCATCCGTTTCAACCAGCGTTATAAACACATCAAAGTTGACGATTCGGGAAGTGTCACCGTTTCGTCAGACAATAAAGGTGAAGCGCCATTGCGTTTTAACTTGGGAATCGTTCGGGCTGTCAAACCTCAGGCTCTTACGGAAGAAGGAAGCAATCTTTTTTCTGTCAGCGATGAATTGAGAGCAACGGCTCTCATCAATCTGAACGGAGCCGGGCGGCAGGACATTTCTCTAAAACAGGGATTCCTCGAATCATCAAATGTCGATGTATCGAAGGAAATGACCGACCTGATCTCTTCGCAGCGGTCTTATCAAATGAATTCCCGCGCCATCACGATGGGCGATCAAATGATGGGGCTGATCAATTCAGTTCGCTAGCAAAGCAAATAGGAGCCGGCCAAACGACGTTTGGTTCAGGCTCTTTTTATTTTCATTTTCAGCGTTGTCTTTCATCTTTTGTTGAAAAAGATTCCGTTTCATAATATACTTCCAGATGTACAGAATAAGGCACTGACATATCATTCTATACATATTTTTCGAAAAAGGAGATGTCAAGGCAATGCTTGATGCTCAGCAAATTAAAGAAATCATTCCCCACCGCTATCCCTTTCTGCTGGTAGACCGTGTGACAGAAGTAGAGGAAGGAAAACGGGCAGCGGGTTATAAAAATGTGACAGTAAATGAAGAATTCTTTAACGGACACTTTCCGGATTATCCGGTGATGCCTGGCGTTTTGATTGTTGAAGCGCTTGCGCAAGTGGGTGCCGTGGCGCTTTTGATGAAGGAAGAAAACCGCGGAAGGCTCGCGTTTTTTGCGGGAATCGACAGCTGCCGCTTCAAAAAGCAGGTCAAACCGGGCGATCAGCTCCATCTTGAGCTTGAAGTGCTTCGTTTCCGCGGTTCCATCGGCAAAGGAAAAGGAGTCGCGAAAGTGGATGGAGAAGTGGTGTGTGAAGCCGAATTGATGTTTTCTCTTGGCGAAAAACAGGAATAACGCAAACAGAATGGGTTTCCGTAAAAGCCCATTTTGTTTTTTTATCATAAAAGAGAAAAGGTGATCATTCATGTGGAAAGAATTTAAAAGCTTTGCGATTCGTGGAAATGTAATCGATCTTGCAATCGGGGTTATCATAGGAGGCGCCTTTGGAAAAATCGTGACTTCGCTTGTCAATGATTTAATGATGCCGCTCCTCGGTCTTCTGCTAGGAGGCCTGGATTTTTCAGCGCTGTCGTTCACATTTGTTGATGCCGACATTAAATACGGGCTGTTCATTCAGTCGATCGTCAATTTCTTTATTATTTCGTTTTCCATTTTTCTATTTATCCGTTATATCTCTAAGCTGAAGAAGAAGGATGCCGAAGAAGAAAAAGCTGCTCCTGATCCGCAGGAAGAATTGCTTAAGGAAATACGGGATTTGTTAAAAGAGCAGACGAAACGCTCTTAGAGCTATAGCGAAAAGGCTGTCCGGCGAAGACAGCCTTTTCTATATATTTTGTTTAAATGCTTCAAGAAGCCGGTCTCCGGAATATCCTTCTTTCATTAAATCTTCCAAGATCTTGTCGGAGCCTTTCCTCAGCTTTGAGCTGACCATTTTGCCGTCCAATAAGACGGAAACATGCTCGCCTAGTACCGTGATCTTTTTGACCTTCGCTAACAGCTGTGCGGGGCGGTTGCTTTTTTTCGTGATCGTTACATATGTTTTCACTTCTTTGCCTTCCTGAAGGAGGTATTCGAAAAAATACCGGTATTCTTTCGAAACCAGCCCCTCAACCATCCAGTGGTTTTCTCCGTCTTCTTTATTAATGATAAGGCCGTCGATCAGCGGGAACTCCTCGAGCCGCTTTGAAGTTTCATCCTGGCGGACAATTTTTAAATCAATAAGCCTAAAGGTTTTCACTAGTATCACCTCACAAGCTTCCATAGTTGTATAACCATTATAGCACATTCGCTTGGAAGAACTCTTGACCCTGGTTTGTTTATGCAATAGGAGCATATTCGTATTTTAAATTTTGCAAAAAGTATTTTATAATGCTTTATTTTTATTTATACTTTAGGTGATATTGAGCAGGAGGTGACTTATGAACCATTTTTTCTTAAAAGAAGTATTTGTGATCGCAAGCAATCCAGCTGCTGACTGCCGTCAATATATGCCTATGATTTGCTTTTCAGCCGGAAACAAAAAGCACGAGATCAGCACGTATGCCAATGAAGGCATCGTGTTTCGCTATGAAACAAAAGACAGAATGGAAATATACGAATTTCAAGTAACGATTAAACAGAAAGAGTTGTCATTCCGTTTGTATGCTTGGGACGGGGGCTCATATGTCCGCGTATACTCAGAGCGGTGGCTGGCATCTCCTGTTTTTTTTCAGTTTCTGAAAAATACGTATTTCTCAAATAACAATGAGATGATTTTTTTAATTAATGGCAGAAAGAAACAAAAATTATGACGCGAACCCGGGTTTTTTCCGGGTTATTTTTCTTTTATGATGATTTTCCTTAAATACCGATCTCTTATAAACTGGGGATACCCGAACAGGAAGGGAGGGACGAAATGTTTAATGAGATCATGCTGGTCGGGCGTTTGACAAAAGATCCCGAACTTCGGTACACATCTGACGGTGTCCCTGTTGCAAATGTGACGCTGGCTGTCAGCAGGCCTTTCAAAAATGCAGCAGGCGAAATTGAAGCGGACTTTGTCAATTGCACCCTGTGGCGCAAAACTGCCGTGAATACAGCCGAATATTGTGAAAAAGGCTCCATCATCGGGCTGAGCGGAAGAATCCAGACTCGCCAATACGTCAATTCAGAAGGCGAACGCGTCTTTATTACAGAAGTTGTCGCCCGATCAGTCAGATTTTTGGGAGAAAGCCGAAAAGCCCATGAGCCG
>Ga0180433_10008743_pt1 | contig 12538 bp, 11 predicted proteins | sample SS_ome_8_FD_132980 | JGI IMG/M metagenome (GOLD analysis project Ga0180433, IMG submission 132980) | Hypersaline lake sediment archaeal communities from the Salton Sea, California, USA - SS_1_D_1 metaG | ecosystem: Environmental > Aquatic > Non-marine Saline and Alkaline > Hypersaline >... | reverse complement strand
GTTCTTGGGCGATTAGCTCAGTTGGTTAGAGTATCCCGATATTCATCGGGAGGGTCAGATCGAGATAGTCTGGAGTTTGAGATGTACCAGGTTCTTGGGCGATTAGCTCAGTTGGTTAGAGTACTTGCTTGACATGCAAGGGGTCACTGGTTCGATTCCAGTATCGCCCACCATTGAGACAACGAAAATCAATGTTTAACATTTGATTACAGGTCCGATCGGTGACTATTCCACTGGGAGGACGTTTGCGCCCCAAAAGGACGTGGGGTGATTTTTTTAGCCGAATTCAAGGAGCAGTGGATGGCGGATAAAGTGAAGGTAACCTTGCCTGATGGATCGAAGAAGGAATGCGCAGCCGGTGCGTCGGTTGTGCAGATCCTGAGGGAATTCGATCCCTCTCTGGCTAAGAGCGTCTTGGTAGCATCGGTGAATGGGCAAATGGTGGATCTGTCCGAGAGGGTGGAGGAAGACTCGGAGATCAGGTTCTTCACCTTCGACTCCGAGCAGGGCAGAGAGGCCTTCTGGCACAGTACCTCCCACGTTATGGCTCAGGCGGTGCGGGATCTCTTCCCGGGCGTCAAGCTGGCCATCGGTCCTTCAATCGAGGAGGGCTTCTACTACGATTTCGATACTGAGGAGCCGTTCGAACCGGAGGATCTGGAGCGGATCGAGAAGAGAATGAAGGAGATCGTCAAGGCCAACCATGCTTTCAGCAGAGAGGAACTGGGCAAGCCGGAGGCGGAGGAGATCTTCAAACAGGGCGGGGAGAAGTACAAATTAGAGATACTCTCCGAGTTGGAGGGAGATAAGGCCATCCTATACCGGCACGACGATTTCGTGGATCTGTGCCGGGGACCGCACGTCCCCTCAACCGGTGTGATCAAGAGCTTTAGGCTCTTAAGCTCGAGCGGGGCGTACTGGAGAGGGTCCGAGAAGAATCCCATGCTCCAGCGCATCTACGGCATCTCCTTTCCGAGGCGCGAGGAATTGGATCACTACCTGAAGAGACTGGAGGAGATGAAACGAAGGGATCACCGGGTGCTGGGAAAAGAGCTGGAGCTGTTCTCCATCTCGGATGAGGTGGGACCGGGGCTGGTGCTCTGGCATCCCAAGGGCGCCATGATCCGCAAGCTGATCGAGGACTACTGGTTGGATGAGCACCTAAAGCACGACTATCAGCTCATCTACACCCCCCACGTGGCCAGGCTGCACCTGTGGGAGAGAAGCGGCCACACGGGATTCTATCAGGAGAACATGTTTTCCACCATGAAGGTGGAAGGGGAGGAGTATCAGCTTAAGCCGATGAACTGCCCCTTTCATATTCTGATATACAAGTCCAAGCTCAGAAGCTATCGAGATCTGCCGCTGAAACTGGCCGAGTTGGGCGCCTGCTACCGGTATGAGCGCTCCGGAGTCCTTTTGGGACTCTCCCGGGTGAGAGGCTTTACCATGGACGACGCCCACATTTTCTGCAAGCCGGAGCAACTGGAGGAGGAGGTGGTCAAGCTGCTGGACTTCTCGCTCTCCATGCTGAGAACCCTGGGTTTCGAGGACTACCAGATATTCCTGTCCACCCGGCCGGAGAAGTCCATAGGTGAGGAACAGAACTGGGAGAAGGCCCAGGAGGCGTTAAGACAGGCCTTGCAGAGGCAGAACCTGGAGTTCGAGGTGGATGAAGGAGGGGGAGCCTTTTATGGCCCCAAGATCGATTTGAAGATCAAGGACGTGATGGGAAGGCCGCAGCAGTGCACCACCATCCAGTTCGATTTCAACATACCGGAGAGATTCGATCTGACCTTCGTGGACTCGGACGGAAACCATCACCGGCCCATCATGATTCACCGGGCCTTGCTCGGATCGCTGGAGCGATTCTTCGGCGTGCTGATCGAGCAATTCGCAGGAGCATTTCCCCTCTGGCTTTCGCCGGTGCAGATTCGGATAATGCCCATAACAGACGAGCAGAATTCCTATTCCGCCGAGATGGAGAAGAGGCTTAAGGAAGAAGGTTTTCGGGTCGAGCTGGACGACAGAAACGAGAAAATAAACTACAAAATAAGAGAGGCGGAAAAGGAAAAGATTCCGTATATGTTTATCGTGGGAAAGAGGGAGGTTCAGGATCAGAACCTCTCGGTGAGACGCCATAAGAAAGGCGACCTGGGCCGGTTCGACTTAGCCGAGGTAATCGACAAGTTGAAGCAGGAGGTCGACAAGAAGGCCGCAGAGCCGGCGTCTTTCTGAGTAAGGATGGGAGGCCGGACGGAAAGAGGATTGGAAAGGAGAGATTCTGACAGGTGCGAGTTTGGTCGGAGACGCCACGACAGAGATTTCTCCGGTGATGTGCCAAGATGAGGAGGGAGGTGAGTTCCAATAAGAGTTAAGGAGATCAGGGTTAATCGGAGAATTCGTTTTCCCCAGGTCCGGGTTATCGGAGAAAGCGGCGAGCAGATAGGGATATTAGCTACCAAAGACGCAATTCGCATGGCAGCCGACAAAGGTCTGGATTTAGTCGAGGTCTCGCCGCAGGCCAGACCGCCGGTGTGTAAGATAATGGATTACGGAAAGTACAAGTATGAACTCTCCAAGAAGGCAAAGGGCGCCAAGAGGAAGCAGCGCTTCTTACAGCTCAAGGAGATGCGGTTCAGGCCCAAGACCGAAGAGCATGATTATGCCTTCAAGATGAGACACGTTCGGGAGTTTCTGGCTCAGGGCAGCAAGGTGAAGGTTTTGGTGGTGTTCAAGGGGCGGGAGAGGGCTCATATGGAGTTCGGCCACAAGGTGTTGGATAGACTCCGAGCCGACCTCGCGGAGGTGGGAGAACCTGCGCCCAGGCCGAGAATGGAAGGACGCAGTCTCACCTTGCTCTTTGTCCCCAAGGGTCAGGATAAGGTCCCCGGCCCGCCCAAGAAGCCTGAGGGAACCGAAGCATAGATGATCTGTTAGCCTAGAGTGAACGGAATCGATTCGGGTGTGATGCCAAGGAAACAAACACCGAAGATGGAGGAATGGTTAATTGCCCAAGATAAAGACAAATAGAGCCGCGGCCAAGCGGTTCAAAAAGACAGGAGGGGGAGAGTTCAAAAGGAGCAAGGCCTTTAAGGGGCACTTTTTGACCAAGAAGAGCGCCAAGAGAAAGAGAAGCCTACGGAAGGCCGGAATGGTGGACAAGGCCGACACCAGAAAGGTCAAGAGGCTGTTGGCCGGCTAAGGAGGAGTTTGATGCCCAGAGCGAAGAAAGCAGTAGCATCGCGCGCCAGAAGGAAGAAGATCCTGAAGGCCGCCAGGGGATATTACGGGGGAAGAAGCAAGCTCTACCGCACCGCCAAGGAGTCGGTGCAGCGAGGGCTGGCCTACGCCTACGCCCACCGGAGAAGGAGAAAGAGAGATTTCCGTCGACTCTGGATCGTGCGGATCAACGCCGCGGCCAGATTGTACGGGCTCTCCTACAGCGTCTTCATGAACGGTCTCAAGCGGGCCGGGGTGGCGCTGGATCGAAAAGTGCTGGCAGACATGGCAGCTCGAGATCAAGAGGGATTCGCCAAACTAGCCGAGCTGGCTGCGAAACCCAAAGCATCTTAGGGTCTTGCCGGAGGGCACGCCGGAGAGGGGTCGCAAAGTCCGGTCCGACCGGTTTTTCCGGCTCCCTTTACAAGGCTGGTTTTGGTTTTGCTTTACTGACTTCACAGGCCGGCTTGCTGTAGCCGGCTTTGAGAATCTTGTTTTTCTTAACGGTTAATCCATAAACCCGGCTTTCGGTTTCTGTACTATGACAGGTGCAACCGAATTCAAGAAATCCATAGAGCAGATCAAAAAGCAAGCTCTTGAGGAAATCCAGGGGGCGAATGAGCCCGGAAGCTTGGACCAAGTGAGGGTCAAATACCTGGGAAGAAAGGGGAGCATAACCTCGCTTCTCAAGGGTCTGAAGGATTTCTCTAAAGAAGACCGTCCTGCCTTGGGGCAGCTCTCCAACCAGCTTAAGGGCGATTTGGAGAAGGCTCTGGCAGAAAGGATGAAGGGATTCGAGGTCGGCCTGCGGAGGAAGAAGGAATTCTTCGACCACACCCTTCCCGGAAGAGGTGGATGGCAGGGGAAGCACCACCCGCTCACCCAGGTAAACAACCGGATCACAGAGATCTTCTACGGGATGGGCTTCGAGATAGCCAGAGGTCCCGACGTGGAATCGGATTACTACAACTTCTCCGCCCTCAATTTCCCGCCCGACCACCCGGCCAGGGACATGCAGGACACCTTCTACGTTAAAGACGATCTTCTGCTCCGCACCCACACCTCTCCGGTCCAGGTGAGGGTTTTCGAGAAAAGGAAACCCCCGGTGAAGATCATCGCTCCGGGCAGGTGTTATCGGAACGAAGCCATAAACGCACGAAGCTTCTGTACCTTTCATCAGGTGGAGGGGTTTTACGTGGACACCGACGTGACCTTTGCCGACCTGAAAGGGGTTCTGACCGCCTTCGTCTGGGAGCTGTTCGGAAAGGATGTCTCCCTGCGGTTCAGGGCCAGCTTCTTTCCCTTCACCGAGCCTTCCGCAGAGGTGGACATCTCCTGCGTGATCTGCGGTGGGAAGGGCTGCGGGGTTTGCAAACACAAAGGGTGGCTGGAGATTCTGGGGGCGGGCATGATCGATCCGGAGGTGTTCAGAGCGGTGGGGTATGATCCCCAGGTTTACTCGGGTTATGCCTTTGGAATGGGAATCGAACGGATTGCCATGCTCAAGTATCGGATAAACGATATCAGGCTGTTCTATGAGAACGACCTGAGATTCTTGAGGCAGTTTTAGAATGAAAGTAAGCGTCAGATGGCTTAAGGAGTTGGTCGATTTCGACCTGCCGGTAGAAGAGCTGGCCAGGCGAATCACCGACGCCGGGCTGGAGGTTGAGAACATCACCGCCCTGGGGCAGGATCTGGACAAGGTGGTGGTGGGAGAGGTTAAGAAGGTCTCCAAGCATCCCCGGGCTGACAAGCTCTCCGTATGCGAAGTGGGGGTGGGATCGGAGAATCTGCAGATCGTATGCGGTGCTCCCAATGTCAGGGCCAAATCCAAGGTGCCGGTGGCTCTTGTCGGCGCGGAGCTTCCCGGAGGGGTGCGGGTCGCCAAGAGCTCTCTTAGGGGTGTGGACTCCTTCGGGATGATCTGCTCGGAGAAGGAGCTGGAGATCGGCGAGGATGAGGCCGGTATCATGATTTTGGATTCGGATCTCAAAACAGGAGAGCCTATATCCTCAGCGCTGGGGTTGGAGGATTACGTTCTGGATTTGGATCTTACCCCCAACCGGCCCGACTGCCTTTCGGTCCTGGGGGTGGCCAGAGAGGTGGCGGCTCTGTGTGGAAGCCGGCTTAAGAAAAGTGAGATAGACCTGCGCGAAATAGCTGATGCGGCTCAAGAACGAGTGCAGGTGCAGATTGACGATCCGACGGGCTGTCCCAGATACGCCGCCCGGATTATCGAGGGCATCGTCATAAAGGAATCTCCCTTCTGGCTCAAGAGAAAGCTCTACGCCGCCGGTATGCGTCCCATAAACAACGTGGTGGACATAACCAATCTGGTGATGTTAGAGCTGGGGCACCCCCTGCATGGCTTTGACTATCGGCTCTTCCAGACCAAGAAGGTGGTGGTCAGAAGGTCCCGGGAGGCTGAGAAGTTCGTTACCTTAGACGAGGTTGAACGCACGCTGAACAAAGAGGTTCTGCTGATCACCGACGGGACAAAACCGGTGGCCATCGGGGGAATAATGGGAGGATTGGAGAGCGAGGTGATCCCGGATACCAGGACGGTGCTCTTAGAGAGCGCCTACTTCGATCCCAGGGTGATTCGGCGAGGGCGAATGTTCCTGGGTCTCTCCACGGAATCCTCGCAGAGGTTTGAGAGAGGAGCCGATCCCAACGGCGTGATCAAGGCCCTTGATCGGGCTGCCGCGCTTATGCAGGATCTGGCAGAAGGAAAAGTGCTCAAGGGCGTGGTGGACAACTATCCGGCGCCGATCCAACCGGTGAAAGTGACCCTCCGGCCGAAAAGGGTCAACCAGATTCTAAGCACCAATCTGGAGACTGAGAGGATCAAGAACATACTGGCCTCGCTGGATCTTCCGGCCGAAGAGGAGGGAGACCTTGAGGTCGAGGTCCCCACATTCAGGCCCGACCTGACCAGGGAGATGGACCTAATCGAGGAGATCGCCCGCATCCACGGATATGACAACATAGAGACCACTTTGCGAGCGGGCGGAGGTTTGGTGACCGAGGTTCACTGGGAGGACCAGGTCTCGCGCCGAGTCAAGGAGTTCATGGTGGGAAAAGGGTTCTTTGAGGCCATAACCAACAACTTGGTGGACCCGGGTATCTTGGCGAAGCTGCATCAAGACGATAGCCCCATCCCGATCAAGAATCCCTTGAGTCAGGACCTGTCAGTTATGTCAAATACTCTGGCCTGCAATCTCCTCTCGGTGGTGGCCCGAAACAAGAATCGATTGGAAAGAAACATCAGGATATTCGAGCTGGGAAAGGTGTTTTGGCTGAGAGGCAATCAGCCGGAGGAGAGGGTCCATCTGGGGATGGCTGTCTCCGGAGCCAAGGAACCCCGGCATTGGGAATCCGAGGAGGCGGACGCGGACCTGTTCGACCTGAAAGGAGTTCTGGCCGGGCTGTTCGAGGAGCTGTCGCTGCCTTTTGAGCTGAATCCCGGGGAGAACGTCATCCTCGAGCCGGGCAGGAGTTTTCAGGTCAATGCCGAAGACGGGCCGATCGGTTTCATCGGAGAGGTGTGCGAAGATGTCATGGACGTTTTCGGAATAAAGGATAAGGTCCTCTGGGCGGAACTGGACTTTGAGAGAATGATTGCCCGCGTGCCCAAGGTTCGGCGATTCGCTCCTTTGCCCAAGTTCCCGCCGTCGGATCGGGATCTGGCGGTGGTGGTGGAGGAATCACTGCTTTCCCGGGTCGTCGAGGACAAGATAAAGAAGGTGGGGGGCAATCTCTTAGAGAGTATCATTCTGTTCGACGTTTACAGGGGAAAACAGGTCCCTGCGGGCAAGAAGAGCTTGGCCTACTCCATCTGCTATCGCTCGCAGGAGAAAACGTTAACCGACGGGGAGGTGGATGAAATCCATCGAAAGGTGATCTCGGAGTTGGAGACCACTTTCGGCGCCACTCTTAGAAGCTGAGGAAAATCTGGTTTTTATCTTGCATCTAAGCCTATTTGAGCATATTTTGGGGCAGTAAACAAGCAGGGAACCCTATCCAGTAAAACCAAAGCTGACGGTTATGCAGTTAGAGAATTTCGAAAAGCTGGAAGAGAAGATCAGACAGACGGTGGATCTGATCAACAAACTGAGAGCGGAGAACCAGGAAATCATCACGTCTCACAGACAGTTAGAATATCAGATAAGTAATTTCCAGAAGGGAACCAAGAGCTCAGACTCAGAGGCAGAGAAGCTAAAACAGGAATTCGCCCGCAGAGAACGCGATTTCGAGAAGAAGAAGAAGGAGATCAAAGGGCGGCTGGAGAAGCTCTTGGAAAAACTGCTGCCCTTCGAGGCCGAAGGCTGAGCGGCACCCGGAATAAAAGGGGCCGGCCGTGCTCGGCAACTGATCTGCTCTATCTTCCGCGAGGAAGCCGAAGAAGCAAACTGACAGGCTTTGGCCAGCAGGTTTCCGGCTTTTGCAGGCGGGCCTTCCGGGCCCCGAGAATTTTGCTTGACAAATGAGATGGAGTTTTCGTAATATGGTAGTTGAGTGTTGCTGATGTATTGATTGGTGGGGAAAGAAAACAAACTAGATTTTAGAACTCTTCTTTTTGACTGACTTGGTGCTATGCAGGATAAGAAGCAATCGGTTAAAGTGAATATCTTTGGCGAAGACTATCCCATTAAAGGAGATGCAGACGCTGGCTATATCCAGGAGGTTGCCGGATACGTGGACCAAAAGATGAAAGAAGTGTGTGAGAGGATGTCCAATAAACTCCCTTTGAGGGTGGCGGTTCTGGCAGCCATGAGCATAACCGATGAATTGTTCAAGGAAAGAACGGACAAGGAAGCGAAGCTTCTTGGCATAGAGGAAAGATCGCAATCCCTTCTTGAACAATTGGAAAGCTCAGTCGATTCCGAAGACGTCTAAAGTCCTTCTTTGTTTTTATCCCCACTTTTTGCTTGGCCGATTTCGACTCTTTACGCCTTTTGAAGGCTAACACACCTTGGCGGAGGCGAAGTCGGAAACATAAGTGGGGTTTTTACATATAGGATCCGCGGGATCCACCAAGAAGGAGAAGCAGGCATGAACAATCTGACCATCATCGTCGCAGCAGCAGGTGTGGCGGTCCTGACCTTCCTTTTGGGATGGTTTATCAGCCGCCGGATAGGCGAGATTAAGCTGGGCAAGGCCGACGAACTGGCGAAAAAGATCCTTGAGGAGGCGGACAAAGAGGCGCAGATCAAGAAAAAAGAGGCGACTCTGGAGGCCAGGGACGAGTGGTTCAAGGCCAAAGTCAATTTCGAAAAGGAGCTTCAGGCGAAGAAATCAGAGTTCGGACGCCTGGAAAAGAGGCTTGCGGACAGGGAAACACACCTGGACCGCAAAGTGGATATACTGGCCAAAAAGGAGAGAGAGATACAGAACCGGGATAAGGTGCTCTTCGCCCGGGAGAAGGCGGTTCGACACAGAAACGATGAATTGGAGCGGCTGATCTCCGATCAGAACAAGCAGCTGGAGAAGATAGCCCAGATGACCTCCGAGGAGGCCAAGAAGCTTTTGATGGAGAATCTGGAGAGCCGGGCGCGCCAGGAGGCAGCCCACCTGATCAAGGAGATCAAGGAACAGGCCGAGCAGACCGCCGAAAAAGAGGCCAAGAACATCATCATATCGGCCGTTCAAAGATGCGCTGCGGATCATACGGTCGAATCGACCGTGTCCGTGGTCAATCTTCCCAACGAGGAGATGAAGGGACGCATAATAGGCAGGGAGGGGCGGAACATCCGCTCGTTCGAGACCGCCACCGGAATCGACGTGATCGTGGACGATACGCCGGAGGCGGTGATACTCTCGGGCTATGACCCGATAAGAAGAGAAGTGGCCCGGATGGCCCTGGAAAAGCTGATCCAGGACGGACGAATACATCCGGCCCGCATCGAAGAGGTGGTCACAAAGGCCGAGAAGGAGATGGAGGTCATCATTCGCGAGACCGGAGAGCAGGCCTCCTTCGACGTGGGAATTCACGGGATTCACCCGGAGCTGGTAAAACTCCTGGGCAAGCTTCAGTTCCGAACCAGCTACGGTCAGAACGTTCTCCAGCACAGCAAGGAGGTGGCATTCCTGACCGGGCTGATGGCGGCCGAGTTGGGTTTGGATCCCAACCTGGCCAAGAGAGCCGGTCTTTTGCACGACGTGGGTAAGGCGGTCGACCGGGAGACCGAAGGCACGCATACCCAGATCGGATACAACGTGGCTCAGAAGTTCGGGGAGAACCCGATGGTGCTGAACGCCATCGCCTCCCACCACGAGGACGTCATCTCGGAGTCCGCCTACTCGGTTTTGGTTCAGGCGGCAGATGCCATCTCCGGTGCACGACCCGGCGCCCGACGCGAAACGCTGGAGGGTTATATCAAGCGCTTGGACAAGCTGGAGGAGCTGGCCGATTCCTTCAAGGGCGTGGCCAAATCCTATGCCATTCAGGCCGGGCGCGAGATCAGGGTCATCGTCGAGCACGAGCGAATAAGCGACAAGGAAGCCACCGAGATGGCAAGCGAGATGGCCAAGAAGATCGAAGCCGAGTTGGAGTATCCGGGACAAATCAGGGTTACGGTCATACGGGAGACCAGAGCGATCGATTACGCCAAGTAGAAGCGGAAGGAAAGGATCCAAAACCCTTTTGGAATGACAGGACCCGGCGGAGATCCGGGCAGGAGTTGCCGAGCCTCAATCTGAGACCGCGAGAGCCGATCTTGTGCTCCCAGTCCAACAGGACTTCACAACGTCCTGATGGTAACCCGGCGCAGCCAGACACGCATTTCTAACCCAGCATCAGGGAACACGATTTGAATATACTCTTCATAGCGGACATTGTGGGAAAGCCTGGGAGATGGGCGGTGTCACAGCTTCTGCCCGATCTCCTAAGAACCCACCAGATAGACTTCGTCCTGGCCAACGTGGAGAATGCCGCGGGCGGATTCGGCCTGACCAAGGAGATAGCCAAGAAGATCCATGCTTACGGTGTGGATTGCCTGACCAGCGGCAATCACATCTGGGACCGAAAAGACATTTACCCATACTTGGACGAGGATCGGCGCATCCTGAGACCGGCCAACTACCCGCCGGATGCCCCGGGGCGAGGAGTGGGAATATTCGAATCGGCCAGCGGACGTAAGGTGGGCGTTCTGAACATCCAGGGAAGGGTCTACATCAAGGAGATCGACTGTCCCTTCCGCCGCGCAGACGAGGAAATCGAGAGGCTGAAGGGGGAGGCGAACATCATTGTTGTAGATTTGCATGCCGAGGCCACCTCCGAGAAGGTGGCCATGGGGCGATATCTGGATGGCAAGGTGACGGCCGTTTTAGGGAGTCATACCCACGTGCAGACCGCTGATGAGACCATCCTCCCACGTGGGACCGCCTACATCACCGACGTGGGAATGACCGGGCCGCACGATTCGGTAATCGGCGTAAACACCAAAGATGCCCTGGCCCGCTTCCTGCTGCAGATTCCCCATCGCTTCACGCTGAGCAAAAAAGACATTAAGTTCTCCGGTGTGCTGGTGGGAGTTGACACCGACACCGGCAGGGCCACCGATATCGAAAGGATCAAAATCGACATACCCAGCCCGGAAGATGATGAGGAGGAGAGCGGGCGCCTCTAACCAACGTTCAGAGAGTAACCCTTGACATAGGAGCGGTCATGCCGGCAGAGATAATAGATGGCAAGAAGATATCCTCGGAGATCAAAGATGGTTTAAAGAAGAAAATCGAGGAGCTCAAGGCCAGAGGAAAGACTCCCGGTCTGGCAGCGGTCCTGGTAGGAGATAATCCCGCCTCCCAGGTCTATGTCAACATGAAGGCCAAGGCTTGCGAGAAGGTAGGGATTCTCTCCGAGGTCTACAGATACCACGAGGAGATGCCGGAGGCCGAGCTTCTGTCCAAGATAGACGAACTGAATGAAAAGGAGACCATTCACGGAATCCTGGTGCAGTTTCCCACCCCTGAACAGATCAGCGAGGAGAAGGTGATTCTGGCCATCAACCCGAAGAAGGACGTGGATGGCTTTCACCCCTTCAACGTGGGGATGATGTTGGCCGGCAAGCCCACCTTCATGCCCTGCACCCCACTGGGCATAGTTGAGCTTCTGATGAGGTCGGGAAACGACCCCTCCGGAAAACATGTGGTGATACTGGGGCGCGGCAGCCTGGTGGGCAGGCCACTTGCTCCCATGCTCTATCAAAAGGCAAAGGGCGGCAACGCCACGGTCACGGTCTGCCACACCCGCACCGCGGACCTTCCCGGCGTCACCAGGCAGGCCGACATTCTAATTGCGGCAATGGGGAAGGCCCGGTTCGTCACCGCGGACATGGTCAAGCCGGGCGTGGTGGTGATAGACGTAGGCACAAATAGACTAGAGGATCCCTCAACGAAATCCGGATACAGGTTGGTAGGAGATGTGGACTTCGATTCGGTCAGCCAGGTGGCAAAGGCTATCACACCGGTGCCGGGCGGGGTCGGCCCCATGACCATCGCCATGCTTCTTTCGAACACGGTCAGGTCGTGTGAGATGCTGTCAACGGATTGAGCGGATCGGTCAGCGGATCGAACGGATTAAGCGGATACCAACGGGTCGTTGCTTATGCCAGCGACTCCTCAACATAAGTGGCAGTGGTTACGGCGCAGGTTTGATTACAGACCTGCGCCGCAGCTTCATGCAGATTGACTGGTCGTCCTGCAGAGGACCAGCATTGCCAGTCAATGAAAAAAGGGAGTCCGAATTGGGACTCCCTTTCTCAATCTCAAAAATCCTGGCAAAATCTATTTCATCATAATCATCTTCTCGGTTGCACTGAAGCCGGCAGCGGTTAGCTTGTAGAAGTAGACACCGCTGGAGACCTCGTTACCAGCTTCGTCCCTGCCATCCCAGGTAACCACGTTCAGGCTCTGGGAGCCAACACCGCTGTAACTCCTCACCAGCTGGCCGGCAACGTTGTAGATCCTCAAGGAGTAGTCCATGGCCTCTGGCAGGTTGAAGCTCAGGTTGACAAACGGGTTGAACGGGTTCGGATAGGCAGGATGCAATGCGAAGGCAGTCGGGGCAACCTTGGCAGTGATGGTGGTGTTCAGCTCGCGGCTGTCGCGATCGACAGCAGAGACAGAAACCAGCTCGGCATCGGCAGTCAACACCTCGGCAGAGGTGAAGCTATTGCCGGCGCTGCTCCACACCAAGACCTTATTGCCCTTGTGCACCATCTCCATGTCGGCCAACAGGGTCGGATTCACGGCACTGTCAAACTCAAACAGAATGGCACCGATGGGGGCCGCACACTCTGTGCTGATGGTACCG
>Ga0180433_10008740_pt1 | contig 12540 bp, 32 predicted proteins | sample SS_ome_8_FD_132980 | JGI IMG/M metagenome (GOLD analysis project Ga0180433, IMG submission 132980) | Hypersaline lake sediment archaeal communities from the Salton Sea, California, USA - SS_1_D_1 metaG | ecosystem: Environmental > Aquatic > Non-marine Saline and Alkaline > Hypersaline >... | reverse complement strand
GTTCGCCATCCAGCACGACTCCGTGCGGGCAATCAGCCTGGCCCGCTGGTTCGCGCTGAGAATCCTGACGACTCTGCCATCATCGAGTCTGCGGTAGAGGCCGTCGTCAAAGACGCTCCTGACTCTCTTCTGGAGGCCGGGAATACCGTCGCCCTCTCGCATCCCTTCGTTGATCGTCGCCATGATCGCGTCGAAAGTTCGACCGGGGATCGTGCCGCCCGTCAAGCCCTGTCCGCCGACGACCATGTTCACCCGCTCTTTGATGATCTCTTGCAGGAGGGGGTGGTGCAGGTTGAACGAGACGCCGAGCTGACCGGCCATCGCGCCGCCGACGATCTCCGTCGTCCGCGTGTGCAACTCCATGAACCGGGCTCGCCAGGCCCGGTGATAATCGTCGTACTTGTCGCCCAGCTGCTCGTAGAAGCGATCGAGGGATTCCGGCGTAATGCCCTTACGGGTAAGGGACTTCTCGGGGAAAGGGCTGGCCCTCGTGGGGCTCGCCTCCTTCCTTGTCCATCTCCTCTTCGAGGACGGCACCGACAAGAGCGTCCGTCTCCCGCTTTTCCTTCTCGAAATGCTCTTTCGAGAACTCGCCGTAGGGGTACTCCCTGGAGCGGGCGAAGGCGTCCCAATGCTGCCACTTCTTTTCTTTGTCCTCGTCCGTCATGTCGTCCCAACGGACGAGCAATTCGGGGAACGCGGGATCCGGATATATCCCATCACCTGCTGCCTTGCCACCCTCGTCGGCCTCTTCGTCTTCAGCCGACTCGTCCCCATCGTCGTCTTCGTCGTCTTCCTTCTCCGGACCCTGCGCTCCTACCAACTCCTCCTCTTCAACGTCGGCGTCGTAGCCGGCCTCGGTCCTGATCTCGCCTACGGTGAACACGCCGGTCTGCGCCATCTTGTGAGCCCTGTCAATCGCGGCGTTGCGATCTTCCATCAGCGCCGGCACTTCGGTAAGGTCGAACAGCAGGTAGACGTTCGCGCCGAACTCCGGGGCGACGAAGGCGTTCATTGCCGCCTCCCAGCGCCGGATGATCGGGAACATCGTTTGTACCCAAAACTTCCGCCGTGCCTCGCGGTACTCTGTGCCACCGAGCGACGCGCCGCCTGTCGCCGTAATGAGACCCAAGAGCTTCGGGTCAATGCCCATCGCCGAACAGATCGATTCCCTCGTCACGCCTCGGAGCGACAAGAACTCCAAGTCCTTCAGGCTGAAGCCGATCTCCCTGGCATGTTCAAGGCCGGGGACAAAGCCGATCTTGCCGCGGCCCCTGCCAGGACCGAAGCGTTCCTCGAACTTCGTCTCGGCCCGACGGATCTGACTTTCCTCGGCTGCCGTCGAGACTCCGAGTAGCAGACCAGGAGAGCCGTGATTCTCCAGAACTTCGGCTACGTACCGGGAGGCAGAGTTGTCCGTCGCGATGTCTCCACCTGCGCTTCGGATCCGGGGTGCCCCCCACACGTCGTTCATCGGGTGGATGTCCGGAATATGAACGAGCTGTTCAACCGGGACGGAAGTCGGCGTCTGTTTGTCCGCACTCAGTTGGAGCTTGAACGCTGTCGGGAAGTCGTTCTCGTCCGTCACCGCACTGTGATAGCGGGACGGGGGCAGGGGTCTCAGCATCTCGATCCTGCCGGTCGAGACGTCGCCACCGCCTCCACGGTGCTTGACCCAGATCGTGTTACCGCCAAAGAGGAAATGGGCGCCCGTCCGTTCGATGAACTCGACGCGGCTGTCCCTCGGGTTCGGACGGTCCATCAGCTCCTCGGCAGGGTGGTCCGTCATTCTCTCAGGGTTGCCGTCGGCGTCAAGCTTGTACGCCCGGATCGGCGCCTCAGACAGGGAGGTCAGAATCTCTCTGGCACACGCCGCGACGACCGGGTTCGCCAAAAAGCCATCGTTGACGAGATTCTCGAAGCCCGTCACTGGCTCCGGACTACTGCCCTTGCCTGACACGATCGTCCAGCCGCGGTCTTCTACTAGCGTGACGTCGCCCTTCTTCTCCAGCCGGGCTCGGGTTGCTGCTACTCGGAATGGGTCCCTCATCGCCTCACCGCCTCCATCACCTCGGCCCGTTCGCCCCGCGCCCGCAGGTGGGAAAGAAGGGTCAGTCCCACTTCGCCCCAGAAGGCCGGAGATTCCTCCAGCCAGTCGGGGTCTATGTACGTCGGGATACTTTCTAGCTTCCCGTCGACGGGACCCTCCCAGTGAAATCCGCCAGATCGTTCATCGAAGACAAAGCCCGCATCCTCCAGGACCTTCTGCGCCAGGTACGCGGTCCACACCTGTCTCATTCCGGCCCCCACAGGAGGTCGTATAGGCCGTCACGCACGACGACCCAGAGGGGCTTCAAGCCTACAAACGAGAGGAGGACGAGGCCGGTGTATAACTTCAACCACCCGGATCCGAGAAGGTCGAACATTGCCCAGCCGACACAGCCTAGACCGGCGAGCATGATGAGAAAAATCAGCACGACCTTCCACGGACGGACGATCGCGCTCAGACTGGCGCGTATCCATCCCGTGAACCTCGTCCACCACTGTTTCATGGGCGCCCTCTGGGCCTAGAACCTACGGGCTAACTGTCACGTCAAAGGTAGGGAGCCGCCGCGTAGATAGTCAACGCGACGGCTCTTGGTGGGGTGGGTTAGGATGAAAAACACACCGGCTGCCCGTGGGTAGGATTCGGGCTAAAATGCGAGGTCGTCAGCCTCGCGGCGGGAACTCTCCTTTCGGTCACGTAGGAACCGCTCGTGGCAGTCCCTCGTGATCTGTTCGAGGTCGCAGTTCTTGAGCTTCTGGAAGGTCTCGACGCCCTGGTGGACGAGGCGGTGGCATTCCGCACATTGCGGGATAACATGGTACGCCGTGCCGCTGGCGCCCCGACTTTTCAGCGCATGACTCGCCTGTGAGGGCGGTGGAGCCCCGCAGGTAGAGCAGGGTTGACGCCGTGCCCAATCTGCCTTAGCGCCGAAATGCGCCAGCTTACGGAGGCTTGCGCGGGTTCGATTGATGGGGTTAAGCCAACTCTTCCTAAGTCCGCCCTTCAACCGGAGCTTCGCCTGGCTGCGTTTCTGCCACGCCCGCAGCTTATCGGGATCCGTCCGGAGGCGCGTTCGCTTCATTGCGCCATCTCCACGACGGTGACCAACAGATCGTTCACGTCCCTCATGTCTGGCTTCTCGGGAAGCGTGCTCAGTGGTTCGCATTCCTTGAAGCGCCTGTACAGCTCCAGGGAAAGCGTCTCGACCTTTCGGAACGGCCATTCGCCGGCCTTGACCTCCATCAGCATCGCAGCCTCGTCCCTGGGCCTACGGGTACTCATGATGCCCGTCGTCGCTAGTTCGATGCCCATGTTGAGGAGGCGGATACAGTGGGCAGCGTGCTTCACGTCGTAGCCTACCTCGTCGACAATCTTCTTCCGCTTCGCGCCTTGGTAGCCCTGGTATCGCTTTCGGTCCATCTTGTGCATCTGGGCCTTCGCGTACCCGACGAGGGCCGAGAAACACGCCTTCGACAGGAACCGTTCTCGGTTGTCGAGTATGACCTTTCCTGGCGGAGTCACGAGGACTTGGTCGCTCGGATCGGCCCACAGCCAGCTGTGGACATTCGGATTGCCCTTCGCGAGTAACGAAAAGAACTTCCGCACGTCATAGATCAGGTGGTCATACCGTTCGCCCGACGTCTCCCAGGTCTGCCGGTTCTTGCCGTTCGCCTCGAGCGTCAGGTACCACCGGATCGACTGGACGCTGACGCCGAACGTGTCGACGTCGTCTGTATGCCGGGGGTGGTCCTCGGGAAGCTTCGTGCCGTGGGCATCAGAGCCGCGGATGCCCGCAAGGATCAGGTTCTGACCCCATCCGGGACGTTGCTGGCGTAGGACCTGGATCGCCTTCAGTTTGTCGTTTTTCGTTTCAAGTGTCGCCATCAAGCCACACTCCTCTCACCCATACGAGGTACCATCGCCAAGCTCACGGATCATGCGAGCGCGTGCCTCCATACGTAGCCGTTCGCGTCGCAGTCGCCGTCCGACGAGACACGACAGGCCGATATATCCGATGATTGCCAATAGTATGATGAGCGGTCTCATGGTACGTCCTCCGGACATACAAGGATAATGATCCGGCCATCGGGTGACGCCGGATGCGTAGCGTGGATTGTGCAGGTAGTGGAGTCCTGAGATGTGGAAACCTCGGGTGCGTGCTCCTCTCCAATGACCACACCGATAGCAATCATGAGAATAGCGAACAACACCAGGCTAAAGACCGCGACCAACCTGTCTAGGTCGATCATGCTGCCTCTCTGCCGCTCTGGGGTTTTGGACACGTTCACTAGGCTACCGCTTTCTGTTTTCGGGTTTCGAAGTACCCGTCTAGGTCAGTTTCTTTTTCCATGATGAACCGGGCGTAGTAAGCTGTATATCGGTTGTCGAGCTTCCACGCTTCCCGCGCGTCGGGCAGTCCTTCGACGTGCCGTTCCCAGCGGAGAATCTCGAACAGCGCCTTCATGCCGAACTTCCGCTGGCCGTTCGCCTTCGCCTGACGAGCCAACCTGACAAGATGGACGTAGACCTCGGGGTGCCGGGCATGGAACTCCCAGAACTTGTCTTCTGTCGTCTTCGGGATGAACAGATCCGCTTGCCCGTTCATTCTAGCCTCCAGCCTGAAAGGGCTAGGCAGGGAGCAAAAACTGCCCCCTCTCTCGGGGGTTACGTGTAAGGTGCCTCGGGACTCAGGTCACCGTCAAGGATTCGACTTTCTCCACCAGCTTCAGGAGATCCTGAAGCGCGTTCACCTTCGAGGCTTCCTCCAGGGGCTTGCACGCATCCTTCGCGGCCTGGATCAGCTTCTCGATCTCAGCCTTCTCCGCTTCCAGCACCTTCCACGCCTCGCGCTTCTCCGGGGGCATGGAATCGACGTAAGCGGGTCTGCCGTTCTGTTCGACGTAGGTCACGGCGTCGAGCGGCACGGCCCGGATCGCGTCCTTCTCCAGATCCCAGACGGTGAGGAGGCCGTGCTCTGCCGGGTCGTACGTACGACCGTTGCCGCCCTCGCCCTTCACGGAACCCTCCGGCAGCTCCGTCTTCAGCCGCATCATTCGGAGCTTGCCGTTGCTCCGCTTGATGAAATGGACGACCTGTTCTTCGTCCCTAGGGTGAGCCAGGATGATCTCCCGGACCTTCGCTGTGTCACTCATTCCAGACTCCTTCCTAGATGCTCGTGGTGCCGAACTCTTCGAAGAGGCGGCGCTCCTCGTCGTAGTGGTTAGCCGCCTTGAAGATCAATTCGCCGTCTCCCATGCCTAGATCGTGGGCCAGGTGCAGGAGGTCGGCGGTCAGATCGACGAGGGCCGTCACTGAATCCTCGCCGGCGTACTCCGCTTCCGGGAACAAATCGACGTAGAACTTCAACACCTTTCTCGCGTCCCGTACGCGGTCTTCGTTTTCTCTCACGTCCGTTGTTGCCATAGCTCAGGCGTCCTCCTCCCAGACTTCGCAGAACTCGAACGTTCCCGTGTCGTACACGCTGACGATTTCCTCGCCCGTCAGCTCGTTCGTCACGTAGTCTTTCGCTTCTGTCCTCGAGTCGTGAAGCTTGTTTTGGGTGCTCGATCTCAGCACCACTTCCACGCTTAGGACGATGTTTTGCTCGGCCATTGTGTCGTCCTCTCAGATCGTCGGGACTCCCCGCATCGCCTTCCAGAGGTAATACTCGGCGAGGAACTGGTGGCGGTGGTACAGCTTCTTGATGTTCCGCTCTCTCGGGGTCATGGCTCAGGCCCTCACTCTCAGGTTCGAGAATCCCGTTTCCAGATAAACCCGAAGCTGCTCTCTCTCTTCCCGAGTCAGCTCCTGGAAGGGCTGTCCGTTGAAGGTCTTGAAGAGCCTTCGCAGGTCCCGGATCAGCTTTCTCATCGTCCCCCCTTAGTTGTGTTTTTCATCCTACTTGAAATCTAAGGGGTGCAGGAGCCGGTGTCAAGAGATTTTTTCTACTGATTAGCGCCCTGGTTCTGGACGAGGGCGAGGTTCCAGAGCTGGGCCAGGTTGCGGAGCCGGGCCACGTTCTGAGGGTCCGCCGTCGCGTTCGCACATTCGTGGACGGCTTCGTTGACTATCGCTTCCAGTTGGTCAATCCGGCGTTGTTTGGCGTCCTTCTTCATGTCTCGATCTCCACGAGATGCTGGGCACGATCCTCGTAGTACAGGGTGACCGTGCCGCGGTCGATGTCCACGGCGGCGAAGGCGTAGCCCTCGCCGTAGAAGCGGATCATGGAATGGACCTCCCGGTTGTAGCTCTCGACGTCCGGGCAGGTCACGAGCGTGATGTCGCCCTCGGCGTAGGTGAACGTCTGGAGGGTCAGCTTCCGGGTCCAGGTGCCGAAGCAGTGGGCGTCCTGGTCCGTATCGAACTGCTTCCACTCTTTGCGGAACTCGTCGTCGAAGTCGAAGTCGTATCGCTCCGCCGGCCAGAAGCCACTTTCGATCCTGTTGCCTCGCTCGTTCGTGTAGAAAGAGGTGAACAACCCCAGCTTCTTCAGATTCTCCGGTGTCATGGCTCTCCGTCCTTTCTCAGACCGTGATCGTCGCGACGTACTCTCGCTCCGGATCCTCGGGCTGGGCTTGGGCCTCGCTCTCCACGCGGTAGTCGTAGACGTTGCCGACCCTTGTGACGACGACCGGCTGGCCTACCACGCACGCCATCTTCAACGCCTCGTCCAGCGCGAGCGGTCGGGCCACGTCTTCCTCGTATCCGTTCTCGACTCGGTAGGGCATCACGATGCCGAGCCTCTCGCCTCCTACGGTCCGGAGCGTGATCGCCCGTCCGCCGCTCGAGAAGCCGAAGCTGAGCCCGTCTCCATGAATCGCGGCGACCTTGATCAGGGCCTTCAGGTTGTTCTCCGAGATGCCGAACCGGATCTCTGGCCGCGCCTCGTCTGGCAGGATTTGCTCCCACGCGGGGTAGGTCCCTGCCTCTTCGCCGTTCATAGCGACTTGGCCGAGGTTCAATACCGTGCCGTTCTTCTGCTCGATCGCACCCTCCCTCGTCTCGGGGGCGACAGCGAGCGTTTCTCCGGCCCTGACTCTCGACAGGGTGTCCCGGTGGACCAGTATGGCTTGGTGGTCCGGCAACTCCGCGCCGTTCCCCACGTCGAGACAGGCCAGGATGTGACCGTTCGTCGCGACGACCTTGCCGTTCTCCAGGAGGATCCGGTTCAAGACGGGCCGCGATTTCTCCTTCGAGGCGACCACCTTCAGCGCCTTGACCATCTTCTTGTCGATTCGATACTGCATTTTCTCTTCCGTGTGCATCATGGCAACACCTCTACGGTTGTGTCGGAACGGACGCCGAACAGCGTCCGCGCCCTCTGGAGTGCTCGCTCCTTCGCTTCTCTGAAGGGGCCATCGGTTTCGAGTGTGTAGGACAGGGAGGCCGTATCTACGGAAAAGCGCCAGTAGTGACTTCCTGCTGGCGCCTTCTTATGGACCTCCTCGTATCGGGCGGTGCTCAGGGTTACAGCCATCGGGTCACTCCTATCGCAGTCCGCGATCTCGGACTTCGTCGTGGGCTCGGAACATCTCGCGGATCTCCCTGGCCGTGAGCGGTCGTTCCGGGGCCTCCTGCCGCTTGACCTCCGCGACGTGGTACAGCCAGTCGGCCAAGGCCCTGACAACCGACTGTTCTCCGGGAATCGAGTAGCTTTCCAGCAGGTGCTCGGCGGTCAGCTCGAGCCACTGTGGATCCGTCCGATCGAGGGCCTCGTCCAGGTCCGCCGTCACGTTCCAGGTGCTCACAGCGCCACCTCCTCCACCCTCTTGACGGCAACCATGTGGAACGGGGAACCCTTCGAGAACGAGCCCTTGCTCCGGGCCTGGACCTTCTGGGCGTACTTGCTTCGCCGGCTCGGCTTCTCCGAGGCCAGCCGCTTCCGCTTCTTCTGTCCTTTCATGCTGCTGTTGCGCTTCATGGTTTCCTCTCCTTTCGGCCCTCCCGACCGAGGCGCTAGGCCAGGAGGGCTAGGTTGGGTCAAAGAAGATCCTTCACCTGCTCTTCACGATCGTGATCTGGAACTCGGAGCCGTCGGGCATCTCAATCACGAGGCCCTTGTTCATGGTCAGGATGCCGGCGTCGTCGTAGGTGCGTATCCCCTCGGGGTAAAAGCCCAGGAGGTCGCCGATCTCCTCAGCGCCGAACCTGTCGTCCGCATCACTCCAGGAATACTCCTCCAAAAAAGTGCGGAGTCCGTCTTGAACCTCTTGCTCAGTCATCTTTTCCTCCCGGTGTGTTGTGTCCTTCATCCTACTTGGAATCTAAGGGACACGCGGGAGGGTGTCAAGAGTTTTTTTCGGGGGATTAGCGCGATGGGGCTACCGGGAGGGGAGGGTAGGTGTCTAGCTGTGATGCGACTTCGAGTAGAAACATCTCGGAGTCTGCGTGCGGCATACGATTCGTGAGGTCAGACCAGTTTCTGACGCGGGCGTGGCCCCACTCAACGTCCTGGTTGTGAGGCTGATCGAAGAGGACGGGAAGGGGAATCTTCGCCGTTCGCAGGTTCTCGACATAATCGTCAATCATCGCCAAGCCGGAGACGAGATACTTCGAGGCCGTGATTACGACGTCCTGCCAGGGGTGGCCCGAGCCCTTCGCCGGCAGGAAGCGCCAGTCCTTCAGCCAGCGGAGCTTGCCCCTCGCTCCCTCTGGACCCGCGGCGGTCAGGAAGACGACGTGGTAGCCCAGCACCCGGAGCATCTCCACGCCCTCCAGGGCGCCCTCGATCGGATAGACCGAGTCGTACAGCGTGGGCTCTTCCAGGTAGCGGTAGATGCGGCCCCCGCACTCAGGCTTGACGTACGACTTGAGATCCCAACTGCGGATGTCCTCGGGCGTCAGGGTGTCGCCCCACTCGTCGTTGTAGAGCTTCAGCCAAGCGGGCATGAGATCCGCGACAACCTGGTCAACATCCACGAAGATCGTTTTCATGTCAGATCCCCACGAGTAGGCCAGCGTCTTCCTCGCGCTGGCGCATCATCCTGTCTTCCATTTCGGGGTGCCGCTCGAGCCAGGCTGAGAACTCTCTTCGGTAGACGGACGTCTTTTGGATCCTTTCCGCGCACGCCCGACACTCCCTTCGGAGGGACAACTCTATGATGGGAACGGAGCGGCCACAGATAGCGCACGGCCCTTTCTTCATTTGAGGGAGGCCGTTCGTGGCCTTCACCCAGCCACGGGCTTCGAAGTCCCTCTTCATCGTGCGGTGGGCCAGGCCGGTAATCTTCGTCCATTCGGCCCAGCTGCGTTCCTTGTGTAACCAGATTTCGTCGTCGGAGGGCATGAGCTTTTCGATCTCTCCCTCCTTGCGGCCCCCGCAGCGGTGGACCTTCTGGTCAAGCGGCAGTTCGTGCTGGAGTTCGATCGTTTGGTCCCTAGCACTCAACAGTCTCACCCCCTGTTCCTTCTTCCCAACGGGCGCCCGAGACGTTCGGTGAACTCCGCAGGGATGCGATTCGCGAGCTTGCGACCCGATTGCTCCAGTCTCGTCACTTCGATCCAGTACCGGCCCCTGTTGCCGATGATCTTCGCGTCGACGTTTGACTCCCTCTCTAGGGAACGCTTCGCCCTGCGAGCTTCTATCAGGGTAATCGGGAACGCTATCATCGTGTCCTTCCTTCAGTAGAACGGCCCCCGGTGACCGCCAGGACGTTCCTGGCTCGTGTCCACGTTCTTCCCGCTGCTGTAGGTGCTGAAAGGCGACCCTCCTCGCTTGCGGTTCGCAGTAGGGCCACCGGGGGCGTGATAGCGGGTGCTGGAATCGAACCAGCCAAAGCGGGGACATGAACCCCGCCGGAGCACCTGCTCTACCCGCTGTTGGTGGGGGCTGGCTTTATCCGGCATCAGACTAGCTCTTTCGCCATTCGTCCCCCGGCATTCGGTTCTAGACTCTCCTGCCAGGTTCGTCCGGAGCCCCCATAAGTTCATTCGTCGTCCTCCCAGCACATCGCTGAGCCGAGCCAGTCCTTCACGCGGTTCGAGCTCCTCGGCCAGAACATGACGACGAGACCACCCATCGCCATCGCGATCCCGTTAAGTACCCACTTCGTCCAGGTCCTCATGTCTGCGGCCTCCTTACCCAGCATTCGATCAACTCGCCGTCTAGTCCTTCGTGGTGGTGGATCTGGAACTCAAGGGCTAACTCCAGACGTGAAATGGAATCCTGAAGTTCCGTGACCCGTTCCTCCCACATCGCTCCTTCTGTTTCTTTCACATACCTCCCGAGAAGGACAGAAAAGAGAAGCGATAGCAACAGGAAGACAAGGGCCGTCTCCAACAGCTTTTCCTTCACGAGGGCAGCGCCTTTCCGCAGACCCAGCCAAGTATGAAACCGAGTCCTGCAACCAAGACGAAGAAAAGAATCCAGCCCGCATTCGATGCGATCGCGTCGATCATCGTGGACCTCCGTTCTCTCGTTTCAGGAACCCCCGCTCAATTTGTCCCTTGCGGCGCTCCCGCTCTTGCTCGCCCCGAGGGCGCCAGATGCGCGTCCTGTCCTTCTTCGAGGTGTCAGGGAAGACGTGCATGAGAGCGTCCAGGACCGGGGCGTCACCGACGCCGTGTGAGTCCTGGCGCTGGAGCCATCCTACGGTGCGCTTCCGCTCCAGGGGACGGCGACCGAACTCGTAGTGGAACCGAGACCGGCGCTTTCTGCCCTCCGGCGTCTCCCGCTTCTGCCTTCGCCGTTCCTTCTTCACATTCAGGCGCAGCACTAGAGGAGTCCCTTCTTTTTGTAGAGAACGAGAAGCAGTCCGAAAACGAGGATGCCGAGAATCAGGCCAATCCAGAACGGCGACAGCACCCACCACCAGGACCAGTCAATCACTTCCGTCAGCTTTAGGACGATAAACACGAGCGCCAGAACATTCACAAAGCCGATGCCATGAGCGCCACCCGTACCCTCCGACATAGATCACCTCCCTAGCGTCACCGCGACCATGACGATCAGGCAGACACCGGCCACGATAAGCGGCACGGCGACCATCCAGCCCTTCACGTCTACGGGTTCTTCAGGTTCCCATCTCACCATCGTCGGCCTCCTACTCGTCCAGGATTTCCCCGGTATCAGGGTCGACGTTCTCTTCCGTCAGGCCCGAGAACATGTCTTCGGGTTCATCGCCGATCGCCACGTTCACCCGGTCGAGAACCTCGACCCGGTCGTCGGCGACGAAGGTCGAGAGTCCGGCCTTCTCCATCTTCGTCCGGACGGACTCCAGTTCATGCCTTCGGGCTGACACAGCCCTCCGCACCTCTTCGAGTTCCTCGTAGTCGAACCGAACCGTCACGCCATCACCTTCGCTCATCGTCTTCCTCCGTTCGAAACTGCTGCACGATCTGGTAAGCCCTCTGCCTCGTGATGCCGAACTCCTCACCAAGCTGGGCGTACGTGTATTCGCCCGTCTCCCACATGTCCATCAGCTCCCGGTTCCGGACCGGCTTGAGGCCCATTCTTTTGAGTCTAGCCCTCTCGTCCATCGTCCCCGCCCTTTCGTGCTATCCCGAGACCAAAGAAAAGCGAGGCCCGCACAGCGGTAAACACTTGCAGGGTGCCGGTATTGTGCGGGCCTCTGTTGGCCGCAGGGTCCAGGGTTGCGAGAGGAAACGATGGATGAAAAACTCAACCGAGTCCCCCACGACCAACCCCCTTTTCCTTATCCGGCCCCTGCCTCCCTGTATCAATAGAACGCACGGGCTGAAATGTCAAGAGTTTTGAGCTACCGGCAGAACGAAGGTGGCCCCCACCACCCTGGTCGGTGATGGGGGCCATATACGCCCGTAGACTTGGGGCGTGTGCGCTTCGGCTTTCGTCGGATTATCCCAAGGTTCCACCCTCGGGTTCCCGGACTTGTCCCCCAGCGTAAGCTAGGACCTTGCACGGCTGCCGTTTTGGGAGTCAGGCAGTAGACTCGTCGCGTCGGGCATACTCGGCATTCAGACTCGGGCCTGCCTTGCGAGCAGTGATTCCCTGCCGGGGTACCTCTGTCGTCCAACCAAGCCGGGGCAGCCTTGGGAGCCGTCCCAGCCCCAGATTCCCCGAGGGGTCCGGGGTTAAGCCACTTTTGCTCCCGACGCCGAGCGGGTCTTTCCGTATTTCACGATCCGCATTCGTGTGTTCGATGCTGGATTTGAACCAGCGACCTTCAGCTCCGAAAGCTGATGCTCTCTCCCAGCTGAGCTAATCAAACGGTGTACCTGCGACGAAGTGCCCGCTCGGTGGGTCCCCAGGTTTTTGGCCTGGCGAATGCCACACTCCGTCTGAGTTTCACGTCGCCGCTACTCCTCCGTGATAGACAGATCCAGGGTATCTCAACCCCCGACCTCGCACCACTGGACAGTCGCCCTTGCCCCAGATGAGAACTCGAACTCCCGTCCTTACTCTTTCCTTAGTCGTCGGCCTTCGTCCCCCCGAGATCCCCCGTCAGAGTTCCCCCAGGGTTCACTCGGTGCTTCTTCTGGCTTATCTCCCGACGTCGATGGACTTTCGCCGGAAC
>Ga0180433_10008739_pt1 | contig 12541 bp, 8 predicted proteins | sample SS_ome_8_FD_132980 | JGI IMG/M metagenome (GOLD analysis project Ga0180433, IMG submission 132980) | Hypersaline lake sediment archaeal communities from the Salton Sea, California, USA - SS_1_D_1 metaG | ecosystem: Environmental > Aquatic > Non-marine Saline and Alkaline > Hypersaline > Sediment... | reverse complement strand
TCGAACCACCTCGAACCACCTCGAACCACCTCGAACCACCTCGAACGAAGGGAGCTCAATAGGCAAGACGTCCCGGGGGCGCCGACCGTTTCCTCGCGGCCGCAGACCCAGCGGATGCGGCAGGAAAGCGCATGGTCGCCGGCCGCCACGGGCTTCCGTCGGCCCTCGCGAAGATGATGCCGCCGGGACGGAAGCGCACGTGCCAGGGCCCGAGAGCGGGCGGAGGATGGGTGGGAGGCGGCGCGCTCGCTGGCGGCCCCGCGCGCCGCCACCAGTAACTCGCGGTCTGCTCCAGGGCGCGCCACTCGACCTCGTCGCCGTGCCACGCGAGCTCGTACTTGGCGTAGGTGCCCCCCCAGCCCACGCGCCACCGGCCCTCGCGCTCGTGGAGTCTGATGGCGCAGCGCCGAGAGAACTGCTCCCCGTCGGCGCGCCGGACGCGGACTTGCACCGCATCGGCCGCGCCCCGCGGCTGTCGACCCAGCAGCCGACGAGCCGCCGGAGCGACCGTGCCGCGGCTTCGCGCGTGGTCCACTGGCCCTGCATGGCCCGCGGCCTGAGCGCCGACACGGCCGCAGACAAGAAACAATGGGTGCAACGCCGTCGGCGCCGTGCGTCGAGACGCCCCCTTCGCAGAGGAGACTCTTCTTCACCAGAGATGCCGCGGGCTGGAACAACGTGCGAATCACTTTCGAGAGCCTCGTGTGCGCCGCAGTCCTCACGGGGCGCCAGCTCGTGCTGCCTCCCCCGAGCGTCATCGACCACCTGCCCTCGACGCCCTTCCATGAGCTGCAGGTCTACGACGTGCCCGGTCTCGCGGCCGCGGTGAGCTTCGCCAGTGGCGACCAGCCCCCGACGCAGGCCGTCTTCCCTGGAAGCCTCCAGGACTTCCTGAGCGCCGACGAAGCAGGGCGCGACGTCGTCCTGGACCCGACGAGCACGCGCATCCAGCACTTCGAGTGCCTCGGCCTGAGGGGGGAGGACGCGCGCCGCGCCGCACGCGCCGTTCTGTCGCTGGGGCTCGCGCTGCCCTACGAGGAGGCGGCGCTCCGCGCCCTCCAGAGGGCGCAGCTGCGCCCGGGTGAGTACCACGCCGTCCACCTGCGGCGCGGGGACTTCGCGCAGTTTCGCCCGGAGACGCAGTGGAGCGGCGAGGACCTGCAGGGCCGCGTGCGCGCGGCCTTCCCCGTGGCTGAGCGTAGCTGGCCCCTGCTGGTGGCCTGTGCGACTGCCGCCGATGAGGCGGACCCTTTCCCGGAGCTGGCCGCCGCGCTGCATGAGCGGCGCGTCGTCCGCACCGATGAGCTCTACGGGCCGCACGACGGCCCCCTGCACCGGGTCATCGTCGACACGCTCCTGCTCGCCAAAGCGGGACGCTTCGCCGGCACCCCGGACTCCACCTACTCCACGGGCGTTTGGCACTGGCGCGCGCGGGAGCGGGTTCTTCGCGGGGAAGCGCCTGAGACCCCTGCGGGGCTGGGCCAGCTCACAAAGCCGCCCGCGACGGGGGCCTGCTGGCAGCGCTGCACGTCCTTCGAGGCGCTTCGAGGCGCTTCGCTAGGCCTCGCTACTCCGCCCCGATGAGGTCCGTGATGAGCTCATGCCAGCCCTGCGGGCGCCAGTGCATGAAGAGCGCGGTGAAGGCGTCGCCCTCAAGGGGGTCCACGCGGCCATGTGGCTGCGTGCTTTCGTATAGGAGCACGTTGGCCTCTTCGTCGAGATAGACGTCGCGCACGCGCTCGTCGTCGCGTGCGCCGTTGGGTACGAACTGCAATGCCCACGGCCGCTGCATGCCCTTGGCCTCCACGAACACAATGGCCGAGACGGCGTGCGTGCGTATCCGGTCGCCGTGCGCGGCCAGGGTCGCGCCGCGGTGGTAGGTGCGCGGCCCATAGCTGTTGATGAAGTCCATGTGGCGCTGGCCTGTCCAGGCCTCCAGTGCCGCCCCCACGTGGTGCACGAGGCGGCGCTCGAGAGCCGTGCCGCCAATGCTGGAGAGGAGGATGTGGCCGCTGAGGTGGGCGTTGGCGGCCTCCTCGGTGGGCACGGCCGCGAGGTTGGCCTCCAGCAGCTCGGCGCGCAGCTCCGCGGGGAGGCGCGCGAAGGCGAAGCCCTTGGCGGTGAACCTCGGCGTGTCGCGCCAGCCCTGGTGCTCCTCCTCGGAGAGGCCAGCGGTGAACTCCTTCACAGAACGGGCAGAGAGCTCGACGCGGCCCTTGCCCTCCGCGAAGCCGTCCTCCCCCTCCACGGTCCACGGGCCGTGGATGATGGCGAGGGAACGGGTCGCCCCGTACACCCGCTGGCGCCGGATCAGCTCGTTGCCGGCCAAGCTCAAGGCGAGGACAAGGGCCAGGCCCAGGAAGAGGACGATGAGGGGGCGCCAGGGACACTCTGCGGGCGCGCCCATTTTCTTTAGAGCTTCTGGATTCCGGCGCGTCGCTCCTCATAAATGGTGGGCGACTCCGCGCGCGAGCGCCTGCGCGACCTGGGACACAGAGTGCGCCCCCTGCGCCTAGGCGCCCTGCACGACGCATCCGTCGACGCGCTCTCCAAGGAACTAGCTGCGGCCGCGGCGCGGCCGCCCTCGAGAAAGAATGCCGCTGCGGCTTTGCACACCGCCGAGCGCTTGCGGACCGCGCTGCTGGAGGCCGTGGACAAAGGCGGCCCCCGGGCGGTGGACGAGCTGGCGCAGGGGGAGCCCTCGCGAGCCGCCACGCGCAAGCTTCTCTGCGATGCGGGCGCGAAGGAGCTGTGCGCGCGGCGGGGCGAGCGGCGGGGCAAGTCTACAGCACTTTCTCACGACACACACGCCAGACACGACTGAGTCTCACGTCTGGCCCGTCCTACCGCCCGCGCGCTCTCACTTTTCCCTGCTCGCGGTCAGCCGCCCTAGCTGCGCCGCGGCAGCTGCGCCTGCCTCCAGGCCAGCAGCCGCGCACCCTGGTGCCTCGCCAGGGCCTCCTTCTGGTCGGGCGCGGCGCGCACGAGCGCGCAAAAGCGCCGTTCAACCCTCAGCAAGAAGTCCTTGCCGCCCTCCGGCCCGCAGCCGCCGAAGAGCGCCTCCACGTCCGCTTGCTTGCACCACTGGCGGACTTCCGCGGCCGTCGGCGCGGCCTCCAGGCGCCGCCGCTTGGCGGGCGGGCAGTCAGCGGGTGCGCGGACGGACTGCTTCCTGCGGTCTTCCAGCAGCGCGGCCTCCCCTGCGAGGCGGCGGAGCTGCGTCTCGAGCAGCGGGAGCCGCACCTCCCATGCCTTCCTGGCCTCGGCGTCTGCCCGCTCGAGGTCTATGGCTGGCGGGGCGCGCTTCTCCCCAGTGGGCAGATCGAGGACGGGGGCAGCTGCGAGGCGGGCGGCCCGGTGGCGCGCCTGTCGGGCGCGCCGGGTCGCGACCGGCGTCCGTGCCTTGGGGAAGTCCTGCGGGTCCGTGTTGCCATCTATGTCTATCGTTCCCAGCGCCTCGCAGATAGGAACCATGTGGAGGAGGCGCTGGTCCCAGAGGCGTTTGGAGCGGAGGAGGCCGACCTGCGCCCCCCAGGCCACATCTGCGGCGCCGGCCGCACGCAGCGTTCTCTGAAAGGCGGCCACGCTCTCGGAGGTCAGAATGCGCCTGCTCAGGAGACGGTCCAGACGGCGCTGGCAAATGTCCGGATCCGAGGCCAGCTCGATCCAGCAGCGGGCCGCGAGGGCCGGCTCCGCGGAGTGCGCCACGAGCAGCCTCAACGCATCGGCGGAGCCAATGCGTGTGTGGTTCGCGGCCAGCGCCGGAGGGAGCACGAGGAGCTCCCCACGGGCGCCTGGGCCGCGCGCCCAGGGCCTCACCAGCTCCCACAGCCACCGCTCCTCGCGCATGAGGCGGGTGAGGAGCGCCTCCTCCGATGCCTCGACCTGCTCCGCTGATGTCTCGCCGCAGGGGCACCCGAGGCCACACCAGCACGCCTCTCCGCTGCAGGAACAGGTGCTTGCGTCGCAGCGACGTCTGGCCACCAGCGCCCCGCCGCGCAGGAGGCGCGGCAGCAGCTCGCGCACGATGTCGTCCCAGAGCCGCTGCAGCGCTCCTTGCGCACCGTCCGCGCCGAGGAACACCAGCACTCTCCAGGCGTCGGCCCTGTAGAGGGGGGCCAGCGCGTCGCGCAGGGCGAGGCCTCGCGAGCCCAGGCTCGCCGCCATCCCGAGGCGTAGGTCGCGCGGGTCCACGCGTGCCTCGGCGGAAGCGAGCGCGTCTAGCAGCCGCTGGCGAGCGGGCGCGAGCGGAATGCCCACCGGGCGCCAGTGCGCCAGGACTTCCTTGGTGAGCTCCGCCAGGCGGCGCAACCACTCCTGGGCGTCCCAGTCTGGGCGGCGGGCCAGCGCGGCAGAAGGGACCGTCCAGCCTGCCCGCCGCAGCACGTTCTGCACGAACCCTGCACCGCCGGAGGGCTCTCTCTGCTCCTCGGGCTCGCACTGCTCGAGCGCCGGGTAGGCACCGGCCAGGGTGGCCGCGTGGCCGCGGCGCCACGCTTGGCGGACTTGCTCGCACGCCGCCTCCGCGGGCGGGGAGGCCCACGCGCAGATGTGGCGCAGAGACATGGCATCGCGGCAACGCGCAAGCGCACTGGACTTGAGCCGAAGTCAACACACCACGAGAGCGATCACACACACACACCCTCCCCACGACCCTGGAGACAGTCAAACCGTCAGACGGGCATCGTTCGCCGTTTCCCTCCACAGGACCCCTCTTGGTGCATCCCACCCGTCAAACGAGCGACATACAAACACGCAAGCGTCCTACGCGAACGCAAGCGTGTTCCCGGCAGCCTCTGTAGGGTGCCGCGGAGCGTGGCTGAAGCGTTCAAATTTTGGCTGAGTACGACGCCCCCCACTCGGTCTGGCTCGGGGGGAGGTCGGGCAATACGGGCTGGAGACTAGACGAGCAGGTCGAACACGGGGGGGCTTTCAAAGCATGGCTCGTGAGTCCCGACAATGCACGCTGGCAACTCTGGGCAGAGACAACGGAAGCGAATCAGTCTGATTCTTGACTCCCTCTGAGACATATGCCGCACCGGCGTCGACTGTGGGAGGGGAGGAGGCACGGTGCTGGGCTGGCTTGCTAGAAAGGGAGTGCTCGTATTTTTCTCGCAAGATTTCGGTCCCTCAAAGTCCGGCCTCACTGTTCTCGCCGACTCACTGCGTCTTCCCCGGCCTCGTCAAGCAGGCTCCCCAGGCCGTGCACTTCCTCGACGAGCGACGCGCCGTCGGGCGCCAATGCGAGGGCCGCCATGGAGACCTCCACGGGCAGGCCCTGCTCCCACGACAGACGCCGCCAGAAGTCCACGCGATCCTGCGCCTGCCGCGCGCAGCTCTCCCAGGCGGGCTGCCTCGCGCGGTACGCCTGCACCTCGTCGGGCGCTGGCTCGAAGCCCTGGTCCTGCAGGCGCGCTCGCAGGCGGTCGCGGAAGACGCGCCACGGCGCATCCTCGTCCTCGACGCCGCGCTGCGCCGCTAGTGGCACGAGCGGCCCGTGGGGCCTGGGCGCGAGCGCGCCGTCGTCGCTCGAGTCCTCGTGCCCCTCCTCGTCTGCGCTCAGCTCGTCGTCGGCCGACCCTGCAGACTCTTCGTCCGAATCGCCGACGAGGCGCGTCGGGCGGCGGCGCGAGGAAACCTCCGCCTCGGCGTCGAGACAGCTTCCTGCCCGCACGGCGGAGTCCGCAGGGGCGCTCCCTGGGTTGTTGTGCAGGAGCCGCCCGACTGCGATGAGGTTCTTGCTCTTGCTCGTCCACTGTGCGAGGGCGATGCCGTCAAGAACCGCGCTGCAGGACCAGACCGCAGTCGGCTGCACCCCCTCTAGCAACGCCGCCACCTTGCCGTGGAGCGCCGGCGCGACGGTGGCGAGGGCAGCGAAGTGGTCCTGGCGCGCAGCCGCCCCCCCATTGCGCGCCTGGTGGGCGCTCTCGCCCGTAGACCAGTCCTCCAGAGCCGCGATCTCCCGCGTCGGCGCCGAGCGCTCCTCCTCGGGCTGATCCGACAGCGGGTCGCTAAGCTGAGCCTCCGCGCGGAGAAGAGCGAGGCAATGCTCGGAGGCAGCCCCCTGGATAGCGAGGCAAAGGTCCGCCTGGGTGCGCCACTCTGCCTTCGCCCGCCGCAGCATCTGGAGAATCCGTCGGCGAGGGGGCTCGGCGCTCTCTTGAGGGGCCACCAGGTAGAAGCTGGACCCCGCGGGCTGCACCACCTCCACGATGTCGCCCTCCTTCGCGCCCGTGAAGAGCACCTCAGGCTGCAGCGCGTGCACAGGCGGCAGCGCGCCCACGTCGCCGAGCACGGGCCTCCCCTCGACCTCGCCGAAGAGCGCCAGGACCTCGCGGGCGCGGGTGTGGGAGACGCGGTACGTGGGGAAGAGCGGCTCGTAGAGCGGGATCGCCTTGGCAGAGTGCACCTCCAGCCTGTTCTCCTCCTCGGAGCCGTCCGCCCCTGGGACGACACGGGCCACGTTCAAGTTGGTCACCTCCGCCTCCACTCGCCCACCGAGGTGCAGGACGAAGACGAGATCGGCTCCCTGCGTCGCTTCGGCGACCGCCCGGCGGCTGGCCAGCGTGAAGGGCTGGCGTTCTTGGCTCACCCAGAGCACGGCCCGGCCCGCCCACTGCAGGCCTCGCGCGTCCTTTTCCAGGAAGGCCGTCCTCGCGCTTGGCTTGCCGTCGTCTGTGGGGAGAAGGGGCGCCTGCCGCTCCCACCGGGTGGGTCTCGCGTTTGTGTGGCTCGGCGGCTTCCGGTAATGCTCTATCAGGGCCGCCGCAGCCTGAACGGCCTGAGCATCCTCCGCAAGCGCGGCAAACTGCGCGGGGGGAAGCATGGTCTCGCGCGCGTTGAGGGCTTGAGCCAGTGGCTGCATGCACCCGCTGTGCGCTACTGCACCTTGCAAGATTTCGGTCCCTCAAACCTTTGTAGCAGGCGAACAAGCGATACTGCGGATGGCGCGCGCGGATGTCCCTTTTCCTGGAAAGCAACTTGTGATACGGTGCCGCGACTATGCGATCTCAAGACGGACTGCCCTCACTCTGTTCCCGGGGCGCCTTCGCGGGGCTCAGGTGCGGAAGGCGGCCTGGCCCAGGCGGCGGAGCTCCTTAGCGCGCTCCTGCGCCACGGCGAGAGCCTCGTCTGCGGCGCGCCCTCCAGCAGCTTCGGCAATGAGCGCCGTCACTCCAGCCACGGACGGCGGCGGCGTCTCCCAGCGCTCTCTGTTCTGGGAGCTGAAGACGAGGACTTTCTGGATGGCGGCCCTTGCCTGCTGCGCAGCTCCGACGGCCGCTTTGACCTTCGCCAGCGCGGCGCTCTTCTCCGCCTGCCAGACAGCCTCCGCCTCTTGCCGCCGCGTCTCCCGCTGCCTTTCGAGCTCCTGCATCTGCGCGCGCTTCGCGGCCAGGAACTCCTCAATCTCTCTGGTGTGCGCCTCGCGCGTGTCTGCCCACGAGGCGTGCTCCGCCGCCACCGCCTGCGCGCGCAGCCGCTCCTTGTCCGCGAGGACCGTCTCCGCTTCCAGCTGCATCCGACGGCAGCGGTCCTCGTCCATCATGGCCTTGGTGAGCTCCTGCGCCTGCTGCAGCTGGAACTCCTTCGTCGCCTGGTGGAACCTCTGGATCTGCGCCTCGGCCGTGGTGCAAGCGGAGAAGGCGGCCTCGAGGGTGGCGCACTGCCCTGCGGCGGCCTGCTCGCCGAGGATGAAGACCTTGTGGAAGGCCTGGTGGACCGCCACCTGCGCCGCGGCCTCCTCCGCAATCCCCACGCCAGCGGGCTGGGCCGCGGATGCTTCTGCGGGCGGGCCAGCGACTGGCCGCGGCGGCGCGAGCGCGACCTCATCGTCGCCGTCTCCTTCTTCGCTCCCACTCGCCTCATCGAGGCCCTGCTCCCCGCTCTCCTCGAGGGCTTCCTCGTCGGGAGGTTGCTCTCGAAGGGCAGCAGAGACGTCGGGCAGGACCTCCGCGGGCACTTCGGGGGCCGCGCCTTCGGGGGCCGCGCCTTCGGGGGCCGCGCCTTCGGCGGGTGCATCGACGTCCTCCGAGTCGAGCTGCGTGTCTGGCACCCTGGCGTCGTCGGGAAGGGTGTATGGGAAAGACGCGACAGACGCGTCGCGCACGAAGGGCGGCTCCGTCTCCTCGTCAGCTCGCGGCGACGGCACCGCGTCGCCCCGAGAGAGCGGTGGGGCCTGAGCATTATCCGCTGCTGGAGCTTCCACGCGCTCCTGCGGAGGGGCCTGCGGTGCGTGAAGCGGCGCGGCAGCTACCTCCTGGGCCGCGGCTCCTCCTGCTGGCTCCGCCTGCGAGGGCGCCGCTGAGGCGATTGGCTGCGGTGGCGCGTCGGCACCAGCGAAAGCCGGCTGCGCAGCTGCATGCTCGCCAAGTTCCCGCTGCGCACCTCTCCGCTCACCCTGCTGGCCGAGGTCCCGGTCTGCAGGCTCCGCAGCACCCTCGTCCGCGAGCTCCGGCACCTCCTCGACTTTCCGCTTCTTGGGCGCGTGGCTGGCCAGCTCCAGCTCCGCCTCCTCAACATGCATCAGCTTCCACAGGTTGCGCTGCAACTGCGCCGCCGAGTGCGTCCCCAGACTTCTCAGGTGCGGGAAGACCCTCTTACGATCTTCTCCAGAGGGTGGCGCGGAGGCCTGCGCTGCGTCGATGGAGCCCACACCGGGAGTGGCGGCGGTGCCTGTTGCTTCTGGGGCAAGACCTGCGTCCTGCCGTCCCTGTGCAGTCGCCGGCGAGGACTCGGCTGCCGACAGTAAGAGAGCTCCCGGAGGTGGCTGCCCCGCTGAGGACACCTCTGCAGCCGCTGACGAGGGTTCGGTCGCCAAGAGTGCTGGAGCGTCGCGCCGCGGCTGCTTCGCCACCGAGGACGCCGCGGCCGCGCTTGCTGCAGGCCGAAGAAGAGGCGCCTCATCGCCAGAAGAGGACAGGCTCCACAGGCTCCTTTTCTTTTCCTTGCTCTCGTCCTGCCTCTTTTTCTCCTTCTTCTCCTTCTTGTTCTTCTTCTCCTTCTTCTGCTTCCTGTCCCGCTTTGCGGGCACGCCGTCAAGCGTCGCCTGGCGAGCACCATGGAGAGGCCTCTCGGCCCCTGCGGTCGAGAGAGACCCGACGGCTGGCATGGCTGCCATGGCTCGGCGCGTGGTTGCGGATGCGCGATTGAACCAGAAACAGCTACAGAGAACGAAGATCAAAGCTTACATCATCGCTTTCTCTCTCCCTGTCCCCACCAGTGACATGCACGGACAACCATGCGAGCGTGCCGCGTATGCCGTGCGAGTGCCGTGCCAAAGCTGCGTGGAAGAGAGAAAGCTTTTTGGCCTCGACGAAGACTGGTGTCACGCACAGTCTCTGATCCATGTGCGCGCTAAACTAAGGGGCGCCCTCACTCACTCGTCATCTCCGGCAACCCAGCGAAGGTGCTCGTCGCGGATGCGCTGGAGCTGCTCTGGCGAAGCCCACTGCAGGGACGGCGCGGGCGGCTCCTCCGGCTGAGTCCACCCCTCGCACCACGCGTCCTGGCTCCAATCGCCGCTCCAAGAGCTCACGACCCCCTCCTGGCGGACTTCGTCGCTCCAGCCGCAGCACCACATCTCGCCGACAACCCAAACGACATCGCCGCCAGGGCTGTCCTCCGCGCGCCCGCTCTGCGCCTCCTCTCTCTCGGACTGCGGCCAGGCGGCCTCTTCCTGCAGCCACGTCGGCTGGGGCCACTCGCCACATCCATAGGCACAGGAGGCGTGCACGGCATCTAGAAGGCCTGAGCCATCCGCGGCGCAGTCGCAGACGTACGCCGGCCCCTCTTCGAAGTCCGCTTGCTCCATGGCCTCGTCGGAGGGGGGAGGCATCCACGTGAGAGCGATGTGCTGCGGCTCGGACGGCAGTGGCAGCGCCACCACCGCGCTCGACAGGCTCTTCTCCACGGCAGCGCGCAGATTCTCTCCCTGTTCGAGGTGCTTGGCGTCCTCGAGGCTCCTCGGCATCTCCTCATGCAGACCTTCAGCCGTCGGCCCATTGGCGACCCATTCGCCCGACTGCTTGTCGTGCCTCAGCGTCACCCTCACTCCCTCCTCATTCTCCGCGCGGACGATGGCGTTGATCGCCTCTTGGGCCTGAGCCAGGACTTCGCCATGTGGGTGCAGGAGAAGCCTGCGATCCTCCGTGCCAACCCAGGCTGCCGCTCGGACGCCATCTTCATCGAGTTCCTGACGCAGTCGCATGTCCGCTCGCAGTGCCTCTCCTTCTCTCGGCGGGACGGGAGAAACGGCTGCGCGTTGGAGAAGCATCTTGGTGCTGCCCTTCTCGCTGTCAGCAGCGAGGCGGAGAATCGCGGCTTTCACGGCTGCTCCGAGGGTCTTCCTCTTCCACGCTGGTTTCAGGATGATGTCTCCTGCGCCTGGAACCAAGCCCAGCAGCACCCGCCCCTCCTGGCCCGTTGCGAGGGCAGCGCAAAGAGTGGCGATGCTCCGACGGGCTGCCGAGCTGCGTTGGTGTTCTTCGGCACGAGGCCCGAGGCACCCCGCCAGAACATCTACGAAGCAACCCTCGCTGTCCTTGAGGAAGCTGCGGAGCGTCCCCTTCTTCTCCTGCCTCAACCAGCCATCCATCATGTCGCTGACCGCCTCCACTGCGAGCGGACACCCGGCCTTGCACGTCTTGGCCAGCATGGCCCAAAGACAGCGCATGGAGTCCTCCTTCGGCTTCTTCGTGGTATCCAGCCGCTCCAACACCACCCGCACAATGTTCTCCTGCAGAGTGGGGCTGTGCGTCTGACAGGCCGTGGCCACGACCGCCTCGAAAGCCTTGCGCTCGTAGCCGCGAGAGACGAAGGCGTTCGCCGCTGCTGCCTCCTGCAGCGCTCGCGAGGCTGCCTCCTCCATCTCCAGAGGGTGCCAGTAGAGGAGGGCGCACAGGGAGTTGCGGAGGTTATCGTGCAGCAAGATGTCGGGCCCGCGCGACAGCAGCCGTCGAGACTCCCTCAGGGCCAGGAGCCGCCCGCGCGCCTCTGGTCCACTGGCCACCGCATAGCGCGACCAGCTGTACGTGAGGTCGATGGCAGCCGCCAGGTCCAGGCTCTCCTCGTGCCTCTCCTTTTCCGCCGTTTCCTGAGCCCGCTGCCTCTCCCACGCGTGCACGACTTGCTTTCGCGCCTTGGTCTCCGCCGTGCGGGCGTAGGTGAGCACGGCGGCGGCACGCGCCTTAGGGGTCAGTTCAGGACGGAAAGGCGCGATCCTCTCTCCACACTGCCTCTTCTGCAGGGCCATCTCGATCACCAAGCCCAGTGCCTCCAGCGCCTGCAGCGTCCACTCCTTCTCGTCTTTTTCCTCGCAGCCCGCAAGCCCCTGCTCCTCCTCGTCCAGCGCGAACAGCAGCCGGACTGCCATTTCCGCTCGCCCCTTGTGTGCGAGGACAGGAGTCTTCTCTGCGGAGGTCTCCACGAAGAAAGGCAGCAGGAGAGGGCGCAGCTTCTCCAGCGCGAAGGCATGCCAGGCCCACAACGCCTCCACATGCGACAGAGGCAGAAGCCCCGCTTTGATGTGCAGGAGGCGCGGAGTGAGGATGTCCAAGCGCCTCAGGGCGAGGAACTCCGCTTCCTCGCTGGCGAAGCCGCCCTTCACGAGCATCTCTGCGGGCGCCTTCGCCTCGGGCGAAGGCCGGTCTTTGCCGCAGAGCGCAGGGAAGGGTTCTGCGGATTTGGTGAGGGCGCCGACGAGAACATCGACCATACGCTTCGTCTGCAGCAGGGAGCCTGCTGCCACGCCGGAAGGTGCCATCTCTTCGGGTTGGCTGCGCGAAGAAGCCGCGCGAAGAAGCTGCGCGAAGAAGCTGCGCGAAGAAGCCGCACAAAGAGAGGCTTGAGTCGAAATCTGCGGAAGGTATGTGCTGTTCGATGTTGCATGAGAGATGGAGGCGGCTAGGGCGGACAAGGGACGAGAGAGGAGACGGATGCGGAATGGGAAGGAGCAGGGGAAGCGGAAGATTGGAATTAGAGCGGTGGACATGGAGAGAGAGAGGTGGCAAGGGGCGGACAGAGGCGACTATCTTGCAAGGTAGCGCAGTTGAGTTGACTAGGGGTGTTGGCAGGCTGGACAGCTGTGGAGAGGGGAGGGTAGAGTAGGCGGAGGGTAGAGTAGGCGGCATGTGGCGACGCGGTGAGGGAGGAAGGAGGGCGTTGGGTGGCGCGAGGTGTGGAGGGAGGCGGACCTGTGTGGAGAGGGGAGGGGCGACCTTCTTGGAAGGGCGCGCCGACGAGCAGCCTAGGGGTGTTGGCAGGCTGGACCTGTGTGGAGAGGGGAGGGCGCGCCGACGAGTAGCCTAGGGGCGTGGGCAGGCTGGACCTGTGAGGAGAGGGGAGAGGGGAGGGGCGACCTTCTTGGAAGGGCGCGCCGACGAGTAGCCTAGGGGCGTGGGCAGGCTGGACCTGTGAGGAGAGGGGAGAGGGGAGGGGCGACCTTCTTGGAAGGGCGCGCCGACGAGTAGCCTAGGGGCGTTGGGGCGTTGGCAGGCTGGACCTGTGTGGAGAGGGGAGGGGCGACCTTCTTGGAAGGGCGCGC
>Ga0180433_10008738_pt1 | contig 12542 bp, 9 predicted proteins | sample SS_ome_8_FD_132980 | JGI IMG/M metagenome (GOLD analysis project Ga0180433, IMG submission 132980) | Hypersaline lake sediment archaeal communities from the Salton Sea, California, USA - SS_1_D_1 metaG | ecosystem: Environmental > Aquatic > Non-marine Saline and Alkaline > Hypersaline > Sediment... | reverse complement strand
GGCGATATAGCGAATAACCGACTGTCCCTGCTTGTATGCGAGGTAACCGTTGACATCCTGGTAGAGATTGAAGTAATAGCCGGTAATTACTGCGTCCCGCACCACCATCTCAGCCTCGGCATCCCAGTGCTCTGAAGCATACTCGGTTAGCCCCTCCAGAAGCCAAAGGGGAAGCGAGTATGCGTACTGCCGGGCGAACACAGATTGCAAGAGCCCCCCATAAAGCATGTCGAAATTGAAAACGTGGGTCAGCTCATGCATGGTCACGTGTCTGAGCTCTTCGTAAGAACCGGTGAAGGGGAGCACGACCCGGTTCTTGTAGAGCTCGGTAAAACCCCCAACACCCTCTCCCAGAAGCTCCAGTGTGACGTTGGTTTGCTGGAACTCGTTGTGAGAACGGTATATCATTATGGGGATGCGCGTCGACAGACTATGGCTGAAGTACCTGCTCAGTGTGTCATATGACGCGTCGGCCAACAGAGCCACGCGCTCGGCCAGAAACTCCTCACCTTCATAGTAGTAGATATCGAAGTACTCCGACTGGAGTATAGACCACTTGAATCCCCTGTACTGCACCTTGTTCTTGCCGAATCCGAAACAGAGCGCCGGCAGAAGCAGCAGTAAAAACGACAGGAGCAGTATCCGCTTCATCTTCCTCCCCCCCTGACTTAATAACCATAGCGGAGCTTGAGATCCACGTCGAAGTACCCAAGCCCGCCTATCGTTCCCGTTTCTCCCTCTATAGAGAACTTATCGCTCAACCTGTACTCAATCGATATCTGCCTCTCTGGATAGGAGAGGCCGGTCTGTGTGAACTTGCGCCTATCGCCATAGAGAGAACCCAGCGACTGGCTGTACTCAAGATAGACCTTGTCCGACACATACTTGCCGAATGTAAACCTGGTTGCGGACAAGGCGTCTCCTTCTGTACTTTCCCCGATCTCTACCCCGAAGCGATCAAGGTGTAACTCCCGTGCGACCTCGTCTGTCACCTCATTGGCGAGAGCCGCCGCCCAGGATCTCACAAAGGCCTGTGAGACAAACCCCGGCTCCTCACCTGTTTCCGACACATCTCCTCTCCTTAAGAGAAGGGCTTCGAAAATCTGCTGTTCATTCCATCCGCTTTCCGAAGTAGCCGTTATATTTAGTTCGTCAAGAAATCCAACCGCCGTTATCTGAATTCGTTCATCAAGAACGGCCGCATTAGCCTCTAATTCAATATACGCATTCCAAATGCTTTTGACATCGCTGAATCTGAATTCCCCTTTCGAAATCCTGAACCTATTGTAGTACAACTTGAAGTCCCCTCTTAACGTCTTGAGGTTTCCCAAAACCATTAATCCCTCCCTACCTCTTCTGACGCTAAGGTCGCCCTGGAGCTCCGCAGTAACTTGGTTCCCCCTTATCCAGAAGTCATTCGGGATTTCCACCGTCATACTCATCAACCAGGCGGGGGTCGGTGTGGGGGGAATTATATCGCCGCCACCTGCATCACCGGTTGCGACGTAGTAATACTCACCCTCTTCCACTACCAGAGCCCCTTCTATCATCGGGACGGAGACACCGGCCGCGAGCCGTTCCGACCTTATCTGGACCCTGCCCTTGAGCTGCGCATAGAAATCCATGAATTCGGTCACGCGATAGTGGTTGAGGTCGACGACTATATCCCATTCCTTGACCTGGGTGCCTGCGATCTCGAAGAACCCGCTTGCCTTAAGAGCCCCGCCTTCCGCGACCATCTTGGCGATCTCGAATCTTTTGCCGCTTATGACCAGCTCCAGGTTGAGATCCCTGACATCCTGGGCCACCCCTTCAAGCCTCAGTCTTGCCTTTGAGAGATTCACCACTCCGTCGAATGTGGGGTCAGAGACATTACCGCCGACCTTCAGGTTGACAGCGTATGTGCCTGAACAAACCTTGAGCCTGGGAATCAGCTCGCAGAGAAGGCCCAGATTGCCGTTCTCTACGACCACGTCGATATCCCAGGACTCCTCCAGAAGCCTGCTGGAGAAAGGAAGTACTGAAACCGCCAGCGGAAGTTGTCCGCTTACCGTCCCGCTCTCATCTCCTTCACCAAACAGCAGGCGGCTTACCCTCAGCACCGAATCGGCAAGCGTAAGGTCCCACCGGACGGAACCGATACGCGTATTGCCGAAAACAGCATCACGCAGACTCCCCCGGGAAGAAACCCGGGGATTGCTCTTGCTTCCGCCTATTTCCATCGTAAGATCGGCGAATCCCTTTATCTTGGCAACAGGAGGTACAAGCGGCTGAAGCAGTGCTATATCTATGTCGGTTACCTCAATCGATATCTCTCCCAGATCATCCACGAGGTCGTAGCCGCTCCCTGAATTCAGCGCCTCCGAGACCGCGGCCGGGGAAAGATCCATAGGGATATAGCCATTGATCGAAACGCTGCCGCCGTTTTGCCTGAGTCTGATGTCGGCGAGATCCACCCGGCTGCCGTCGTACCTTATCGATCCGGACATGGAATTGAAATCGACCGACCGGATCTCCCCGCCTGTTACCCGGAAGCCCACGTCGAAAACGACGCTGTCCGTGGTGCCCGAGGCGTTCACATCAGCCCGCAGGAGACCTGTCGGTATCTCCTTTTCCGTAACGCTCTTGAGGAGACCAAGGTCAAAATCCTCGACAGTCGCTCCTATCGAGTAGACCCCGCCGTCATAAGCTGCCTCCCCCACTGAAATGCGTCCCATACGGGATTGGAGCGCAAGATCGCTGACCCTGAGCGACCCGCCGTCATAGGTCACCTTGACTTCATCAGGGTTTTCCCACATGAAACCCGCCATCTCCACGAAGAGATTGCTCAGAGTGAGGCCGAAACCCTTATCCCTGATATCCAGCGCCCCCACCAGCCCAAGCAACGATCCGTCCTCACGGGTGAGTGCGAACCTCTCGATGGTGATGGTGGTATCTTCGAGAGAGAAGTCCCCGATGAGCTCCGTACCCTTGAGCCCCGCCATGTTCAGATCGCGCCCGATCAGATGGCCCTCCCCCTTCCGACGACCGCCGGATTCTGAAAGCCTCATGTCCACGGCCAGACTCTCAACGGTCGTGCCGCTAAAGGCTATATCTCTCGCATAGGCTTGGGCTTGAACACTTAGAGTGTCTTTTCCGCTCCCAAGATGGGCTTCGCCCCTCACGCTTCCATTCAGACCCTCCTGATGGTGGTACGAATACAGCTCTTCAAGAGCCGGAATATGGAAGGCAAAATCCAGATCGGTCTCACCGTCATAGCCTATACGACCGACCGTAGTCACCTCAGTTCCGGCCAGCGCGGCCCTGACGCTGTCCAACACAACATCGACAGCACTGACATCCACCTTGCCCCGGATCTCATCGAACCGCCAGTCTCTATATCTGCCTGCATCAAGCCGCGGCCAGGTTGCGAGACCGAAGGACTCGGCGGTGACCCCCACCCCACTGAAGCGGATGCTTCCACCGAGGTCGGAATCGAAGGTGCCGCTCTCACCGGGGATGAAATGGGATAGATCAAGATCTGAAAACGCGATGACGCCCTTGTATCTCGGGGGGTCGGACATGGTGTACTCGCAGGACAGATCCATCGCCACGCCCTTGACCACAGCGGAAAGCCTGTCCAGATCCACGATATCGCCGCCGTAGTTGAGAACCGCGCTCAGATCCTCCACCGGCCAGCCCATGATGTCCCCATCGAGGTCAAGGCTAAGACCGATATCCGAGAAGGTGCCTTGCGCAGCCGCGGTTCCCGCGAGTCTTCCGAGTCCGGGGCTCGGATCTCCACCTGAGAAGGTGGGCATCTCGTCGAGTGAGAGGCTGTCAAGCACCGCTAGCATGCTTATTGAATCGCCCTCCACCTTGCCGGAGAGTGACAGACTGCTCCCGGCGGTCTCGACCAATAGACTGTCGATCCTGAAATTATCGTCGTACATCTCGGCCGATGCGCTCATCCGGGTAACCGCCAATGTCCGCCCGTAGTAAAGGCTCCCATCGCGTAGGTCCACCCCGTAACCTTGCTCGGTGCTTCTCACTGAGCCGAATGCGTCCAGACGGCTTATCCGGTGCGGCTTGTCCGCCTGCCAGTTGACGGATGCGTTGTGTACGGCGATGCTCTCGATCCTGATAACGGTACGCTCACCGGTACCGTTACCCCCCGGCACGCCGTCTCCCGTCAGGTAGATCCGTGATCCATCCGGCCTTGTGGGAATCGTGATATTCGGTGACTCCAGGGCCAGAGAATCTATCTCTATCCGACCCAGGAGCAAAGCGGGGAGATTGAACTTCGCATAGATGGAGGTGGTGGAAAGAAGTATTGTGGGGCTGTCCCCGCCGGTGTAGGTTACAAGAACATCCTCCAGTCGCAGATCCCTGAGCATGCTGCCCTTGATATTTCCTATCTCGAGGCTTAGGTTGCGGTCTCTACCGATCCGCGAGGTCAGGAAATCCCCCAGCTTTATCGCTATCCGCTCGCCCTGGGTCCTGAAGACTATGAGTGTGCCCACTATCAAAACACAGATTATTATCGCCAGATAGATGAGTCCCTTTGTGCGTCTACCCATGATTAAAACGCATGCCCCACTGTTAGATGGATTCGGCCTAAAGACTCTCTGTTGCCCTCGGAGTCCAGGCCCCTCTTTAACCTCAGACCGTAATCGACCCTGGCCGGCCCGACAGGAGTCTGGATTCCGACTCCCACACCAACGCTGTACTTGACGTCGGCGGCTCTTCGTTCCGCATACTCCTCCGAGGGAACGAAGAGATCAAAATCCGATTTGGTTACCTCATCCACAGACTCCCAGACGTTACCCATATCCAGGAAGCAGACACCGGCGAGCTTCCAAAAGAGGGGATACCTCAGTTCCATATTGGCCAGGAGCAGGAAATCTCCTGGACCGAATTCCTTCTCGTCGTATCCCCTGATGGTGCTGGACCCGCCGGCGAAGAACCGCTCGTAGTCCGGTACGCCGTCTTCACTGGATTCCCCGAACGCATTGGCGTAACCTACACGGGTACTCACTGCGATCACGCTACCGAATGAGAAACGAGAGTATCTCGACCAACTCCAGGTGATCTTGTTATATGAGTTGTCCCCCCCGAAAATGCCACCGGCTCTCCGCACGGAGATCCTTGTGACCGAGCCGCCAAGCGGGTTGAAGAATGGCCTTCTCGTATCCCGTTCTACGGTAACGGCGGCCGAACGGTTGACTTCCTGACCCACCTCCAGTCTCAGTTCCTCGTTCTCTTCAACATTCCAACTGGGATCCCGTACATCAACAAACTCATGTGAGTAAGTGGTCGTGAGCTGGGTCTTTCCGGGCAGATCCTTCTTCACACTCAGGTTAACACCCACCCTATCCAGGGTGTATTCTCCGTCTTCCACCTCTTTGTATTCCTCGAGGGTCTCCTCCGCGTATATCGCCAGCGCTCCTCCGAGCCTGACCCCGAACAGCCATCGGTCGGTCAGGGCAAGCTCACCCCGCTTCCTGGTCAGTCCCTTGTCGAAGTCTCTGCTTCCAAGAACGGCCCGGACTTCGAACTGCCGGCCGGTGTTCCAGAGATTCCTATGCATCCAACCGGTAGTCAGCCTGGCCTCTTCGCGGTTTCCGTAGCCCACCGCCACCGAAACCTCCCGCATTTTCCGCTCCTTGACTTTCAGCAGCAGATCCACGGTCGCGGAGTCCGGACTGCCCGGCCTGGGCTCGATCTCAACGTCCTTGAAGAGACCTGTATCGAGGATTTTCTGCTGGCTGTCGACCACCTTCCGGCCTGAGAAGATATCACCGCGGTCGAGAGTGACCTCGCGGGTTATGATGGCGGGTCTCACCATGTTATTGCCCCGCACCGAGATATCGTCGATCTCCGCCTCCCGGCCTTCGACCACCTTGTACTCCACCCGCGCCTTCCCGATGGCCAGGTGTATCTCATGTGAGATCGAGGCGAAGACGAACCCCTCGTCTGCGTAATGCGAATATATGCGGTAAATGTCCTCCTGCACGACGCGCTTGTTCAGCGGCTTCCCTACCTTGATCTTGAGGAGTGCGAGCAACGCCTTATCTTCGATCGCTGAATTTCCACTGATAAGCACCTCTTGCACAATAGTCTGAACGCCCTCCTTCACCACGATATGGATACGGACGGTCTCACGGTTGTTGTCATAGACCAGCGTGTCCCTTATGGCTTCTGCATCAAGGAACCCGTTCCTGGTGTAAAGGGCCTCAATCGAAAGGAGATCGTTCTCAAGAGTGCTCTCCCTAAGCCTCCTTGTACGGAGGAACTTGCTCTCTTCGGTGCGCATCACACTCTTGATGCGTTTGTCGCTGAAATGGGAATTGCCGGTGATCGAGATCTCCCGGATAACCGGACCGGAAGCACCCCTTCGCCTGTCCCCCTGGGCGTTGGAGAGCGAGGGAGTCAGCACCAATATAAGTAACGCTGCAACTAAAAGGTTCCGCTTCATTTTCAGCCGGATATTAGCAGAGTGCGCCATTTGGTGTCAACAAATCCCAAAAAACCATTGGCTTACATCGATTTCGCAAATATAATGATGTGACCATGAGATACATTCGCCTCCTTATGATCGTTCTGGTAATGCTGGGGGCCGCCTGCGAAGATGGCGGGGAGCTTCCGGATGATCCCAGATTGGAGGTCTTCATACGTATCATGGCGGCATGCGCCCGGGTGGAGAGAGCCCATTCGGATAATCCCATAATGCTCGAGAGGGAAATGTCCGACATCGAATTCCCGCCGGACTGGGAAGAACTCGTCGACTCGCTGCTTGCCACCTACGGGGGCCGGCCCGATTTCTGGGAGGCCGTGTACACCGAAATACTGGACAGATCCAGGCTACCCGCTGATGAGCCTTGATACGTCGACCATTGTTACAAAGACCATCAGGGCCACCAGGAGAGCCAGCCCGATCTGTTGAGCGATGATGCGCTGGCGCATGCTGAACTGTCTTCTCACCACCGCCTCGATTCCCATAATGAAGAGATGGCCGCCGTCGAGAACAGGAATGGGCAGCAGATTAACAAGGCTGAGCTGAGCGCTCAGCGCGGCTATGAAGGCGAAGAAGGTCCCGGCACCCCGCCGCATGGTCTCGCCCGCCAATTCCCCTATTCTTACCGGGCCGCCTACCACCTCCTTCACAGGAATCCCCTGCATGAGTAGCCGTGGCAGCTTGAGGAACTGTACCGACATCCAGGCGGTAGTCCTTATACCACGCTCAATTGCCTCGAAGAAGCCAATGGAGCGCAGATCGTATTCACCGACATAGTCGTTCATTATGCCTATCTTACCTATACCGCCGATGTCCTCGGGTACGATGGTCGAGGGGATGGCCTCGCCGTCGCGCACCCAGACTATGCTGAGCTCGCGGCCCGGCGCCGGCTCTACTACACGGGCCAGATCCTGCCACGTATGGACCGGCTCACCGTCGACCCGGCTTATCCTGTCACCTGCCCGGATACCGGCAGCCTCGGCGGGGCTACCCGCTGAAACGGAGTCAGCCACCGGCGGGATGAATCGCTCGACACCTATTTCGGCGATGCTTCCCACGGACACAAGATTGAGTCTGAGCCTTTGCTCCAGGCCGTCTTTCTCGACAACCATTCCCAGCTGCCGGCCCAGGTTGGCCTCGAGCACTTCCAGGAAGTGGTCCCAGTTCCGGATCTCCTCACCATCCACAGAGGCCACCACATCTCCGGGCCGAAGCCCGGCCCTCCAGGCAGGACCGTCCTCGGCCACCACACCGATTTCCTTGGTCGTAAAGACAGCCACTCCCATCCAGGCGGTGAGTATGACGTATATGACAATGGCAAGTAAGAAGTTCATAGCCGGTCCCGCGGCGATGATGAATGCGCGCGTGCGCTTGTTCTTGCCGAGGAAACTCCTCTCGCCCGGGGGTTCGCTCACACCCTCGTCGTCTTCCAGCGCCTCTCCCTCCATCTTCACAAAACCGCCGAACGGGATCGCGCTTATCACGTAATCGGTCTCCCCCAGCTTGACCCCCCACAATCTGGGGCCGAGCCCGAGAGAGAAAGTCTCCACCTTGACGCCGGAGAGCTTGGCGGCTGTAAAATGCCCAAGCTCATGCACGAACACTATGATTCCTATGACAATGAAGGTCGCGATAATCGTGGTCAGCATTACCGATCCTGCCCTCCCGCTCTTCCGATACGGCCACGGGCTTCTTCCCTGGCCCACCGGTCGGCTTCCTTAACGGCTTCAAGCGTATCCGAGGGACGCGGCTCATGAGCCTCCACCACGTCCCTCAGGATGGGAAAGATGTCGCTGAAACCGATCACGCCGTCAAGAAACGACCTTACAGCAACTTCATCAGCCGCGCTCAAGACCGCAGGCGTGGTTCCCCCGCGGCGTACGGCCTGGAACGCAAGGTCCAGACACGGAAACTTCTTGCGGTCCGGCTCTTCGAAATCTATCCCACCCAGGTTCTTGAGATTCAGCTTGGGCAACCCGGTTTCCACCCTTTCCGGGTAAACAAGCGCATACTGGATGGACAATCTCATGTCCGGCACCGAAAGAAGGGCCATAACCGAACCGTCCAGAAACTCCACCAGAGAGTGTACTATTGATTTGCGTTCAACCAGCACATCTATTCTATCAGCATCAATCCCGAACAACCAGTGTGCTTCTATGACCTCGAAGCCCTTATTAAGAAGCGTGGCCGAGTCAATGGTCACCTTCTCACCCATGTCCCAGGTCGGATGCTTGAGCGCCTCAAGGGCGCGAACCCCGGCCATCTCTGAAGCAGGCGTGTCCAGGAACGGGCCACCCGACGCGGTTAGTATTATCCTCTTGATACCTCCCCCTGACTCACCTCTAATACACTGATGTATCGCGCTGTGTTCACTGTCAACCGGTATCAGCTCCACCCCCCGCCTGCGGGCCTCCCCTACGATAACCTCGCCGGCGGATACAAGGCTCTCCTTGTTGGCAATGGCTACGTCTTTGCCTGCTGCGATAGCGGCAAGCGTCGGCTCGATGCCGGAGGCCCCGACTAACGCATTGACGATGAGATCGGCTGCCGGCGTCTGGGCCAGTCTAACCAGGCCCGATGCGCCGCGGTAGACCTGCGGGCAGCTGTCACCTAGAGCCCTCAGAGGTTCGTCTGAAACAGAATCATCGGCGACTGCTACCGCCTGCGGCTTGTGTTCCTTTGCCTGCACCGCCAGGCGCGCAACTTCCCTGTTTGTGGATAAGCCCAACACTTCCACTTGCTGCCCAAGCATTTTAATTACTTCGAGCGTGTTAACCCCGATCGAGCCCGTCGATCCGAGTATGACAGTCCGTCTCATCATGCCAACCATTCTGCTGTCGCCTTAAGATAAAGATAGAAGATCGGTCCGGTAAACAAAAGGCTATCGAATCTGTCTAGGAGTCCTCCGTGCCCGGGAATGAGTTTTGAGGAGTCCTTTGTATTGGTGCTGCGTTTCAGGATCGATTCGACAAGATCGCCCACCTGAGCCGCTATACCTATCATCAATCCCGCAAGCAATGCCTCGGCCCACCCGAGAAAAGCCGCAAAAAGGCTCCTGCATATCAGCGTTACCGCAACCGCGCATACCAGTCCTATCAGTGTTCCCTCGATCGTCTTGGCAGGGCTTACCCGCCTGAACATGTGGTGCTTTCCCAGGAAAGACCCGCCGAAATATGCCAGCGTGTCGTAAGTCCAGGTCACCAGAAGGACCAGGAGAACATAATCGTGTCCCGGCCCCCTGTCGGCAATGGAGAGGCTTCCTCCCCTCACGGCGCCAAGGTTCCTGAGAAGAATGAAGAATCCCATCAACCATCCGGCGTAGACCACTCCGAGAACGGTCAACCCGACGGCGGGGAGGTAGTTGTCTGTGTCCTGCCGCGCAAGTCTCTCTACCAGTACGAGCAAGATCAGGGCCGTCAGGACCAACCCGGCGACTTCCAGAGAACCGAAATGGAACGAGAAGCACAAACCTATACTGCCCAGAACACCTATACCGCCGGAGAACCTCAGATTGCGGGAGGAGCAAAGCCCGTAGAACTCATAACTGCCCAGCCCCGCAAGAAGACAGGCGAAGACTGTGAATGCCAGACCACCCCAGTAATTGAGGGCCAACACGAGCGGGACCAGGAACGCCCCGGCGATTATGCGTAACAGCAGAACCCTGGACCGAGGTCTATGGTCAGGGCTTGCGGCTGCTCCTTGCGGAGATCCTGCCAAATCTTCGCTCCCTCTCCTGATAGTCGATTATCGCGCGATAGAGGTGTTCACGTCTGAAATCGGGCCAAAGGGTTTCGGTGATCCACAGCTCCGAGTACGCTATCTGCCAGAGAAGGAAATTGCTCACCCGCATCTCGCCGCTCGTCCGTATCAAAAGGTCGGGGTCGGGCATGCCCTCGGTGTAGAGATAGGAGCTGAAAACCTCGGGGGTGATCTCCCCTTCGGCCAGGTTGCCACGCCTGACTTCGGCGGCGATTCTTCTCACAGCATCCAGAATCTCCACCCGACCCGCATATGACAAGGCAAGAACCAGTGTTAAACCGGTGTTATCCTCCAGAGCAACGGATGCCCGGGACAGCTCCTTTATGACGGTGTCAGGCAAGTCCTCGATACTCCCTATGACCTGAAGCCGAACGTTGTTCCGGTCCAGTTCCTCGGTTTCCTTCTTGATTGTCTCCCTCAAGAATCTCATTAGGGCGTTGACTTCCCGGCGAGGCCGCTTCCAGTTCTCAACGGAGAAGGTATACAGCGTAAGGTAGTCTATGTTGAGGTTACCGCAACCGGTGACAGCCTCTCTGACCGCTTTGATCGCGGCCCTGTGTCCGGCGATCCGGGGCAGACCTCTGCGCCTGGCCCACCGCCCGTTGCCGTCCATGATGATGGCTACATGGCTCGGGAGGTTGCCCCTGCCCAGGATCTTCTTTTCCAACCTTTGGAGATCTTTGTCTGTCATCAATTCGGCTGAGCGCCCGCCGACAGGCAGCGTGGCCTCTATACTTCCATTATCTCGTCTTCCTTGGACTTCAAGGTCTTGTCTATCTGCTCCACGTACTTGTCGGTCAGCTCCTGGACCTCATCCATCGCCTTGTGGGAATCGTCTTCAGAGATGGTGCCCTCTTTCTGGGCTTTCTTGAGGCTGTCGTTGGCGTCACGTCTGACATTCCTCACTGAGACCCTGGCTTCTTCCGCCTGTTTTCGCACAATCTTGACCAGATCGTGCCGCCTCTCCTCTGTGAGCGGCGGGATCACCAGCCTGATTACATTACCGTCTGTATTGGGGACCAATCCCAGATCGGACTTATGAATGGCTTTCTCCACATCCGAGACTATGGTTCTGTCCCAGGGTTGCACCAGTATCAACCGTGATTCGGGTACGCTCACGCTGGCAACCTGATTGAGCGGCATCTGCTGACCGTAGGCATCAACCTTCACCGAATCAAGCAGCGTTGTGGTCGCACGGCCGGTTCGTATACCCGCCAGATCCCTCTTAAAAGCCCCCAGGGACTTCTCCATCCTCTCGCCGGTCTCTTCGAGGACCTTGTCAATCATCGATTTCTCCTTCCACGACGGTTCCGATGCTCTCGCCCAGCATTGCACGCTTCAAACCATCCTGTTCGAAGATGTTGAACACGATAATCGGTATCCCGGTTTCATAGCATATGCACAGCGCGGACCTATCCATGAAACCCAGATCCCGCTCAAGGGCCTGCCGGTAAGTTATCCTGTCAAACTTACGGGCAGAGGAATCCTTGACGGGATCGGCGGAATAGACCCCGTCAACCTTGGTTGCCTTGATAAGAACGTCGGCGTTGATCTCTGCCGCCCTCAAGGCTGCAGCGGTGTCCGTGGTAAGAAAGGGATTACCGGTACCGCCGACAAAGAGGACCACCCGGCCCCGCTCAAGGTAGCTCACGGCCTTCTCGGCGGAGTACGGCTCGGTGAAACCGTTGCCGGGCAGCGAGCTCAGAACCGACACACCAAGCCCATGGCGGGCTCCCAGGTCGCGGAGGGCAATCCCGTTTATTACGGTGCCGAGCATCCCGATATAGTCCGCCGCCAGCCTGCCCAGACCCCTACCCACAGCCTCGCTTCCCCTGAGAATATTGCCGCCGCCCATCACCACCCCGACTTGGGAGCCGAGGTCTGTTACCTCTTTGAGCTGGGCGAGCACGGAATCTATGAAGTCGGTATCCAGGCCCGTCCGCGAGGCCCCTCCCAACACTTCCCCGCTAAGTTTAAGGACCATCCTTTGGTAGCGGGCCTCTTTCACGGCATCCTCACTATCCTTATGAGGCTTCTCCCAGCTGGAATCTGGTGAATCTCCTAATCACTATGTTCTCGCCGACCTTGCCTGAAGCTTCCTTCACCACGTCCTCCACCTTCCGCTCCTGATCCTTGACGAAGGTCTGCTCCATCAGGCAAACTTCCTCGAAGAACTTATCCAGCTTGCCTGCCACGATCTTATCTATGACCTTCTCGGGCCGGCCGGACTCCAGTGCCTGACTCCTGCAAATCTCTTTTTCCTTCTCTATGGCAGCTTCATCCACGT
>Ga0180433_10008737_pt1 | contig 12542 bp, 23 predicted proteins | sample SS_ome_8_FD_132980 | JGI IMG/M metagenome (GOLD analysis project Ga0180433, IMG submission 132980) | Hypersaline lake sediment archaeal communities from the Salton Sea, California, USA - SS_1_D_1 metaG | ecosystem: Environmental > Aquatic > Non-marine Saline and Alkaline > Hypersaline >... | reverse complement strand
GTATCCAGATGAAAATTCAGATGAATTTATATTTGAAGAAGAATCTGTTTTAAATTATAGAAAATTTGACCCTAATACTTGGGGGTATCCAAATTAATTATGAAATTTAATTCAACCAGAAATAAATTCTTATCTGATTTTAAAAATAGCAAAATTAATAATAATTCAATTGATAAGTTATCTGTTATATCATTATTTTCCAATTATGCTAGTTTTAATAAAAAACAAAATGAAATCGTGTTAGCAGATAAACAATCTATTCTTAATGTTGCGTGGCAAGGCACATATCAATTTAATAATTTAAATTCTGATATGTTAAATTTTTTAAAACCATTTGCTTTTCTTGAAACATCACAAGGATATGCTGAAGAAACTAGTTGGGTATATGATTTCTATTATTGGTGGGAACAATTTAATTCTACTACAATTTTAAAAATGAAAGCTAGTGGTTATCTTTTAATAAAAAATAAAGAAACTGGAGTAGTTGGTTCAGATATTGCACCTATATATGTTACAGCTAAAATTAAAATATTAAACCCTAAAATTTATATTGAAATTATAAAATCAAAATCATGAAATTTAATTCTACATTTAATAAATTAAAAAAAGCATTTTCTCAAATTTTAAATAATGATAATAATTTAGAAAAAAAAGCTGTTGTAAATCAAAATATTCAATTTAATAATGATTTATTTAAAACACCAGAATTATTATATGATTCTAATTGGCTAACTGCTTCTTCTATACAAGGAAATCTAAATTCATCGTATATTGATTTATCTTACTCATATTCTACAGTTAAAAAAAATCAAGAAACACCATTTATATTGTCTTATATTTTTACTAATATTCTTAATGTATCAGAAAATGATTTACCATTTATAGATGCTTTAATATCATTAAAAAAATATCCAGATGTTAATATTAAAGGTATGTTATTATTTCAGACATGGGAATATGGTGATAATTATTGGAAAATATTAGGAGATTCTACAAAAATATATGAAGGAATTTCTCCATCAACTTTATTTTTTTCAGAACAAGATAGAATTAATGGAGATTTTTTAGTTAATAATGCAAGTAAATGGTATCGAGGAACTATAAAATATACAATAGATGAAGATAATTATGAACTGCGAAATGGTTTTATAACATCAGTTACTACTTATTATGATGTAGTTGAAATCAATCCTGGTCTATTTAATTATAAATCTTTTGCAACATTAGCAATAGATTCTATTTCTAGTTCAGTAATAAATGGACAAGGAACATATCAAGTTGTTACTCCTCCTACTACAATCACAACTAAAAATGTTCAAATGGAAGTCCCAGTTTTTGAAGATAGAACTATAATCCATGCTTCTGGTTTTTTATATAAAAATGGTGTTTATCAATCTTATTATAGTGATTTATCTCCATTGCAAATTGATTTTGAAGGTGAAATGGGAGGAAATGCAACATTAATTGATTTTGATTATGTGTGGAATAATCAATGGAAATTATTTTGGGACAACAAACGTGCTAGACAATTTCGATTCAATGAATCTGTTAGACAACCACAAAATTTACCACAAAATTATGACTATGAAACAATGACTCTACCTTATACAAAAATATATGTTTATGAAAATCCTTCTGGATTTCCAGAAATAAGATTGGGTTCTAATTCTTTTGTTACTAGTGATGAAAATAAAATGTGGACTAAAATCACCGATAATCAATATCGTTTATATTTATCTGGAAGTTTATGTTTATCAACTTCAGCTAATAATGAAAAGATAACATATACTGCATTTGTTGATGAAGATTATAGTCCATCTGGAACTACTTATTCAAGAGATTCTGAAAATAGAGATAATCAACAAAAACCAATTTATGAACCTATTGCAGATGGTGTGCAATTAAAACTACAAATATTTTATAATAATCCATTAAATTATGATAATACAATAAAGGTTAAAAACAAATGAACAGTTTTTCAACTAAAAAAAATAAATTAAAATTTATTCATCAAAAAAATCAAATTCAAACACAGTCTATAGATAATCAAAAATTAATTCAAAAAAATCTTATTAATAAAGTTAATCAAAATAAAACACCATTAAATTTATTATCAAAATTAACAGATTTAAGTTTTGATTGGGAAGTTTTAGATATACTCAATATTGCTACAAGAGACACTCAATACAAAGTTTGGGAAATTGAATGGGACAAATTTGATACTAGATTATTACCTTATATAGATATAAAATTTTTATATAGAGTTGTTGGAGGGAATGATGCAACCACAGAATCATTAAATCCAAGATTATTTAAATTTTTTGAATTAACAGATATTGAAAATGACTCTTCTGATTATTATAAGAAAGTGAAATTAATAGCTTTTTTACATATTACCAAATATCAAATGAAATACACTTACGAAGCTAAATTGAACCTTTTATTTATTAACCCTAGAAAATATATTTAAATCAATTTAATTATAGCTTTTTCTTTTTTAATCCCTAATTTCCATAATTCTCTATTTGTTTTTCTAGCCTTTCCAGCCACCCATTCTTTTTTTGTTATATCCCAAATTAATGGAGTGAATTCTTTCCCCCATTTATTTCTTTTTTGTAAACTTTTTCCTTTTATTGGGTTATAAGAAATTTGAACAACTTCATTATTATATTTCGCTAAAATATTAACTGTATCAATAAATTGTCCTTTAGCTCCCATTACAAATTTATAAATTTCTTTAAAACATAAATAGGATTCAAACCCTTCAAATAGAAGGGTTTTTTTATTTGGAAAAGTATAATAAAATTTTTCAATAGGAGTTTGAATTTTCTCCCATTGACATTGTAACTCAGAAATTATTTCTTGATTAATTAATTGTATTTTCCACATTATTTAGCTCCTATGCATATAGTTAAAATAAATAATAAACATCCTATTATTAAAATCCATTTGTTTATTAACCACCACATTTTTATAATCCAACCTAATATAAAACAAATAAATAATAAAAATATTATTTTGCCCATTTTATAACTCTGTATGCATTAATTAAAATTAAAGAAAAACCAATATTAACAATCCATTCTAAAATTTTTATCCTTTATAATAAAGATACCAAATTAACCAAAATTGTGAAATAACTAAACTGCCAAATCCTATACCAATGATTAATTTATAAATTTTTTCAGATAATTTTTTTCTCAATGGTAACAACCAAATATAACCTCCATCTAAAGCTGGTATAGGAAATAAATTTGTGATGGCTAATGTAATATTAAGGAGACTACATTCTAATATTATAACATGAACAGTTTGTAAATAATAAATCATTTGATATAATATAGTTTCATCTTTTAATAAAAAAGCTTTAATTAATAACCAATCCACCATTAACCCTGTTTTAATTGATTGAAAATTAATCCAATAACAAATAAAAGCTATTAAAAAATTTATTAAAACACCAGCTAAAATAATAGTTAATTGTTTCCAATAAGAAATAGAATATAAATTGTTCGGTTTATTTAAATCTTCTTCAATGTCACAATACCCACCTAAAGGAATGGCAGATATTCTCCAATCTATTTCTTTCCATTTTTTATGTAATAAAACTTTTCCAAAACCAAATGAACATGCATGTACTTTTACTTTCCAAAATAAAGCCATAAATAAATGTGCTAGTTCATGAAAACATATACTAAAAATAAGTATTATAAAATAAGCAATCATTTTATCTCCAAAAAAGTAATCCGTTTATTATTAAAAGAAGAACTCCAATTATTTTCATCTTAAAACTAGAGTTTTGAATTGATACCCCTAAATATCCTATTAACATCATGTAATAAAAAATTTTATAAATCATAATATTTTGCCTAAATTAGTAAAATCTCTTAAAATAAAAATATTACAATCTTGACACCAAAAAATATAAATATTTGCATTAATATACCAAATAGGAATTAGATTATAATGGTCACAAAAAGTATCTGGTATTCTATTTGACATAAGTTCTTTTTATAGTAGTAATTTATAGGGTTTTCTCTATCAAGAATCAATGAAATTTGGTTATCCGATGCATATGGTCATCAATATAAACGTCGCTTACAATCAATCCTAGAGCGATTTTTTATTGAATTTCTTTTATAATTTGCTGTAACTTGTTTGTTTCTAACATATTAAGCAATTTTTCTATATTTTCTAATTTCTCATAAATTGCCCATAATTCATCTTCATTCATTGCATAACTTGTTGCTATCAAACGTATAACACGTTTTCTTAAAATTAAATTCATTTAGCTCTTTCTTTATCCCATTTTTGTTTTAAATCAGTAGAGTAAGATATCCACTTAGTTAAATTATATTTTTTCATCATTCGAGCCTTAAATTGAGAAAATCTATCTCTATATGGCTTATAAATAGGATTTCTATCTCTTGTATAATCAAATAAAATAGAATCTAAATAATAACATTTGTAACCTTTTTGTTGCCAACGGTAGAAACTCGATTCGTGGTCTCCCATCTTTCTATCTTCATCATACATTGAATTATAAAGCATTTCTGTTTTGCATAAGAAAATATTTCGGCAAATATCAACTGGTTGGAAATCTAATCTATTATAATTTACTTTTGGTCTTCTTGGAATATCTAATTCAAAGCAATCTTTTTTTTTCATATCACATTCCCAAGTACAAATACTATTTGTTTTATTAAATCCACATAAAAAATTATTTTTATCTGATTCTAAAAAATTTATGATTGGTGTAAAATTATATTTTTTTAGAAATCTCATACTATCAGAAAACATTAAAACATATGGAATATTTAATTTTTTACATTTTTTAATAGCAATATTTCTAGCTTTTAAAGCCCCAATATCAAATTCAACTGGAATATATTCACCCTTATAGTTATTTAAAAATCTTTGAACAAAATCTGTTTTTTCTTTTGTAAATTTCCCCTGGTCAATAATAATAGCATAATAATTATTATTCCAATATTTTTGAATCGAATCTAAGCATTCAAAAAGACATTTATCCCTAAGAAATGTGGGGATAATTATTCCTATCATTTTCTTAACTCCTTTTCAATATCTCTTCCATATAAATTTCTTAAATATGAAACAACTGGAAATGGTATATCTACAGTTATTCCTTGTAAATTAAATTTTTTTGTTTTAGATGGAAAAGATTTAAATTTTACTTCAGAACCCACCAAAGAAGATGCTTTTTCAATATTATCTACTCCTAAAGTTAGTGGAAATGTTAGAGGTTTATTTGTTATTCCTTCATAACATGTTTTATCTAATAAACAAATAGAAATATTATGTCGAAATAACAATTTTATATGACTAAACATATCACAACTATTATTAATTAAACCTTTAAATTGAGTAATTAAATTTTTATTTTTTGAACACTCCAATATTCTATTATAATAACGCTCTTTATTTTGTTCTTTATTTTCACCAAATTTTCTTTCATGATGTTGATGCAATAAACAACAAGCATAAAAAATTTTAAATTTATTTATTAATCTCGCTCTTTCATAAAAATCCGAATCTCTTCCTCCCCAATCTTTATATTCTTCATCAAAACCATTTAAACTTTTATAAATTTTTTTATCACATACTAAAACACCAGCAGAAGTTATTTTTTCTTCTCCTATATCATTTATTTGAAACATTAAATCATCATAATCAATTAAAGAAGTTTGTTTTAATCTTATATAAGGACAAATAAATGCTTTTTTGTGTCTCTTATAAAACAATATACTTCTTTCAATAAAATTAGAAGGAACTATCATATCAATATCTAAGAATGTAAATAAATTTTCTTTAATTAAATATTTAAAGGCATTGTTTTTTGCTATGGATGCATCAAAAGTTTCAGAATATTGATAATGATATTCAAATTCAGGAATAAATTCTTTAATTATTTCTGAAGAATTATTTTGTCCAACTTCAGAAATCTTAATATTATAGTTTTTATTTTTTGATACTGATAAATAAGAATTTTTAAATCTTACTAAAGAATTAGAATCTAAATTCCCAATATTATAAACAACATCAATTTTATTGTTAATCTCTTTTTTTATAATTTGACAATCATTTTTTTTCATAATTTCTTTATTTAAAATTTCTAATAAATCTTTGCATCTATGATAATGAGTATGTTTATTCAAAATCAATTGTCTTCCTTTTTGAGATAATTCATTACATAACGAATAATCATTTAATAATTTACCTGCTTTTTCTTTTATATCAGAAAAATCATTTTCATAAGTAATATAACAATTTGGAAATAGCTCATTAAACCCATTATAAGCATCATTTGTAAACAAAATACTTCCGCTTGATAAAATTTCAAAAGCTTTAGCACAATCTATAGAAAATAAAGATGCACCATTAAGATAAGCTACATATTTTTGCAAGGTTAATGGATACTTCCCTTCTTTTTGAATTCCTTCAAAAGACAATAAATTTTCTTGTGTTAATTTTTCAGATGCTTTTTGTCTATAATAATAAGACTTTGATTTAGAATTTCCAACAAAACAAATTTTTCTAATTTTTTCAATGTTTTTATCTGGTTTAAAAATATCAGAATCAACAGAAAATGGTAGCCAAAGGTTTCTAAAATTTGGAAAATCATGGTCTGCTCGAATTATATTTGATTTATGTCTATGTAAAATCAAAGAAATATTTAATTCTTTATACCAATCTAATTTTCTATATTTATGATAATCTGGTTCTATTAAAACTTTAGGACAATCAAAAGTATTAAAATCTTTAGGAAGCCACGATGCAATTTCTCTAAAATTAATAAAAGTACGATTTCTTCCTGCAATAATAATAATATCAAAATTATATAAATATCTTAAATCATTCATAGTTAGTTTTGAGTTATATGAAGTGAGATTTAAATCTGGAAAAATTTCATGAACATTAACACCATAAAATTTAACTTCTGTATTTTCAAAAGAATTTAATTCTTTATAAAAATCTACATTACACCAATGGTTAAACGAAGAATTTTTACTATATCTATAAAGGACTAAAATTTTCATGTTATTTTATGATAATTATATGTTTTAATTTTTATATTATTACAAATATCAATTCTTTCAATGATTGTTTGTCTTGTGTTTTTGTGATGAGGCTGTTTCCACAATGCTATTTTTGGGTCACTAGCAGAAGGTAAATCTTCTATATCACCTAGAATACTTCTCCACTTGCCAAATAATCCTGTGAACAATCTTCCTGTGTCTCTAATAAATATTTCATCAATTCCATAGATTCTAATGTATTTATTTAAATAAGAAATCCATTTTTTATTGTAAATCATTCCCCATCCAGGTAAAGTATGGTTAAAATTTTTATATTTTTTTAAATGAATTTTTTTCATGTTATTAATAATATATTTATTGTTAAATTGTGAAAATAATTCATCCAAGTTGTGAATAATACAGTCATCATCCTGAGTATAAATGATTTGGTTTTTTGCTTCTAATGAAGCAAGATAACGACCATAACCGCACATATTTTGTTTTCTATTATCCCAAATAATAATTTCGTCTATTAAATGAGGAAATTGCTTTAAATGTTTAACAATCTGTTTTAATTCAGATTGACGTTTCCATCGTAACAAAACTGCTGTGGCTTTAAAGGGTTTCATAATATTTTAAATTCTGGTATTAATGGTTCTTTAACAATATTTATAATTTTAGTTTGAAGTTTAATAAAATCTTCATAAGTTCCATTACCATAATTATGTATAATATTCACCATATCAGAAATTTCCATATCTCCTTCTTTTAAACCTATTAATTGTTTTTGATATGGTTTTAAAATATGCCAATTTTTAAATATACCGCCAACTGAAGAAGTTGGTATTTTTTTCCTATGTTCTTTGGCATTTTCTAATTTTTCTTTATCAATTGCTTTTTTAGGAAATGTAAAACAAATATCTGTTATAATATTATTCATATCTTGTAAAATAGAATATCTTCTTCCAAATTTTAAATTTTCTTTATTAAAACAATACTCATTACCATCTTTATCAATTGTTAAAACAGATGTTAAACAATCTGAAAAGCAAGTATCTCCTGAACCCGAATTTCCATAAATAGCAGAGCCTAATCTACCTGGTATTCCATATAAATTTTCATAACTACCTATACCACGAAACAACAGATATTGAATAAATACATTGCTTTTTACATTTGCATTACAAAGAATAACATATTTATTATTATCATCAATTAAATTAATATCTTTTGGCATTTGTGTTAAACAAATCACTTTATCAACTTCAGGCTTACATACAATGTTAGTACAATCTGCAACAATAACTGCATCCTTTTGTGTAGAAAAAATGTCTTTTAATTCATAATAAGTTTCGGGAAACCAAATTTCCTTAACTATACATGGAAGATTAAAAGAATTTTTTAGATTATAGTTTTTATAATGTTTCATTTTTTATTATATTAACAATTTGATTAATTAAATTATTAAATTCGGGTTCATATTTATTTTTAGCCTTCTTTATTAAACTATTATATTCTTGATGATTCTTTTCAAACCATTCTATTTTTTTTATAACATTTGTATGGCAACTGTTAAAAATAGACAATCCTAATTCTGGACATTCTATCATCTTTAAAAATTCAATAGCTTTTTGGTCATAATATAATTGAAAAGATGGAGTACCTACTGCAAATGCCATAATCGCACTATGCATTTTCATAGAAAAAACAAATTGACATCTAGCATATTCATTTAACATATCATTAATATTATCTGTATTTAAATATTCTAATTCAGGTACTAATTTTTTTAAATCAATAATCAGAGATTGTTCGAGTGTATCATGTGCTATAAATATAACTGAATATCCTTGTTTAATTAAAACATTTGAAATTAAAGAAAAAGTAATAAGATTCCTTGCTCGATTCTTTTGTCCTTCTTCTCCACCATCAAATCTCCCAAGTAAAGGTGCATGTTGGGCAATGTTAATAGCCACTCTTTTTTCTTTTTCGTTTTTTGAACCATTTAAAAAACATGCAGGGTCAAGCATTAATTGATGATTAGTAACTCCAATATTTTTTAAAATATCGTATGTTCTTTGGTCTCTTACAGTAGAAACAGTTGCTAAATCATTAATTAATTTTATACTTTGTTTTGTTTTCTCAGTTAATTCTCCGCCAAAAATATCGTTCTTCAGATTATTGTTGCAACCTAACCCGATTAATATTATAGGAATTTTTATTTTTGAAAATAAATCTGTATTACAATTAAAATACCATCCTGATTTTGTTGTAGAACAATTACTATATAATCCAGAACCAGCTATCATTAAAACTGATGCATTTTTATTTAAATCATTAATAATTCTTTCTTTAGTTAATTCATCATATTTTACATTAAAAAAAGCAAACGATATGTTTATTTTTTTTTGAATAGCAGAAACAATGGATTGTCTTATAGCAAAATCTCCACGATTTCCAGTTTGCACATGCCAGTAATAAATAGGTTTAAATGTTTTCATTTTTTAATTTTAGTTTTTAATTTACATCTTTTTTTACATTTTAAACAATAATATATCATAGTTTTATAATTTAATCCTACTTTATAATTACAACAAACCGATATTAATGAAGATACAACAACCAAATTTTTTAAATTTAATCTAACCATAATTTATAAACTTTCTTTATTTGTTCCCAGTCAAATTTTTTAGATATTTTTAAAACAATATAGATTGGACTTAACATTACTCCAATTAAAACACTACATACTGTAATTAAAATTATTTTTATCAAATTTAGCATGATTAATAATATATTCCTTAATTTCTTTTCTAATTAAATCTTGATTAATATTTGAAGGATTTTCTTTTATTTTGGAAATAAATTCATCATAACTTATTTTTGGGAATGTATTTATTATAGATTCTGGAGATACATTATAAATTTTAATTCTTTCTAATTCTGATTTATAAACATCCCAAAAATCTTTATTAAATCTTTTTTTATTTTTATTAAAAACTCCTGTATTATATACTCCATTTTTCTTCCCCATTCCTGTTCTAGGTCTTCCTTCTTCATTAACAAATTGACCAAAACCAAACATACCTTCATAATGATGAGTTTTTCCATTAATACTTTTCCCATCAAAACCCATAAGATATATTTCATCAAAACCTAATGCTATTGCAAATGTTAAAGTAAACAATCCACACAATACACCAGTAAAAAATCCTTTCTTCCATGAATCTTGTCCTAAATATTTTGAACAAGATGGTAATAAAATAAGTTGAGGTAATCTTTCACAATAATATTCTTTAGTAACTCTATCTTTAGTTCCAATATGAGAATCCCACCTTCCTACAATCATAGGATGATTTTTTAATAAATTATAACGACATTTGTAGAATGTCCAGTCATTAAATAGAGTAAGAGTTGAATTAAAAAAACGAAATTCTTCATTTAAAGTAAATACAACTTCATTTTGTAAAAGTTTAGGAACTTTTTTTTCAAACCCTTCGGTCATAGAATTTCCAGAGCCTATGATAATACATCTCTTAACCATTTTTCTTTATTTCTCCTGTTCCGCCTTTGGCTGGAATAATTTTTCCTGTTTTGTTATTTGGTTTAGGTTGATAACCGCTCACTTTTGGTTTTTTAGGTGGATTAAGTTGTCCTTTAATATAATTTAAAATGCTATCTACTTTTATTTGATAATATTGCAAAGTTTCTTCATTTAATTTAAAATCCTCTAATGATTTTTCGAAACGTCTTCGCATTTTTCTATTTAATTGTTTCTTTTTCATTTCATTTAAATCATTTTGAATAAATTTTAAAAACAAAGCTCCTTCCTGAATTAATTTGTAATACTTTTTTGCTTTAATTAATTGTTGTTTTTGAGCTTGTTCTTTTTGTTTCTTTTCTAACCACATTTTAATCTTTTTTAGCATTTTTTCTTCCTTTCGGTCTGCCTCTTTTCTTTTTAGGTTTATCTGTTTCAATTATATTAGCTTTGTCTTTAACTAATCTTTTTTGATTGGATTTAGAAATAATAATTGAATTATCTGCATTATCAACTATTTCTTGTTCATGAGCAATAACAATAATTTGTCTCTTTGTTCTTGTTTGTAATTCTTTAATAAATTTCATTGTTTGGTTAATAGTTTCAGCATTATCAAGTCGTCTTACAGGTTCATCTAACATTAAAAATCCTGGCATCTTTGAAACTTCTAAAAGAACAAATCTTAATGCTAAAGCTATAATATCTCTATTACCACCAGCAGAAACAGATAAAATATCATGCTTCTCTAACATTTCTTCTGTCTTGACGTTGAACTTTAGCGTTGGGAGTTGTCCTCTCTTATCAAAATCTAATTCAAATCTATATTCATTGCTATTATATATATAATTCAAGGCTTCTGTTACAACATTTTCAAACATTTCTTTAATCTTATCTTGAGTAACTTTTTTAACAAGATGGAGTAATTCAGTGCTTTTTTGATTTAAAATCTGCTGACTTTGTAAATCTTTTTGTTTAACAATAGATTCTTCAAGTTGTTTATTCAACAACTCAGTCTTTCCTTTTAAAGAATTAACTTCAGATTCTAAATTTTGAATTTGTTTTTTAATAGTTAAATTATTCATTTTCTTGTATTATTGTTAACATATGTTCAAGATTAGATTTTGGAATTAATTTAACATTTCCTTTTAAAATTTCTGTCTGAAAGTCTGATAATAAAGAACCATCTTGATTTTCTTTATAAACACAAATTTCTCCCATTTCCTCATCACCCCATCTGCATCTATCTTTATTTTTACCATCAATATAAACATCAAAATAAGGTGCTAATAAATCATGAGCATATAATTTCATTTTATTCTCCTATTATAAATCTATTCCTAAAGTTTTTAATTTTGAATAATAACAAACAAAAGAATTTAATTTTACATCGCCTTTTGTTTTAAATTTTTTCTGAATTGCATTAGCTATTCTTCTTAAACCTGTCGCAGAAACAGTCATTTTTCCTAAATTATCTTTTTTAATAATATCTTCTGGTTTTAAAGTTTTCATTTTAACATCTCCTCACATTTTTTTAATTCTGTTTCTACCTCGTCTTCAAGTTTTTTAATCTCTCCTTCAAGGTCTGATTCTGTTATCTCATACACTTTTAATTCATCAATTAATTTTTTTCTTTCTTCTTTTAAATTTTCACTTCTTTCCTGTAATTTGGCATTATTAATTTTATTTTCTTCAACCTTTTTTTGAAGATTTTGTATTTGTTCTATATAATTAGGCATCATTTTCTCCTTGATTAGTAAAATCCTGAAAAGGATTATTTTGATTTCCAAAAATATCACCAAAAACATCTGGTAATTTGTTTAAACTTTTTTTACAAAAAGGACAAATATCATTTTCATTGTTAAAAAATATTTTTTGACAATTAGGACATTTGATTATACCATTTGAATTAGACATTATTTATCTTTCTTTAAAATTGTTAATTCTCCATTCTTATATCTTAAATC
>Ga0180433_10008736_pt1 | contig 12543 bp, 16 predicted proteins | sample SS_ome_8_FD_132980 | JGI IMG/M metagenome (GOLD analysis project Ga0180433, IMG submission 132980) | Hypersaline lake sediment archaeal communities from the Salton Sea, California, USA - SS_1_D_1 metaG | ecosystem: Environmental > Aquatic > Non-marine Saline and Alkaline > Hypersaline >... | reverse complement strand
GCCGACGACAATCACGGGCTCGATCGGCGTCGTGGGCGGCAAGTTCGTGACGACGGCCGGCTGGGGCAGGCTGCGGATCATGTGGCACGCGAACCAGCGGGGCGAGCACGCCGGCATCTACAGCTCGGCCGCGCCGTTCAGCGAGAGCGAGCGAGCCAAGGTCAAGGGGCAGATGGAGACAATCTACGGCACCTTCAAGTCCCGCGTGACCGATGGCCGCGGGGACAAGCTGACCAAGCCGATCGACGAGCTGGCCGGCGGCCGCGTCTACACGGGCGAGCAGGCCATGGAGCTGGGGCTCGTGGACAGACTCGGCGGCATCCAGGACGCCATCAAGCACGCCGCGGACCGCGCGGGCGTCAGGAAGTACAGGGTCATCACCCTCCCGGCGCCGCCGACGATCATGGAGATGCTCGGCGGCGGGACGGCCGGCGGCGTGACCATCCGCCAGGCAGCCAAGGCGGCGCTCGGGCAAGCCAGCGGGGTTGACCCCGAGGGCGTGAGGGCCGTGCTGGAGACGCTGGAGATGGCCGACGTGCTGTCCGAGGAGAGGGTCGCGACGATGGACGACTCCCTCGCCGGCCTGAGGTAACACGGTGGCGACCGCGGCCGGGCGGGGGGGAATCCCCCCGCCCCCGCGACGCCTGGAGAGGATACGTCGAAGATGGACAAACGGGTAGCGCCCCTGTCGCTGACCGAAACTCAGAAGCGTGTGCTACTGGACATGCTTGACGGGAGCAGGCTGACGGTGGCGGACGACGGGAAGTGGGAGATCGGAGACCCGCCGGTCCGCGTCCGCTCCGCGACAGTCGACTCGCTACTATCCAAGGGAGCCATCCGGCTGGGCATCGGGCACTGCGTGCCCACCTCCGCCGGGGCCGGGGCGGTCGGGCGCATGACGCTGGACATGGCGATCCGGGCGGCCGCAGAGGAGGCGCCGGACGAGTACGCCCGGCAATACGCGGAGACCGCGATGCGCGCGGCCGACGAAGGCGGCACGCACGGGCTGGAGTCGCAGGTCCGGTACATCCTGGCGAACCTGGGCACCTGGCGCAGCAGGCGGGGCAGAACCGCCAAAGCCGCGATGACCACATGGCTTGAAGGACGAAAGGGTCGAGGATGAGAACGGGGCACCAGAGAACGTTCCTGGCCACCACCGTCGCCGCGATGGCCGCGGCGGCGCTGATGGGCATATTCGCGGTCTTCGTCGACCTGGGCGACACGGGCGAGAAGGTCCTGGCGACGACGCTGATGGTCGCGGCGATGGGCGTGGTCTCCCTGGCGAGCGCCACGGCGAAGGCGCACGAGCGGGGGCTGACCGCAAACGGGCACGTCGGCATGTGGGCCGCGGGGCTGGGGCTGGCCGGAGCCCTGATCCTGCTGTGGGGCGAGGGCTCGGTCGGGGACTGGGAATGGCTCGCCAGAACCGCGGCGTGCCTCGGCGTGGTGGCGGTGGCCGCGCCGCACAGTGGGCTGCTCGCCATCGCCCGCCTGCGGCCGCACATGGAGTGGACCCGCCTGGCCACATACCTCGCGATAGGCGTCCTGACCGTAATCCTGCTGCTGGTGATCGTCATCGACCTCAACATGGGCGACGCCGTGGTCAAGGCCATCACGGTCGCCGCCATAATCGCGACATTCGGCACCATCGCAGTGCCGATACTCCACAAGATTTCTGGGCTGTCCACCGAGAAAACCCGCAGCACGGTGCCGGACGAGACGGTCTCGTTGGTCTGCCCACGGTGCAAAACGCAACTTGAGCTCCCGCTCGGCAGCGACTCGGACTGCCCAGAGTGCGAGCTGGAGTTCCTGATCGAGGTGAACGAGAAGCGGTGCACGTGCGGCTACCCGCTGTACGGGCTGCCGACCAGCGTGTGCCCGGAGTGCGGCAAATCCAACTGAGCCGAGACTACTCGGATGGGGAAATCCGGGGCGCACCCCCAGATCTGTCCACGCTAAATCGCGCGCGGCAATGGCAGCACTCCACCGACGACTCGTCCGTCCAGACTTCAACCAGACCAGAATCGCATCGCGGGCACGGCATTTCGGCCTCGAACTCGGCCTCGATGGAGTCATTGTGCATGCGCCATTCTATACCTCATAAAGTCTTGCCGGCCTCGCACGGGCGGGGAGGGCACATGAACACCAGGCGGATAGCGAAGCGGATTGCGGAGGCGGCCGGCGGGATAGAGAGCGACACGCCCATCATCCCCGCGATCGTCGCGGACAGCGTGATTGAAGAGGCGGTGAGATCCGCGGCAGATCAGGTCGGATGCACCAAGCGCGGGGGGTGCGAGTGCGCCGCCTGCGGGCTGTACGGACGAAGAGACGGGCTGTCGAGCGAGCTGGCCACCCGGGCGGAAGAGCTGTACGCGAACGACGCGACCTGGGCCAAGAAGATTCGCGGCCGCGGGAGCCGCGGCCGGGACACGCTGCACACGTTCATGCGGCACTGGCTGGCGGCGGAGCTGCGACAAAGCAGTCCGGATGTGTTCGCCGCGCTGCCGCCCGGCTTCGCGACCGGGGCGGGCGACTAGCCCCGCAACCTCGCGACTACCTCGTCGAGGACGTCGGTGTCGCCGTCGTCGTCCACCTCCCGGCCGTCCTGCACCGCCGCGACGACTTCTGCCTTCTCCCCCAGCACCGTGTGGATGGTCTCGTCGACCGTGTCGGCCACGAGGAAGGTGTAGGCGTTCACGCAGTCGTCCTGCCCGATGCGGTGGCAGCGGTCCTCCGCCTGCTGCTTGTCGCCCGGCGTCCACGGCTCGTCCGTGAACAACACCTTGCTCGACGCGGTGAGCGTGAGCCCCACCCCGGCGGCCGTGATGTTCCCGGCGAAGACCATGACCGAGTCGTCGTTCTGGAACCGCTGGACCGCCGTGTCGCGGGCCGCCGCGTCGTCCGCCCCGGTGATGCGCACGCACGACTCGCCGAACTCGGCGGTGACCGTGTCGACGACCTCGGTGTACCCGGAGAAGACCACCGCCTTCTCGCCCTGCTCGTTGGCGTTGTGCACGAACTCGATGGCGGCCTCAATCTTCGGGGCCAGGATCATCTGCTTCAGCGCCGTGAGCCGCACGAGGTGCTCCGCCCGCTTCGCCTTCGCCGCCTCGGCGCCGCGACCCTCGTCCCGGAGGAACTGGATGAAGTCCGCCTCCGCCCGGCGGTACCGCGCCTCCAGCGCGGAGTCCATGTAGACCGGGATGTCCGAGTGCAGCTTCGGCGGCAACTCGGGCAACACATCGCTCTTGAGGCGCCGCAGGTAGACGGGCGCGATGCGTCGGTGCAGCTCGCCGAGGTTGGTCGCGCCGTCGGCGTGGAAGCCCCACCTGTCCCGGTAGCCGCCGCAGAACTGCGTCGCGAAGTCCATGAACCGCCCCGCGAGGCGGGGAGCCACCAGCCTGAGCTGGCTGTACAGCTCGACGGGCCTGCTCTTGATGACCGTCCCGGTCAACTCGACGCGGCGGTCGATGTGGGCGGCAATCTCGGCCAGCCTCTTCGTCCGCTTGGCCTTCCAGTTCTTGTAGTAGTGGCTCTCGTCGATGACGATGAGGCCGAACCCGGCGGTCTTCAGCGCGTCGGCCCAGACGCTCTTCGCGACCAGGTGCCGCTTCTCGCACGCCGCCACGGTGCCCTCCACCGCGTCGCCGTCGAACTCCACGGCGACGCGGTCGCCCTCGGCGAAGCCGTTCCGGACGACCAGGGTCGCCCGCGTTCCGGACTCCCGCCCGCAGGTGGGGCAGGCGGCAGCGCGCGGGGCGTCCAATGCCGCCTTGCACTCCGAGCACGCGACGCTTCGGACCGTGCCGCTGGTCGCGCGGCCGCGTTTCCCGTCGGGGGCGATGCGCTTGGCCCTCACGGCGGACTCCGGCGCCGCCTTGCCGGGCGCCCTGTCGAGCACGACGGTGACCACATGCTCCGAGAGCGTGCGGTCGATGAGGATGTCGCCGTTCACAATCGTGAAGTCCCGCGTCCGCCAGTCCCCGTCCGGGCCGCCGCGCTCCGCGCCGGGGACGCCGCACATCGCGACGGAGGCTCCGGGGGCGGTCGTGGCGGCGTATCCGGTCAGCTCGGTGAACTTGACGATCTCGCGCGCCCAGTTGTACTTGAGGCTCGCGGGGCACACCACCAGTGTGCGCAGCCCGGCGCGGGCCGCCGCGACGATGGCCTGCACGGTCTTGCCCAAGCCCATCTCGTCGCCGATGATGCAGTTGTACCCGGTGCGCTCGATGAAGCCGACGCCCTCCTCCTGGAACGGGAACAAGTCGATGCCGTCCCGCAGGACGTCCCGGATGGGCCGCAGCTCCATCGCCGGGGGCTCGGTCGCCGACGCGGCCTCCAGCGCATCCGCCAGCTTGGGGCCGATGATTGGATCGAGCGCCGTCAGCATGTCCCTGGCGCTGTCGCCAGCCTTCAGCATGTCGGCGACGGCCGTCGAAGCCCACGCCTCCAGCAGCTCGACGCCCTTGATCTCGGCCACGTCGTCGCCCCTCGCGCGGAGCGCCTCGAGCACGGCGCGGGCCCTGAGCGAGGCCAGTCTCACGGGGCGGCCCCGGTACTCGCGGCTGATGCGCCTCGTGCGGGTGCCGCCGTCCCAGTAGACCTTCGCGGCGCGGTAGACGCGGTTCATGCCCTCGTCGAAATCGTGCCTGATGACCAGCACGCCGCTGTCCTCCCAGACCTCGACGACGAGGCCGCGCGCGGGCTCGGCCTCCTGCGCGGCCTGCGGGCCGAAATCCTCGGCGAGCCTGCGGACGGACGCGACGTTCGCCCCGGCGGACTCCAGGAGGTCGGCCGCCTCCGGCAGGCAGCGGGGGGACACGATCCAGCCGTTGCAGCCGCGGTCGAACCGCCTGTCCCTGGCGGGCAGGCGCTTGATCGCCGCGACGAAGTTCGCGTGGTACTTGAAGAAGAGGATTGCCCTGCCGTCGGCGGCGACGGCGGAGACCCCGGCCCTCCCCCTGTCGAGCGAGTCGCCGAAGCGGTCCAGCCCCGCCTTCACCGCCTCCACGGTGTCGGCTCCAATTTGGCGGTGGTACTTTATGAGACGCTCGGCCACGTCGGCGAGGAGGTCGCCCTCCGGCTCGATCCCGGCGTTCAGCCCGGCGGGGTAGTCCGGCTTGTTGTACCCGCGGTCGTCCCGCTCGACCGGCTCGCCCAGTCCGAGAAGGAAGGCGTTCGTCCGGCCAATCAAGGCTCTCCAGTCGTCGAAGCTGATTTCGGGCATCTCGTCTCTCCCTGCCGCGTCGCGCGACGCCCCTCCCTATCGTACATATAGTGCGCCTACGGAAAACCGGGCCGATAAGGCTTGACCGACGCCCGCGCGGGGGCGTATAATGGGCATGCGGGGATTCATGAGACGCATGGGGTGGACGCGCAGGGGCCGGAAAAGGTTCCTGAGAATCCTGCTTCTCACGATAGTCATCACAATCGCCATGTGGTAGGAGGCTGGTTATGGGAAGAATAGCGCTCGTCGCCGTGCTCTGGGCACTGGCGGTCGCGGGGCTCGTCATCGTGATGGCGCCCGGCTGGATCGACCGCGCAGCGCACTGGGAGCTGTTCGTCAGCAGACTGGACTTCTACATCCCGGGCCTCGCCATGCTGTTGGGCGGGGCAATCGGGCTGGCGATACTTGAGGATAGGCGGTAACCATGCTGGACGCGAGAGAGGCGAGGCGCTTGACGGACGAGGCCCTGGAGCCGGAGGCCGAGGCGATCAAACCGTTCCTGGAGCGCGTGGAGGCCAGGGTGAGAAAGGCGGCCAAGGAGGGGCAGCGGACGATCGCGCACCCGTTCATGCACTTCGAGGGCATGCCCCGCCTGGACTCCCCGAGCGGCGCGGTGCAGACGGCCGTGCGGAAGGCCGTGGAGGCCATGGGGTACACCTGGACCAGCCACCCGGACCCGGACCCTGGGTCGCCGACCAGCGGCCCGTACACCACGATCTCGTGGTGAGGCCTAGCCCTCCTGTATCCTCGGGGTGACGACCCTGCCCTCGTCCGTCACGACGATGTCGCTCGCGCCCCTCGGCACGCGGATCACGGCCGGGCACGGCCCGCAGCCGGAATCCCGCCACACCGTGCCGTCCGGCATCACCGCCGTCGCCTGCCAGCATATCGGCGCGCTGTAGTTGTCGCCGTACTTGTCCATCGTGTCGCCGAACGTGTCGGCGAGGTCGTACAGGTTGGCGAGCTCGTCGCTCGTGAAGATGTCGAACGCCGCCTTGTCGCCCGACCACATGACCAGCTCGTCGATCCACTGCCCGGGCTCCGGATCCGTCAGCGACGCCTCGGGCGAGGTGTCCGACGTCGTGACCGCCTGCGACCCGGTGTTCTGTGTCCCCTGGTCCACCCACGCGGCCCCGTCGACGGACGTGTTGAGCGTCCAGTCCGTGCCGGAGTTCTCGAAGTCGAGCACGAGCAGGTGGTCGGAGCCGTCGTTCATCGCGGACATCACCGACGCGATCCCGGCGTCGTTCCAGGTCGCCGTCGTCCCGCCCAGCGCGATCGTGGTCGACGTCATGGTGACGCTGTAGCCCCGCTCGGCCTTGACCGTGGACGAGCCGTCCGTCAGGCCCTTGGCCCACAGCGCGACGGCGACGCGGGTGTCGCCGATCGTGCTCGGGTACCCGGCCCCGCCGGTAAGGGTCGCGTCCGTCACGGCGAGCTGCCCGATCACGCCACGCCTCTCCGACAGGTCGTACTCGGTGTAGAAGGCGAAGAAGCTGGCCGCGTCGATCGCCGCCAGCGCGTTAATCTGCCCGGCGGCGGTGGTGCCGTTCTCGACGCTGAAGCCCACCTCGGCCCCCTCCGTCAGGTCCAAGCCGCTCACGGTGACCACGAACGCCCGGCTGCGCAGGGGGTACGAGTCCTGGTTCTTGTGTATGACGATGGCCTTCCCGGAGTCGAGCGTGTCGATCTGCCCGTACGCGTACCAGGCGATGAACTGCTTGTACGTGCCGAAGGTGATGTCCGTCCCGCTGACGGTACCGGCGATGTACCGGCCGGTGTTCCCGTACTTGTAGAGGATCACGATCTTGCCGCCGCCGAGGTGCGTGACGCCGCCGTTCGTCCCGTCACCCCCGCCGTTGCTGACGCCGATGCTCGTCGAGAACTGGTGCGCCGAGCCGACCGTGACGTCGGTCCCGCTGACGGTCACGACGCGGGCCAGGCCGGCGCTGCCGCTCGTGGCCTTGTAGCTGAAGACGGCGCTGGTCGAGTCCAGCATGGCGCAGCCGTCCACGACCTGCCCGTCGGTCACCGCGGCGCTGTTGACGGGGCCCATCGTGATGTTCCCGCCGGCCACGGTCAGGACCGCCAGGGATATCTTGCCCGTCTCGCCCATGATCCCCAGCGCGGTGGTGGAGTCCAGCGCGCAGACGTCCTGGGAATACCAGCCGTTGCCGTCGTAGCTCAGGGTGCTGGACGACGTGACGTCCGTCCCGCTCACGGTCAGGCACTGCCACCAGTGGTCCGACCCCGTGCCGAAGTGCCCGATGACCACGGTCGTCGACGAGAGGGCCGCGGACGCCACCCGCCTGAGGTCGTACCCGTCCGAGAAGGTGTGCTCGGCCCCGAACGTGACGTCGGTGCCGCTGATCGTGGCGATCCTGGCCGCGGGGACGGTGGACGTCGACGGGTAGCAGATGCACATCTTGGTGGCCGACAGCTTGGCCACGGTGCACAGCCCCTGCGGCAGCAGGCCCGAGCCGTCGGTGGTCGGGGACGCGAACGTGACCGATGTCCCGGTCACGCCGGACTTCCCGTTGCCGACCTTGCCCAGGACGAACCCGGCGGAGCCGGTCCACGCCTGGCTCTTGGTGTGCTCGGTCTCGTTGTCCAGCGGGTGGTAGAAGACCACCTCGTCCGGCCTGAGTATGCCCTCTGTCGCCATGACCTGCCTCCTTATCGCTCGCGTCGAACCACTCGCCGCATACCGGGCGGGCGGAAAACTTTACGCAAGCGGGGGCGGCGGAACTTTCGGCGAAATCGCCCGCTTGACTTGGGGGCGGGGGCGCGATAGAGTAGAACCGAGGAGTTGTTATGCAGCGAGAGACCCGGACATCCAAGCACTTCATGGCCGTCAACGGTAACGGCACGCGCGGAGGGAGGTCCGTCTCCGGGGGCTAGCTGCGAGCCAAAGCAGATTTCGAGCCCCGGAGACGGAAGTCTCCGGGGCTTTTTTCGTTGGTGGGGAGCGAGTGGATAGGAACGGAAGCAGAAGCAGAGCGTCGCCGCCGTAGCTCAGTTTGGCAGAGCGCCTTCCTGGTACGAAGGAGGTCGCAGGTTCGATTCCTGCCGGTGGCTTTTGGGTCCGGGATGGCCGGCGGGCATTAACGCTTCGGGGTACACCCCAAAATGATCCCGCGACCCATATGCCGCTGTGGTGTGGCACCGTGTCCCCCTTGTAAGGGGACGCTGGGGGTTCGACTCCCTCCGGCGGCTTGCGAGTCCGCGTAGCTCAGACGGATCAGAGCGCCGCCCTGCGAAGGCGGAGGCCGGAGGTTCGAGTCCTCCCGCGGGCGTTCGGCGGCTAGCTCAATGGATCAGAGCGCCGCGCTTCGGACGCGGAGGCTGGGGGTTCGAGTCCCTCGCCGCCGGTTAGACGTCGCTGTGGTGTCAATGGCAGCACAGGACCTTGCCAAGGTTCAGGTGCGGGTTCGAGTCCCGCCAGCGACTTGTGTCGCCGTGGTGTAGCTAGGTAACACGGCAGGCTTCCAACCTGCCCCCGCGGGTTCGATTCCCGCCGGCGACTTGGAGGACGGGATGGAGTCGATAACCGAGGAGTTCCCGGGCGGGATTGCGGCGCGCGACCTCCAGTTCCGCGCCGGGGCGCGGGCGTCGCGCACCATCCTGTGCAACATCGAGGGGGGCGTCCGCGTCTACGTGGACGTGGACGACGACGGGGAAGCGGTGGCAATCTCCCTCGTCGGCAAGGCGCCCTTGGACGGGCTCCGGGAGCAGGAGCTGCACGAGCTGGCCAAGGGGCTGGCGAGGCTGGACGCGAGGAGCAAGGCATGAGCGAGCAGGGGAAGGGACAGGAGGAGTGGCCGGTCGAGAGCTGCCCCGCCCGGCTCTCGAGAGCGGACAGCGAGCGGCTCGCGGAGATACTGCTCGACCCCCAGGGGCCGAACGAGGCGCTGGAGAGGGCGGCCGCGAGGTACAGGGAGAGGTACGGGGCGGACGGGGCGGAGTGCATCCGGCTCTCCGGGGCGGACGCCGAGCGGTTCGCGGAGGCGCTGCTCGACCCGCCCCCGATGACCGAGGCGCTGAAGAGGGCGGCCGAGCTGCACAGGAAGATGGTCGAGCCGGACGGCTCGCCGGACGAGGAGCTGAGGGAGATGTTCGAGGTGTTCGGGCAGTCGGCCGAGCTTGATGAGGAAGGAGACGAGAGCGCCCCCCAAGCATAGGTGGCGATGCGCCGGTTTCGTAAGCCGGAGAAGGCGGTTCAAATCCGCCGGGGGGCTTCGGCGGGCCGAAGTGAACGGGTTACCATAATCTCTAGGTCGCGGGTTCGAGTCCCGCCGGGTCCCGCATGGGGCGCGTAGTTCAGTTGGCAGAACGAGAGAACAACACCCGTCGCGGCAACTTGCCCGCCGCGTTTGCGTCCATGGCGTAGTTGGCAACGCACGGCCTTCCCAAGGCCGAGTCCCGGGCTCGATTCCCGGTGGACGCTTTCACACGCTATCGCGTGTATCGATCTTGCCGGTAGCTCAATTTGGATCAGAGCGCGACGCTGTTAACGTCGTGGTTGCGGGTTCGAGTCCCGTCCGGTAAGTTACGTGACATAGCTCAATCGGCTGAGAGCGGCTGTTTCATACGCAGCAGGTTCCTGGTTCGAGTCCAGGTGTCACGATAGAATAGAAGATAACACCAAAGATGCCGGCGAAGTGAGTCTAAGAATCACCGCGCCAAAAAACGGCCAAAACCAGCGTGTCCGGTGGGCGAAGGATTATTTGCTCTAACATTATCCGGACCCGCACCCGCGACAAATAACAGCCAGAATTCATTTGATCGCGCCCGCGCCCAATGCTACACTTCCGTAGGCACTCCGCCCGAGCCGGATGAGGCCGTCACGGAGGTGAGCGATGAATGAGTTTCTTCAAGCGGTGAAGGATCGCCCCTATTTCTACCTGTCCCTGCTCTGTTTCGTGGTGGGGATAGCCGAGATGGGCAGATGCCTGGAGCTGACGACCCTGGAGCGAATCTGCCTGGTGCTGTGGGTGGGCGTCGCGGTCTTCCTTGCCGTGTTCCGCTGGGGGAGGCCCCGGGGGTCCGGGGGGAAGCCATGACGGTCTTCGAGGTCGGCGACAGGGTGCGGGAGATGGGCGACGCCCGCGAGGGCGTCGTGGTGTCCGTCGACAGGGAGGGGCGGCTCCAGGACTGGGTCGAGGTCCGGTGGGAGGACGGCGACCAGGAGCCTTGCAGCCGCCGCCATTTGGAGAGTGCGTGATGTCAATTCAAGTGGAAGTGCACAACGCGGTCATCGTAACTTGTGACGAGTGCGGGCACTCGTGGGACGTCGAGGACTACGACTCCCCGACCCTCGAAATGGCGAAGCAACGCGCTGAGGAAACCGAGTCGTGCCCGAACTGTGCGGAGCAGAAATGACGACGGTGCTGATAATCCTGCTGGCCTACCCGATCGCGACGGTGGTGCTGAACATCCTGGCCTGCGCCATGATGTCATTCATGCTACGGCGAGTGGACCTCTTCGAGGAACTCGTCGCGTCCCTGCTCTTTCACGGGATATCGTTGAAGACGGCTCTCTACCCACTATGGTTCCGGATGCTTTTGGCTTCGCTCCCGCTAATGGGAAAAATCTTCTATTGGTTCTGCGTGGGCCAACTCCCCCGGGACATGAAACAAGTCGTGGTGTTCTACACGCCAGAATGGCTTTGGGTTCGCCGAAACTAGCGTCGCTTCGGGAATCGCTTCCTCAACTCCCTCGGGAGAGCCTGACCTGCTTCGGCGACATCTTGCACCGATTGATCCGTGGCTCTCTCGCCAACACCCGTCAGGGTGTCGATGAACGTGTCGCCAGCTTGTTGGATGGCCTCCAAAGGATCAACGGGAAGTCGTTTCTTCCGCCGCAGCCTGTCCATGAGCCCGGCCTCGACGACCTCCCGGACAATCGCCTCCATGTCCAGCGACGCGGCCAGCGACATCTCGGGCGCCGCCCTCTCCGGCGCCGCGCAGGCCCCGCACACGCCCTCGCCGCTGAGCTGGCGAATGGGCACAACCCTCCTGCATCGCTCGCACATCCCGTCGTCGCCGTGTCGCAGCGCCATGGCCTTGCCCTCCGCCCTCGGGCGGGGACAAAGACTTTACAACCGGCCTACCACCACAGCCAGCGGATGTCCCTGCGGCGGCGGGGGAGCACCACGTCGTCGCCGTCCCTGAGCTGCCTTACCATCGCCTCGCGGTCCCTGGCACGGTAGAGGCGGTTCCGGTCGCGGCGGAACCAGGCGGGCGGCGAGCCGGTGCAGAAGCGGGTGCGGCGGTGGCGACCGCCGGTCACCTTCGCCGTCCACTCGTCCTCGGCGCGGCGAGCCTCGTCCCACAGCATGCGCCACGCCCCGAGCGGGAGGTTCTTCCAGTTGTATTCGGGGTGCAGCTTGTCGAAGATGTCCGAGAGCTGCCCTCCGTCCATGCGGCGCATGTCGAGGAGCTTCTCCCGGCGGGGATCCCTGCGGTTTCTAGCCATTGTCAGCCTCCTAAGCGTTACTAACGCCTAGAGATGCTGAACGCGGCTAGCCCTCCCTGTATGTGGATCATGTGCATGGCAGTATTATTGTATCGCGCGCGGCGGTCCGCGTCAAGGCTAAAGGATTGTCGGCTCGAGGTGCGCCGACTCCGGCCGGAGCGCGGTCTCGCCGTCGGCGTCCGGCGCCAGGTGTTTGGCGTCGCACTCCCCGCAGGCCGGGCCTCGCTGGTCGTCGTCGCCGATCCAGAACTCCGGAATCCACCCGGCGTCGATCGCGGTCTCAAGGTCCTCGGGCATGGGGGCGCGGCAGATCGCGCAGATTTGCCCCTGCACCACCGAGCCGTGGGCCGGGCAGACATGCTCCGCGCCCTCCTCCCGCCAGCCCGGCGGGAGCGTCATCGACTGCACCCTGGCCTGGCACCTGTCGCAGGTGTAATCCACGGTGCCCATGCCGCTGTCGTACCTCTCCGCCGTCAGCAGCCTCGCCGCGATGTGGTATCTGCTCATGACGCCTCCCGCCACGGCCGCGGGCATGAGAACTTTACAAGCTAGAATTCCGCGTGAGGGTGACAGGACTATTCGCGGGCGTCGGCGGAATCGAGCTGGGCCTCGGCCGGAGCGGGCACGAGGCGGACCTGCTCTGCGAGAACGACCCCGGCGCGGCGGCCGTGCTGAGGGCCCGGTTCCCCGGCGTCCCCCTCGCCGCGGACGTCCGCGACCTCGACGCCCTCCCGCCTGGCACCGACCTGGTCGCCGCGGGCTTCCCGTGCCAGGACCTCTCGCAGTGCGGGGCCACGAAGGGGATATCGGGCGAGAAGTCTGGCCTGGTCTCCCACCTC
>Ga0180433_10008735_pt1 | contig 12543 bp, 8 predicted proteins | sample SS_ome_8_FD_132980 | JGI IMG/M metagenome (GOLD analysis project Ga0180433, IMG submission 132980) | Hypersaline lake sediment archaeal communities from the Salton Sea, California, USA - SS_1_D_1 metaG | ecosystem: Environmental > Aquatic > Non-marine Saline and Alkaline > Hypersaline > Sediment... | reverse complement strand
AAATTCTACTAAAAAGTCAGTGCCGTTGCGAACCTGAGTTGCCAAGCGTTCCTCCGCACCCGCTTTTTTGCCCTTTAACATCTGATAATATCTATAAAGGAGAAATCAACTTTCCAGGATGCAGGCCTGCCAACAAAGCGACTTTCCTTATTGTTTTGTCCAGGCTCCAGTTGCTGTAAGCTGATAAGTGCCGGCCGGAGCGTCGGCCTTGGTGCTGGTAACCTCAACCACAGCAATACCCGAAGCGTCCACAGACAAAATCTCATAATTGGCGGCAGTGAAATACGTTCCTTCCAGATCGGATGCCTGGAAACCCAGGTAACCCTGTATGGCTGCGGTATCAAGTGTACCTACAACATTGGCCTGAGCGGTAGTAATGCTCGTCTCGGCGGCATACGCGCGAACAGCCGTGCGGATTGTGCCCGCCGTGGCGTTGGCTTCCGACCATTTGGCCTTGTCAATTCGGCCCTGCATCAGTGGAATCGCCACTGCGGCCAGGATACCGACGATGAGAATCACCACCATCAGCTCCACCAGTGTAAAACCTTTTCTGCTTTTCATTTTCATCTCTCCAAATAAAAGTTTGAAAAAAGTTTGGGCGCCAAGCGCGTCACTTGGTCTTTATCCCATTCGGCTAAATCAATCAATGACTTCACTACCGATTCGAAATTTCCGGTTTACCATTTGAATATCGATAATGATTTATGTGCACCCCCTACATGTCCGACATTGTGAAAATCGGCAGATAAAGTGCAATCACTACAACCGACACTACCGCCCCAACCGATATAATCATGATCGGCTCAAGAAGACTCAGCAACATGGTGACAGTAGAATCGACTTTCCGCTCGTAATGTTCGCTTGTCTTGGCAAGCACTTCGGGCATCGAACCACTTTCTTCGCCGACCTGTATCATTTTGATAACCATATTCGGGAAAAAGCCGGCCGAACTCATACTCAATGAGATGTTAGAACCGCCGACAATATTTTCTCTGGTCTGGGTGATAGCCGACTTTATGATATCGTTATCGGTCATACCCATTAGAATAGTAAATGCCTCGAGCACCGAAACACCCGAAGCAAGCAATGTTGACGTCGTTCTGCAAAAAGTTGCAACGAAGGCCTGGCTCAGTATATTTCCGAACATAGGCAGGGACAGGGAAAGTTTGCTGAAAAAATAGTGGCCTTTTTTTGTCCTGGAAATTAAAGTCGCAAGAACTATCAGGATAATGATAAGGCCTATAATGTAGAGAAGATTATAACGCAGCATATCATAGAATCCCATAAAGCCGCGTGTGAAAGCAGGCATTGTCCCGCCTATCTGGTCGAAAATCTTTCGGAATCGGGGCACAATGAAAGCCATTATGAAGATGACGATTATGATAATAAATGAGAGCACAAAGATGGGATAAGCCATCGCGCCTTTGACTTTTTTCGCGAGTTTGTCCCGATTCTCGAAATACTCCGCGAGCTTGCCTATTGCCTTGGCGAGATTACCGCCGGTCTCTCCGGCCAGAACCATGGCACAGCAAAGCCTATTGAATACCTTGGGATATTCCGCGACACATTCCGATACGGGCTGACCTTTCTTGACCTTCTCCGATATTTGCTTGAGAATACCCTGTAGCTGCGCATTATCGGTGTCTTCGCTGATAATGTCCAAAGCCGTGGTAATAGGAATTCCGCCCTCGAGCATTGTTGCCAACTGCCAGCAAAGTGCTGCCAGGTCCGCCGATTTGATGCGTTTACGATGGGCTTTTTGCCGTGGTTTCGCGGCACCTTTCTTCGATACTTCCTTAACAGAGATAGGCGTTAGCCCCTGCTCTCGAAGCTGGTTAAGCACCTCATTTGAGTTGGCCGCTTGCGCGAATCCTTTTTTCTGTGCCCCAGCCAAATCCCGAGCGACATACCCATATTTTTTCATTTGCTTAACCTTCTAAAGTATACTTTTGTTATTGTTATAAAAGCCGTTATCCTTTGTCTGTGAAAGCTATCCTGATAACCTCTTCTGCGGTTGTTAAACCTTCCAATACCTTATTGACACCGCTGTCGAACAGGCCGCCATAACCTTTTTTGCGCGCTGCCTCCCTTATCTGAGATTCGGTCGCGCTGGCAATAACCTTCTCGCTGATATCGGTATCCACATCCAGGAACTCGAATATGGGCAATCTACCGAGGTAACCCGTTTCTCCACAGGCCGGACAGCCCCGGCCGTGATAGAAAACAGAGTTCTCGGCCTGCTCCTTGTCGATACCCAAATGTTTAAGGACTTCTTCACTCAATGTTACCGGCTCTTTACAATGATCGCATATTTTTCTGACGAGCCTCTGAGCAATCACCAAATTCAGCGCCGAAGCAAGCAGATACCGCTCAATTCCCATATAGAGCAATCTGCTTATCGCACTCGGCGCATCGTTGGTATGGAACGTGCTTAAAACCAAATGGCCCGTCAAAGACGCTTTTATTGCTATCTCGACGGTCTCCTTGTCTCGGATTTCGCCGATTAGAACTATATCCGGGTCCTGCCTTAAAATTGCCCTCAGACATCGGGCAAAATCGAGGTCGATTTCCGGCTTGACCTGAATCTGGTTAATTCCGCCAAGGCGGTATTCGACCGGATCTTCAACCGTCGTGATATTCTTAGTCGGATCTTTAAGATAGCTAAGCGCCGAGTACAACGTCGTACTTTTGCCGCTGCCGGTCGGGCCTGTGACGATGATGATACCGTGAGGCTGCGAAAGCTTGCTTTTCAATTCACCCAGGCGATCCGGTTCGAGGCCAAGCATGTCCAGGTCGTGCTTGACCGCCGAGGCATCCAGAATTCGCATAACGACTTTTTCGCCATATATAGTCGGAATGGTCGAGACGCGGACGTCTATGGCCCTGCCGGATATTTTCATTTTGAACCGGCCGTCCTGAGGCAACCTGCGCTCGGCGATATCCATTCGTGCGACAATCTTGATTCTGGCCGTGACCGCAGCCTGCATCTTTTTCGCCGGCGGAACCATGTCCCGGAGAATACCGTCAACGCGCATGCGCACGACAGTCGATTTCTCCTGGGGCTCGATGTGAATGTCACTCGCTCTGCATTTGACCGCCTGGCTCATGAGCAAGTCAACGAAACGAATTACCGGGGCCTTATTGGCGGCATCTTCACCGATAGTATCAGGTTCCACGATATCTTCCAAAAAGATATCGTCATCTTGTTTGTTTTCTTCCCCGACTTCGATCTCCACCAGATTGCGAAGCTGCTGCTCTTCCACGTCCGAGCCGTGATAAATCATCTCTATAGCCCGGCGAATTTCCCTCTCGGAGCTGATTGCAGGCTTGATCTTGCGCTTCAACTTGAGCGTGACGGTATCTATCGCGACAACGTTGAGAGGATCGGACATCACGACAATAATGTTTTTATTATCATCCTCGTCGACAGCAACGAGACAGAATCGCTTGGCGATGCTCTCCGGGAGCATTCGAGCGATGTCCATGTCGATCTTGTCCAGCTTGCGGGCATCGTCGAAGTGGATATATTCCATCGAGAAATGTTCCGCCAGGGCGGCTGTGACGTCCTTGTCATTCAGCTTTTTAAGCTGCAGCAGCACCTCGCCGAATCGGCCGCCCTGCTCACGCTGTACGTCGAGCACTTCCTGCAGCTCGTCCCGGCTTAACATACCTTTGGAAACAAGCAGCTCGCCGAACAGAACACCGGCCTCGGCTTCGGTAACATTAGAGATAGTTTGTATAGAATCCATCCGGTTACAATCAAATTACTTATACATTAAATACTTCGTATTTGTCCGCTTTTCGCTTTATAGTCCATATACAAAAATACTACCAGGGGCGGACTCGGCCCTGCTTGAGAAAGGGTAGGGAACCAAAATACGTGGTTGTGCTACTCACTCTCTTCTCCCTGTCATAACATTCTATGACCCTTCATATAAAATATACTGCAAAAAACGTAAAATCCAAAAAATTCACAGCGGCTTTAGTCTCGGACAATTGAGGGCGATAATTTAAGGAAATCTTGTTAATCCTTGAGTAAAACACCCTGGAGCGAAGAATTCTTTGCTTTCGTACAAACAGCGGCTATTTATAGGACGCTTTGAGAATTTATAACGGGCAGGCGAAAATCCTTGACGAAATGCAGGAAATTGCTAATATTAGAAACAAAGAATATCAAATATCAAAATGCAAAGTGCAAAATTTAGGAAGGGTCTCCGCTATGCGGGAATCAAGTTATCCCGGCTTACCGGGATTCCGCAATTTTGATTTTTAATCTTTACATTTTGATTTTCGCCGTTGTAAGCGGATGTGGCGGAATTGGCAGACGCGCAGGCTTCAGGTGCCTGTGCCCCTCGGGGCGTGGAGGTTCGACTCCTCTCATCCGCATTATTTTCTTATATCGTGTATCGTATTGCATACATCCCAGGCAATATGCCCCCTCAACATAAAAACAGGGGCCTAAACCAAACTCAATCGGTATAGGCCCCGGAATGATACTGAATCCCTGGTTAACCACGTGGCCTCATACATGCAGCCTAAGAAGGCCGCTGACGATCACGTTGTCAATCGCCCACCATCAGTAATTGCCGGTGTCGGGCAAAAAACATCAACACCAGTGCCTATTCCAAACCGGAAAGGTAACAAATCTCTTCGGCAGACAAAGCCCTGTTGTAAATCTTTACCTCGTCAAGCATGCCGTCAAAGAAACGCCCTGTAGCTTCCGGATTATCACCCAAAAGAAGAGGCATATCATTAGTATCAATTCCATCGAGATTTTCATTGGAAGCATCCAATACACCATTGATATAGACCAGCGCGCCTACATTAGTATCATAAGTTGCAGCAACATGATACCATTCATCGAAGGCCAGTTCTGTTGCCGTATTTGCAGCCTGCCAACCTCGGTCCCCTCCTGAGAATGCATAGTGAATACCTGTTGTCTCGTTGTTAATGGCAAGTCTCCATGCATTTTCGCCCTTGGCTACCATGGCCATCCACGCAGTGGTGACCGACCTGATGTTTACCCAGGTTGAAACGGTCATTGCATCGGTAAAGCTGAATTCCACATTGCCGCCGCAGTCCACATAGTAATCACCATTGAAATCCAGCGCCATGCCTTCGGCGCCATCGACAAATACCGGGTCCCCAAAAACAATTCCATCGAGACCGTTGTCGGAAATATCTGTCGTATCATTCTCAAATGGATAGTATGCGACCAGGCCTTCTACTACGGTCGTGAAGCTCCACACATCGCCTTTCCATGGACTCTCCGGTTCCACATCATCGACCTCATCAACCCGCCAGTAGTAAGTTGTGCCCGGAACAAGACCGTCAGGGTAAGAAAAACCCGGAAAACCGAGAATTAAAGACGACAAGGTCTGGTTGCCTTGGAATGTGTCGCCGGCACCTTCATTCACAGCGGCGAAATTGTCGCCAAAGTACACATCGTGGGAGGCTGCATACGCTCCGGGCGTCCAGGAAAGGGCCACCCATGTATCCTGATGTATGGCTCTGTCGGCCGGATTGGGATTATACGCCTTGACCGGTACCAGCGGCTCCTGACCCAGCGTCACGAACTTTCTGGCAGTGTTGAACGCACAGTCCCATGCTTCCACGAGGAAATTTGCTGTTTTGCTATCGATTGCTCGTGCCCGCAAAACCACTTCCTTGTCACCAGGATGAAATGCAGGCACAAAAATTTCACCTCCTTTAGCCTCAATAATATTCACATACGAGATTCCACTTCGATCATCAATTAGAACGATATCTAATTCTGTCCTTGAGACTTCCACTATCTCAATCGTAGGTGGTTCCCCGCCCTCCACGCAACCAATAATTGAGAAACCGTTGTGGGGAATCTCCTCTCCGAGTTCCGTGATAGCAATTACATTGAAATCAATCGCTACCATTTCTTCCGGTTCGGCATCTGGTGGCGAGTCAAGTGTCATCGTTACGACCTCTGCGCAGACGTAAGGATCCAAATGAAAATCATTCTTGTCAACTTTCAAAGTCCATCGATCATCGAATGGATTTGCTATTTGCAAATGCATTACCGCCGGCTCAGTCAGATTATTTTCAATGCGTGCGTAATAAGTGGCCGTAGAGTTTTGCTGGATATTGATATTCCTTTGACATCGGTTATTGGCAAAATTCGTATCGGGCCCATACCCTATCTCAACCATGAGACAAGCATGCGGATCCCCGGTCGGAGATGCCTGAGGTGTCCATGGCACGGGCACATTGATAGTAGTTGACGCCGGGATGTCCACAGATCGTTGTGCGATCGAATAAAATGTTGTTGCATTGCCGAATATGTACACCCCGAAACTCACTATTACGTTTTGAGCCGTACCCACAGTGCTGTTGTTGGTCACAACAGCGGTTAGAGTATTCGCCACGCCGACTTTCGGCGGTGTTGCCGTCATGACATCCGGACAACCGCAACATTGCGGCGGGCTATTCGGAAAACCCGGATCATTTACGACAGCATCGTTGATTGCGGCAAACGCATCGACCTGACCTTGCCCCCAGTTGTCATTCCAATCAGGATCTATTGCCGGAGAAGTCACCGCGCCGCGCTGATTGGCTGTCCGCTTGATGAGATCTTTGACGCTTAGTGCATTAATCCCGGTCCTTGCTTCTATTATCAGTGCAGCAACTCCGGAAACGTGAGGAGCAGCCATTGACGTACCGTCGTAGTCTACAGTCCCACTGGTCGTATTATTGTTTGCCGAGGTAATGGCCACAGCAGGACCGGATACATCCGGTTTCAGTTCATCCAAACCACTACCGTCAGCATCCGTCTGGCGAGGACCAAAATTTGTGTCGACGTAGAGAGTGTCATCTCCCCAGGGAACGGTTCCCTGGTCATTGTAACCGGATACTGTGATGACGCTGTCGCCCGCACCCGGTGGTGGTACCAAATGAAGACCATCGTTTCCTATTGCTGCTACAACCACCATACCACGAGCGACGGCAAGATTAAACGCCTGAGAAACATCGTCCTGTCCGTTACTATTGCCGCCAAGCTTGCAGCTTGTCTGAATTACATTGATTCCCCACGCATTTTGTTCTTCAATACATTTTTCAACCGCTTTCAACGCCGCGCTGGAAGACGGTTTAGCACTCCCGATCATCATGTCAATAAGATTTGCGTCAGGGGCCACTCCTTCGAAGGTTCCTGCTGTCCCCCCCGTGCCCAGCGCTATCCCCGCCACGTGAGTTCCATGACCAACCACATCGTCAGGATCAACTGTATCATCATCTGCCACCGCATCATATGTTCCCGTCACTTTTGCATTGGGCAGAAATGTGTGTGTGGTTCCAGGCCCCCCTCCATTATCTACCCCGGAGTCCAAGACTGCGATGCCGATTCCTGTCCCTTGAAATCCGAACGCATCGTCAACAGTATTTGGAGAAAACGTCGTACTCGTTCGTTTCCGAACCGCAGGATTACTAATATCCAACACATATTCACCTACTTCATCCCATTCTACCATAGCAACGTCGACACTCGCGGCGATCCGCGAAAGATCATTGATCCTTACGCCTGACAAACATACAAATGTCAAAAATTTACCTATATAGGTAATGTCACCGAACCGGCCCAATCCGTCACGTAGTTCTTCCACCTCGACGCATTTGTTCAGAAGTACGATACAATCAACAACCTCATTTGGGTCCATGTGATCCAGCTCATCCTGGATGTAGTTCTCATCTAAATCTCCACTCCAGCCGATCAGTTTGCCTCCTTCTTGCTGCCATTCAAGAGGTGTCCAGGGAGTGGCAAAAGCCGCTTGCTGAAACAGCACAAGAGCCACTAATATGAACAGTATGCTCACGACCTTGATGTTTATGTTTACGATATCCTTAGCTTTAGTTGGTTTTGTTGAGCCCCCAACTTTATTGACGTCCGTCGTGTGTAATAAAGAATCCATTTTATATCCTCCTAATGCTTCGAAACGCATGTCATTACAATAATAAGTTGAAATAGCTCTCTCCCCGGGAAATTCATCAGTCATGAACACTAGAAAAAACGCTTCTCGAATTAGTACAAGATCAGGGAGAAGTATTTCCTTCAACGAATATTCTACATCACGGTGGCCGGGATGTCAGGGCGGCCGACGGCGCCAAAATAAGACAATCCTGAAAGATCATTTTTCTACACATATAACACCTCCTTTTTCAAAATACACTTTTCCACCGGTAAAGCGTTTTTTTGCCAAACTTTTGGCTGACGGCTTACCTTATGTTCAGATTTTCCGAAAAACGTTCTCGCTGCTACCGAGTCATATAACCCGGTTTCCCTATGAAAGACATCTTAATAAAATCAGAGATGTCCTTGCGTTGTTTGCCTCGCTAAACTAACGCAAATAAATATGACATTCAGATGTATAAGTCAAGAAAATTATAGGACATTTTTATTTTTCTTGTGATGCAGGCATGAATCGGCGTTTTTGGGCCGATATTGCCGCCTTGCTTAACTATCTTAACGAAACTTTTGCAAAAAGGTCGATAATGGTTATAATGAAACAGGAAGTTCAATCGGTACTGACTTTTCTTAAATACAGGATGGAGTGAGTTCGGCTTACAATAACGTTATGATTGAAATTATCCAAAACTTCGAACAGATGACAGGTCGGCTCGACCACCCGTTCCTGATCGGCTCAGGAGTGATTTTCCTTCTGCTGGGATTGTGTATATGGCTCGGCGGACTGGCCCTTAGAAAAATATTAATATCTATTACCGGCCTGGCCGGCGGGATTGTGGTCGGACTCTTTGTCGTAGGACGAAATATCTTCTCCGCTTCACTTTCGGGTGCACTGGCCTCGCTCATTGCCCTGATATTCCAAAAGGTTTTGTGCGTACTGCTGGCAGCGGCATTGGCGGCAGCGATTGCCTTTGCAGTTCTATCCGAACCATACTTCGAAAAGGCAGAAACCGCCGAAGTCCAGGGTGAAATGACGGAGCAGACCACAACGGCCGGCCTCGACGAAACACTAAAAGAGCTGAAAACATTCGGACTCGATGCCGGTGAAAAAATAAAGCGAGCCGGCACAAAAATACCCATACATATGTGGGCAATAATCGCCGCGCCGGGGGTGATTTTTCTTATCTGTGGCGTGTTGCTTTGGCGCTTTACCTCGGCCATGTTCTTTTCAGTCACCGGAACAGCAGTAATCTTTCTCGGAATCATTTTACTGCTGTCGTACAAAGGGGCCGAGCCGGTCAACCATATTCGCAGCATGCCCTTTATTTCCGCCGCTGTTTTTCTTGTGATGGCCGGTTTTGGCACTATTGTGCAGGTACTCCTTTGCAAAGGCTTAAAAAAGGAAAAGATAACGAAAATCAAACCCGGCAAGGGCAACCAGAAGGACAAGAAAGAGCCTAAAGAAAACGTAGAACATGACTGGCGTTCGGCGTAAAAACAAAAAGAAAGAACAAGGAGCCGAATAATGGATTACGTTACGATCCTTGCACAGACAACCCGGGACACATCTTCTGCACAAGCGGCGGAAGAAGCAGTCGTCCCGATAGATGTGCTGTGGGAACAAATTACTTCCCTTAGCCTGCTCGAAGCTTTGACTTTTATCTCTTTCGGGGTGGTTTGCCTGTTCTACGGCTGGCGCGTCTTCAAGGTCCTGGTCGTCATTAATTTCGCATTGCTGGGCATGATGATGGGAATGGCAGTCACCGAGAAAATCGTCGGCCTGAACAACCAGTTCGTCGGCGGAATTATAGGTATGATAACATTGGCGGTTCTCTCGGTGCCGTTGATGCGATGGTCTGTTTGTTTATTAGGCGCCGCCGCGGGCGGAATACTCACTTCGGGAATATGGTACGCCTGCGGCCTGACCGAAAGGTACATCTGGGCCGGGGGGCTTATCGGCATTATCGCCGGCGGCATGATCTCATTTATCATTTTTAAAGCCGCCGTAATACTCTTTTCCAGCCTGTGGGGCAGCGGCTTGGTTGTGGTCGGTTCCCTGGCGCTTTTATACCTTTATCCCAGAACTTCCACCAAGGTCGAAGACCTGGTATTTTCCCTCAAATGGTTTTTGCCCGTTATGATTACAGCTCCGACCGCTATAGGCTTCGTCCTCCAGCATAAATTCCTGAAAACCTCAAAAGAATGGGAACCGGAATAACAACGATCAGAGTTCGGGCGGTGAGCCGATGATGGCGTATTCGTCAAACACGGTGTGCATAATAGTCGTTCGGCTGTTCGTTGTGTAGATAATGTGGATCTTGCCGTCACAACTCTGTATGGCATAGGGATATGCGAAGGTATTATCGCCGACCGCAATATTACGCCGATACCGATAAGTTTTGTCGACGTCCGTCGAGACAGCCACCGTCAGCGGCGTGCGTTCGTTCATATTATCGTTGTAAACCAGCAGCAAATGGCCGTTCTGTAGCTTGATGAAGTCAACGGCGGCGTTGGGATTGAGGAATTTCGTCTCAACCGCATCAGACCACGTATTGCCGCCATCACGGGATTCGGAGCGCAGCATATAGCCGTGGTCGGTAGGAAGAAAATCGCCGCCCCGCCGGAGATAAGCAACAAGATATTCGTCGGTAAGCTGAACGACCTGGGCCTGCAGATTGCCCATCGGTGATTTGATCCGGTTGGTTTCGGTCCATACCTTCGTCTTCGGATTGTAACGCATGAAGTAGGAACAGGTCTCCGAAGCGGTCTTCTCCCGGTCTTCGCCGGTCTCGTAGTACATGGGCAGAAGATAGTCACCGTTGTTCAGGACGATGGGCTGGCCCCGAACCATGGTTCCCTCTTCGAAGTTGAGCATGAACGAGTCCGACCAGGTTTGGGCACAATCGTCAGATATCTTTACCTTGACTCGTGCGTTGGACCATGTTTCGCCGTACCGGTTCACATAGAAAAGCCACACCCGGCCGTCAGGCGCTTGCCACACTACGGGATTGCCTTCGCCTCGGTTGGGTGTATCCGCTATGACCTCAGGTTCAGTCCACTGGGTTGCGCCCACTTTAAGGCGGGAGCCGTACACGGCGGTGTCGTCGCCGTATTCGGCTGAACCGCCATAGTAGGCAATGTACAGGTCCCCATTTGTAAGTTGTGTAATTGATGCCGGATGCTTGTATTGACCCGGATGCTCAGGACCGAACACCCGGTAAGTCTCGATATTGTAGCTTTCGGCACAGGCCGTCAGGCTGAAAAGACAAAACAACAACACAACAGACTTCTTCATAGCAATCTCCTTGTTCTTTCGAGTACACTCTTAAAGTAAAACTACTTTTTCTTCATATTTTAATCAAGCACAACTCATCGAAAAAAGTAAGCCCTGTGGGGCAGGCGTACGACTTAAATTACCCAATGAGAAGGAGAAATAAGTAAGGTATCCCCCGATTTTCCCGATTTTTAAAGATTCTTGACACTACCGATCCACAGCAAGCAATACACATTACTCAGTACGCAATACCAACAAAGGCCGCCGTTTCATGGAGATTTTTGAGAATATACCTGACATTTTGCGCGCAGGTTAGTATAATAGATAACTAACTGAATACGGTATACATAATACAGGAGGCTTGTTATTTATTATTGATTGTTTCTCTTTGGCCTCTGTACTCTCCGTGGCTCAAACAACAGCATTAATCCGTATTAATCTGTGTCTAAAAGAAAGCTATTTGAAAAAACATAGCCAATTCAAAGCCAATTTACGGTTTGGATCTTCAGATTGGCAGACAAAAAAGGGCCGCGAGGTTTAACGCCCGCAGCCCTGAGAAGTCAGGTTAGTTAAGGATATTTTTTATGCCTTGCGTTTTTTTAAGAAAGCCATTGCGCCGAGACCCATCAGGGCAATCGTTGCCGGCTCCGGAATCGTCATGGCGCCGCTGAAGCCGTTGCCTCCGGAATAACCACCGGCCAGCATCTGATCAAGTGTGTAATAGTTCGTACCGCTTCCACCCTGCAATGAAAGCTCGAAATCGAGCGCCATCGTACCGGAATTTAAAATGGCACTCAGCGCGGCCGAGCCAAGGGACTTGCCGGCATTGGTTATAACGACATCGGTAAGGTCCGCCTTGAAGTTGGAGTAAGCAGCCCCGATAGTCCCGACAGGGACCAGGTCGCCTTTGCCCAGCGTGGCCTTCAGGTAGATTTCGTCGGTTTCCGGGCTCCGAATCGTCAGGACCGAGCTGCCAAGCGGTTTCAAAGTATAAGAGCTGTCCCATGCATTTGCGCCCACGCTCAACGTCGGGACAAACACTGAAGCGCCGACAAGGGCATCGGCGTTGCTGCTCAACCCCCGGTCGACGGTGACATACTGATTAAAGCTCAATGTACCGGCCCCGTCATAGGCCCAGCTTCCGGCAGTGCCGGCGTCAGGACTGAATTCGATGCTCGGCGTAGCGAACACCGGGACACCGAAAAATAACAGAGTAACTATAACGAATATATATCTTTTCATCTTATTCCCCCCCACGGTTTTAAGGGTTATGATTCTTTCCGCTGTATGGGCGGTTCGCTAACCGCCCCTACCGCCGCAGAACGTCCGCAGCAATTTT
>Ga0180433_10008734_pt1 | contig 12545 bp, 13 predicted proteins | sample SS_ome_8_FD_132980 | JGI IMG/M metagenome (GOLD analysis project Ga0180433, IMG submission 132980) | Hypersaline lake sediment archaeal communities from the Salton Sea, California, USA - SS_1_D_1 metaG | ecosystem: Environmental > Aquatic > Non-marine Saline and Alkaline > Hypersaline >... | reverse complement strand
TGCTTTTACCTTCTCCAGGAGCTCTCTCGGTGAAAACGGCTTGGCAAGCACGGCTGTAATGCCCGTGTCGACCATTTCCGCCGGCTCAATGTCGAATCCGCGAGCCGTGAGCATAACCGCCGGGAGATACCGGGTTTCCGAACGTGCCCGCAACTGCCTGCACAACTCCAGCCCGGTCATCACCGGCATCTGATAGTCCGTAATCAACAGGGCAGGCCTTTCGGCCAAGCACAGTTCCAGCGCCTCTTCGCCATCCACAGCCGTGATTACTTCGTAACCGGCATTCTCCAACTTCATCGAAACGATGTGGAGAATGTGGGCCTCATCATCCGCTACCACGACTTTGGTGCTCACTTTCACTCCTCCCGGCTCATGTCGCTGCCTCTACGAACCACTGCGCGTATTGCCTACACGAGGACCGGCAACTCGAAACTGAACGTGCTGCCCTTGCCGGCCTCGCTTGTTACCGAAAGCTTTCCGTCATGGGCTGTCTCGATAATGTGCTTCACGAGCGTCAGCCCCAACCCGGTTCCCTTGGCCATTTTCCTGTTGGCGCTGACCCGGTAGAACTTGTCGAATACGTGGGGCAAGTCTCCCGCTGGGATGCCCTTGCCCGTGTCGGATACGTCGCAGACGACCATGCCGCGACGCTCGTCCACCGTCAGCCCCACCGTGATTGTCCCGTCTTCGGGGGTGTACTTGATGGCGTTGGACACAAGGTTCAGCACCGCTTGGTAGACCATGTCCGCGTCGGCCTCGACCTGGTAATACACAGGTGCCAGCCGCTCCACGATGCGAATGCTCTTTGCCTTGGCCTGGGGGGCTGCCACGCCCAAGACCTGCTTGACCACTCCGGTCAGACTCGTCGGCTCCTTCGTGACCTTCATCACACCCGACTCGATCCGCGAGATGTTGAGGATATTCTCGATCAGGCGGTGTAGGCGGTCCGTCTCCGAAGCGATAATCTCGTAGAATTCCCGCCGGGTGCTCTCATCGTTCGCCTCGCCGTCCACGAGCATTTCGGTGTATGCCTTGATGGAGGCCAGCGGCGTCTTGAGCTCGTGGGAGACATTCGAGACGAAATCGGTTTTCATCCGTGCGATTTCCTTTTCCCTCGTCACGTCATGCAGCACAGCCACCACCCCGGAGACTTCCTCGCTGGGCGTCACGACGCAGCTCAGCGTGATGCTGAACGTACGAGGCTGACCCTTGTGGTCGATGCTGTGTTCCACGACTTTGCGGGTGAAGCCCCGCCCATGACTTCGCGTTTCGCGGATCAGGCGCACAAGCGTTCCGTCCGAGATTATCTGGTCGATGGTCTTGCGGAGATTGCTGGTCAGCTTGAAGCCCAACAACTTCTCAGCCGCCTCGTTGGCCAGGATCAGCTCATCGAAACGGTTAGTGACGATGACAGCGTCGGAAATCGAAAAGATGATTGCCTCGGTGTGATGCTTCTCAGCCGAAGCGATGCTTGACTGGATCTTCAACTCCCGGTTGGTGCCCTCCAGCTCCATGAGCCGCCCCCGCAGCACCGTCAGGAATGCGTTCAGCGGCTGCGTGACGTCCGAGACGTCCTCGTCGCCGTCAACCATGACCAGCCCGATCTGCCCGGACTGTTTCATGGCCTGCAATTGCTGCCCCACCGCCCGAAGGGACCGTTGTTGGTTGCGCCAGAAAATCCCGACCATTACCGCGGCAAGGACTATCACGAGCGCCAGGACGACGGAGTCCACGCTACGGCGTGTCAGCGAATACCCCTGCAACACCATCGTGGTCGACAGGTATGCAGCGGCAGCGCCCAGCGAGATCAGCAGGATGCTCGCCAAACTAGTTCGCTTTGCCGTTATCACACGGACCTCCGATACTTCGTGCCGCGACGGGGGCCGCCCTCGCGGTGTGGGCGAGCCCTTGCCCGCCTGGTGCAACATGCCTCCTAGCCGGCGATCAGCAGTTCGCGTGCCAGCCGATTGGTCGGTTCGACACGCAGCGCCGCATCGTAGCATCGCTTGGCTTGAGGATGATCGCCGCTGGTCGCGTGCGCGCGCCCCAGCAGGCAGTACAACGTCCCGCTATTGCGGTGTCGGTTCGTGGCGTTAGTAAGGATGCGGATGGCCAGTGCAACCTGCCCGTCACGCAACAGCGCGTATCCCAGCAGCAACGTCGCGTCGAGGCTGGCACTATCCAGCTTGAGTGCCGCCTTCGCCGAGGCTATCGCCTGCGGTACGTCGTCGCAGACTAAGGACGCCTGTCCCAGCTTTGTCCACACGTCAGCCTTGGCCGGGCTCAACTGCGTGGCCCGGAAGTAGGTCTGCCTGGCTTCAATCGCGCGGTTCAAGGCCATCTGGCAATCGCCGAGCATCGCGTGCACCCAGGCTTGATCGCGATAGTTCTCGGTCTGGGCAAGTTGCTTCAGCGTCGCAATGGCGCCGGGATGGAGCCCGGCGTGAAACTGCGATCGGGCCAGCATCTCGCGGTATGCTTCGTTCTTGTAATCCACGTCGCAGGCCTGCTGGTAGTACTGCACAGCCCGAGCGTGTTCGCCCCCCAGCATGGCCACCCGACCGGCCAGTTCGTACATGCCGGCCTCGTCGCCAGCAAGGCTCATGTAGCTGTCGATCTGGTGGTGAGCTTCCCGCAGTCTGTCCATCGCCACCAGCACCTCCGTGGCGGCCATGATGGCCGGCAGATTGTTCTCCGACTTGGCCTGGGCTGTGCGGTAGCTGTTTAGGGCATCGGCCAACTGGCCGTTCTTTTCCTGGGCCACGCCCAGCAGGTAGTGGATCTCGGCGGAGTCCGGAGCCTCGTCGGCTAGGCTGGTCAGCTGGTCGATAGCACTGGCGTAGTTGCCTTGCTCGATGTAGACGCGACTGAGCAGGACGCAGGCCTCGGTGAACTCAGGCTGTAATGCCAGGGATTCCTGCGCCTTCAGGGCTGCCAGGTCCAAGCGCCCACACTTGAGATGCTCCTCGGCCACACCACGGAGCACCTTGGCCCGAGTCTGATTCCATCGAGCATACGCCTCGATCCGGGCCTCCTTGACGGGCGTCTGATGACAACCCGCAAGTGCGCTGAGAACCAACGTGATTATGATTGTCTTTTTCATTGCCAAACTCCCAGGTTCAGCTTTCCTGCTTTGTGCAACCATCCCAAGTTGACAGGCGGGGCGAAAAAAACTCTGGAAAGCGCCGGACCGCTCCTACTGCCGTTCTTCTGCGGGACCAGCCACACCTTCTTTCTTGACCTCACTCGCCGGCATATCGGGCCGGGCGGAAGAGGGCTGTTTTCTTCCATCGGACTCTCCGGCAGGCGTCTTGACCTCCTGCGACGATGTCCCGAACGAGGGCGTAAGGACCGGCATCGGCCTTTCCGGACGATCGCCGATGCCCAAGTCTTCTCTGACCTGCGGAGCAACGTCCCTGGCATGCAGTGGCTTGCAGGGAAAGACGATGTCCTCGACGGGCTTGCCCAGTTCCTGCATGACCATGCGTTGGATGACATAGGCCGATACGGAATCGCGTGACTCGTCAGCCCAGTAGGCCTTGTTGGTCAGGCGTTCCCGCAGATGAATTGCCTCTTCCATCTTCGGCGACATCGACAGGGCCATGTCCAGGTTCCATAGAGCCTTGGACAGCTCCCCGCGGGTCACCGCCTGCTTGGCCCATCGCATGTATGTTTGGGCCAGGCGGTTTCTGCCCCACCACCGCAGTCCCTTTCGCTGCCCGATGCGGAATCGCTCGATGTCGTCCTTGAGCTGTTCGCTGACGATCTCGTCGGCGGCCTGTTTGATGATCCGCGGGGTGATCAGAACGATCACTTCTTCGCGGAACGCAACGTCGGACGTCCGCCGGAACAGGGAACCGACGTATGGAATATTCCCCACCAGCGGCACCTGTGCGCGTCCGTTCTGGGTACGTTCCCGGAACAGGCCGCCGATAACGATTGTGTGACCGTCCCGCACCATGACGTTTGAGGTCACCTCGGTGGTTGTTTCGCGAGGCAGCGCGAACTGTCCGACGGACTCGACGGAACCGTTGGAGTCCTCGGGGTGAATCTCCAGGCGGACATATCCGTCCCTGCCCACGAACGGACGGACGACCAGGCGGGTACCGGTTTCCAGGAACTCCACCGATTGGGTCGCCGTGGTCTCGGTGAATGTGGTGGTGATGTAGCCGTCGCGTTGGCCGACGAGCACCTCGCCTCGCTGCTTGTTGAGCACCAGCAGTTTCGGGTTGGCAAGGACGGTCACGTCAGTGACGGTTTCCAGCGCGCGCACGAAGAACGACACACTGTTCGAGACCAGGCCGAAGCTGAAACCGCCGGACGGCACGCCCGCGTTCAAGTCGGTGCGCCAAGTCGCCATTCGATTGTCCAGCGCGCCGCCGGTGACGGTGCCGGTGTTCATGTTGGTCAGGCCGTCACTGCTGGAGTTGAGGGCTTCGAAGTTAATGCCTGCCAGCGTGTTGAACTCCACGCCGAGGTGGTTTTCCTCGTTGAGGGTCGCTCGCAGAACGGTCGCTTCGATCAGCACCTGCTGGGGCTTGACGTCGATCTTGCGGACGATTTCCCCGATGGCGTCGAGGTTCTCTTCGTAGTCGCGAATCACCAGCACGTCTTCGGTGGCCAGGTTGTTCCCGCCGGCGTCGGTCTCGCTGGTGGCGATGCCTACAACGGCAGCCGGCGTAATGGCGATGGTGCCGTCCGATGACATTGCCGGCTCGATGAGCGTCTTGATGTCATTGGCGGTCACGTAGGCCAGGTGGAAGGTCCGCGTGGCGACGATCCTCGCAGCCTTGCGGCGCTCCTCCAATTGCGCCGGCGTGTAAATGTAGACAAAGTTCTCCTGCAGCTCGTAGACGAACCCAGATGATCGAAGAATCGCCTCCAGGGCCTGGTCGAAGGTCACGCCGTACAGGTCCGCCGTAACGGTTCCGGTGACTTCCTTTGTGGCAACGATGTTCTTCTTGCCCTGCGTACTGAGCAACTGCAGGACCCCCCGAAGGTCCGCGCCTTGGACATGGATCTCGAAGGTACCCGGCTGGGTTACCTTCACAGCCTCCTGCCCCTCAGCCGTGACGGTCGATGGCGCCGTTTCGGGCGTGGCTTCCTGAGCCCCTGCCCCGACGCACACCACGCAAGCCGCAAGAACTGCGGCCCATGTGGCTGTCCCGTTCGGCTTGCGCCGCTTTCGGTAGTTCATCTCAGAACTCCTTATCAGGTCTGGTCGCCTCCAAAGCGACCGGTCTTAGAATGGTTTGCCGGCGCCTCGTGACGGCGCCTGCAATCGCAACGTCAGTTCTTCATATTCAGGATGATTCTCACGTCGTTCTTGGCTACTACACACGAGCGTGGCGTGATTTCGACGACCTCAAAACCATTGATCCACTCCCCGACTCGCAGTACGCGCCCGTTGATGATGGCAGTCGGCCGGTTGGAGATCATTGTGCTTTGGAGCAGCAAGGCCCGTGCCTGGGCCTGCATGAGTTGCTGTTGGGCCCTTCGCTGTTGGTTGGGGTCAGGCTCGGCCTGGCCCTGCAGCTCCGGTCGCTCGGTGGGCACCTCCGGAGGGTAGAAATCGCGGTCCATCGCGAACATGTCCCTCTTGAGATCGTGATCCAGTTGGTTGATATACTCGCGTACGGCCGCTTGGGCCTGACGCTCCGATTCGACGAACTCCTCCGCCGGTTCGGAAATTCGGGACACGGACTCCACGCCATCGGCCTTGGCCTGCTGGGGCGTAACGCCGCTCAGTAGCGTCCGGCCCAATACGACCGCCGCGACGAACAGCAGCGCGGCGAGAATCACGGTCTTTTTCTTGTCTCGCTTCAGCTCCGCCGAGATTCGTTGGCGCCAGTCGAACATGTTCGGTAGTTGGCCTGTCATTTCGGTCTTTTCAGCTTTCGGTGAAATAGATGTTCATCTGCAATTCGAGGTCCAGGCTGTGTGTTTTCTCGTTCATGCAGGCGTTGAGCTTCTCGACGCGCATGAGGCGTTGCATGCTGCCGACGCCATTGAGAAAACTCGCCAATGACAAGTAATCTCCCTCGAAACGCATGATGATCGGCAGTGTGTGGAAGAGCTCCTCGCGAACGGGATTGCCCGGTTCGATGATCTGGTTGGTCAGCTTCTCCTCGGCAAGCTTCGTGCTGATCTCCCTGAGGAAGCCGCCAAGCTCCTTCTGCTTGGGCAACCGGCGATCGAAATCCTTGTAGAGCGCCTTCATCTCCTGGACCTGGCGGATCAGTTCCGGAACCACGGCAACCTTCTGCATGTCAGCTTCCAGCTGTGTCCGGAGGGAGGCCGTGTCGGTCCGAAGCCGCTCGAGTCGGCGGCTTTGGGGAACGTAGACCGCGACCACGGCTGCAATGACCAAGGCAGCCAGGATCCCCGCAGCAATCCAAGTGTCTTTGCTGGCTTTCGGCATGCAATGAGCCTCCACTGTCCTATCGGACAACATAACAACTGGCTTGAAATTCGCGTGCGGTCAGACCCTCCACGCTCACAGTCTTGGCGTACCCCATGTTCACGTCTTCGAACAGAGGGCTGGCCGAGAGCTGCCCGATGAAGTTGGCGACGTCCACGTCCGTCGGCGCCAAGCCCGTGAGGACAAGTCGCATTCGCTTGGTCCGGATGACCCTGGGCTTTGAGCCGCCATCGGCGGTCATGGCCCGACCAGGTGCGCCGCTCGGGCGGGACGGCCTGATCGTCTCACGCAATTCCACCACTTCGAGATTCAGCTTCCGCAGCGCCATGCCCTGGGGCAACAGGCGGTCAAGCTCGGCCAGCACGTCCATGGTGTCGGCCTGGCAGCCCAATTGATCGTTGATGCGCTTCTTGATCATCAGGTCCGCCATCTGGCGCTCCAGACCACGGCGCGTTTCCAACTCGCGGCGAAGGTTGCCGGCGCGATCTTTCAGCGTCCTGAGTTCGGCTTGGGCCTCGCTGATATTCCCTTGGCGGACGTATCCCAGCCCGCCCAGCCCCAACACGCACACCGCAATCACGTACGCGTAGCGCAGCCACCTGCGCTGTCGCGCTCGGCGCATCCGGATTCCTTCAGGCAGAAAGTCGATCTTCTGCATCATCACTCCTCTGCACGCACCGGGCCCCCATGTCCCGAATTGCCAGTCCCGAGCACACCGCCCACTCGCACATCATGCCCCGTCGATCGGCTCCCACGTCGGCCGCTGAGACATCGATGTTCCTCATCGGCCTGCCGATTACGCATTCCAGGTTGAGATTCTTACTGAGCAGTTCCATGAGCGCCGGATCGTAGGCCTGCCCGCCGGTGACTGTGATTTTTCCCGGCCGCAGGCCCCGAAACGTCACCAGACAATACTGCAGACACAGGGACACCTCGCGGGCAAGAAGCTCAGCTTCGGCCCGCAATGCGTCGTAGACCGACCAACTGATCGAGTCCGGCGCCATCGAGGCTTTCGAGTCCTTGTCAGCAAAATCGCGGCTTTCGAACTCTCGCATGATTCGTGCCCGCAGTTCGGTAGCCTCTTCGTATCCGAGGTTCAACCGCTTAGCCACCGCCTCGTTGAGCTTGCGCCCGGCAATGTCCACGGACTTGACGAAAACGATCTGTCGGCCACGGGCCACGACTACACGGGTCGTGTTCAGCCCGATGTCCACCAGCACGCTGACGGTATCGTCGTCGGCACGTCGGCGAAGAAATCGCTCGAAAGTTCGGAACAGCGCGACCGGCTGGGCATCGATGTGCTCGGGGGACAGTCCCGAATCGGACAGCAGCGCCATGTGGTCTTCCAAGACCTCCGGCGGAACCGCCATCATGATGATCTCCAGACCGGTTTCCGTTCCTTGCCGGACCTCCCCAGCGTTGAAATACGCCAGGCGATCACGGGACACCTCGAAATCGAAACGGTCCTTCGCTTCCCACAGGATCGCGTCGGGCAGCTCGCCGGCCGGCATCATGGGCAGACGAACGTTCTTGATGGTCAGCTGGTCGGAAGACAACGCCGAGACCGATCTGCGGCCGCGGAACTTGCCTTCTTGAAGCATCTTGCAAATGGCCGAGGAGGCGGCCTGGCGATATTGCGAAGGATTTGCGGCTACAGAGGCCGGCACCTGCCAACGCCCGCACGCCGAAACGCGGACATGACCGGAGCCGCGCTGCATCTGGAGCATCTTGATGCTGTCAGCGCCCAGATCCAATCCGATGGGCCAACGCCTCGATTTGAATGGAATGCCCGGTATCACGCATCGCCCTTCCTAGGATCCGACGGTCTCGACCGTCACTTTTCCCGTTATGTCAGCCACATTGAGCCGGTATACGTGCGACCCCGCCTGCAACGTAATGCTTCCGGCGTTGTCCGGAGCGCCCAGGGAATCAAAGGTCACTGCCGACGCTCCCCCGAAATCGGCGGACACGATGTCCAAGTGGCTGAAACCTCGTTGCGACGCGAAGTCAACCCGATAGTCCGACTTTGTTATCGGATGAATCAGGGGGTCACTTTCGTTGGACCACAGCCTGTAAGAATCGGCCCCCGCCTCGATCGTAACGGTCACCGGCTCTTGGTCCGTGATGGCCACGTTCTGGGCGTATTGCAGGTCCGCAGCGAGAAGCCTTGCCGCGGAAAGCACTTCCAGATCGGTCGTGGACGTCACGTGCGGCACAACCACCATCGCCGCAATGGCAAGAAGCACCACCACAACGAGGATTTCAACGATCGTGAATCCCAAACCTCGACGTCTAGTTCTTTTCCTTGGGAGGCTCATCCTTGTTCACCCTCTTGTCTTCTACAACCTGGACCTTCGCGTCCCCGCTCTTGAGGAGACTGATAAGCTGATCCAGCTTTGCATTGGTGAGCGTCTGGGCGCGGGTCATCGCCCCGCGCTGGGCGTTGGGGTCCAAGACCGTTGGCACACCCGCCATCGCCTGAGGCGCGTTGGGCGTTTTCTGTGCCCACAGCCCGACGATCAGGACTGTCAACAGGACTGCAATTGCCGTCAAACACACCCGAGTGTACCCGTCCACCTGCACCCGCATTTTGCCACTCGCTGCCCGCATGGTTTGGTCTCCTCTATCAGTCAGTCGTCCCAACGGAGAATGTCCACACTGCGTGAGCCACCATTTCCGCCGCCAAAATCGTAGATCCTCGACAATTCGGGGTCGTAGTTCAGTTCATGCCGGCCGGCCAGGCGGGAGTTGAACGCCGTGTGGGTCGCGATAAGCCCGCCGTTGATCGTGATAGCCGACCTGCGAGTGTTGCCTTGCCCGATTAAGCCTTCAGCCGCCACCACGAGCCCGTTTATCGTCGCCGTGGCGCTACCGCGCACGTAGACGCGCCCACTGACCACCAGGGCTGGGAACCCGGAAACAGCCGTGAGCTGTATGTTTTGTCCGTCGAGGGCCAAGTCGCCGTCGACCACGAGCGTGCCGGCGAACTCGAGATTCTTGCTCAGATACACCGGCCCACCGTCCGGGGACGACAGGACAACGATCCCGCCGGGGTTCTCGCTCGTCACCGCGTTGCCCGAGGCCAGGGGATTCTTCCTGTCGAAGACTTCCAGCTCAACTTCGTCCGCAGAGTATTCGGTGTCGCCCAGGACGTACTGTTCGTAGTCGTCGAATTCGATGGACGGCACGTCCATCTCGTCAGCTGCGCCTGTGCTGCTGCCTGTGATCCAGGCCATGATTCCCCCGATGCTGCCCGTGCACGAGACATCCCCGTCGATGTGTGCCAGGGTCATCAGGTTCCCGTTGACATGCACCCCCCCGGTAATGGACAAGGACGACGGCAGCGCCGCCGACCCGTTCCCAACGAGCAGTGCTTCTTCCGGGGTCAGCTGAGCCGCCGAGCCTACCCTAGCGGTGACGGTGCATCGCTGGGTCACCCCCCCCACGGTGCCTTCTCCGCTAACGCGATATTGCCCGGGCACGTCCGCGTCGGCAACGGCATAAACGACGTACATGTCGTCGGATTCATCCGCATAGAACGGGCCGACGGGCGCCACGGCTGAGCCGTCGAGGCAGCCCGGATCTGTCCGGAGGAGGTGCACGCCGTGTTGGACCCCCGATTCGGCCAGATACTTCGCCCGCTTGGCAGCCACGGCGTTGTTGGAACACGCCATCCGGATGGAGGCGCTGCTCAGATAGCTAAGGCCGAGCACGACCGATATCGCCAGAAGTACCAGCACCATCACCAACACCACTCCGGATTGCCCGGCGAGGCGAGGCGCCGCAAGACGGGGCCCTGTGCCATAGCGCCTCCGGGCCGGCACGGCTGACCGGGCTGCGCAGGTGAGACTGTCTGTTCTACTTACCTCTGCCATTGCCATTGCCTCTGCCGCTGTTGTTGCTATTGCCGTCGTCGGCTGTGCTGCCGCCTGACGAGGCCGGGTCGCTGGGGTCTGAAGCGTCCAGTACGTACTTGCCGCCACTAATACCCACGTGATCGATCTTGCTGGCACGTAGAGTAGCTGCGCAGGAGAGGCTCACGCTCGTGTCGCCTTGTCCGTGGGTGGATTCGATCTTGACCAGCTTTGTCATCGGGGCGTTGGGCCAGACTTCGAATTCTAGATCCGAAACATCGCTCGCAAGGACGCGGGTCGTGAACCCGGGCATTCTGGATAGCATCACCTTTGTCGTGCTGGGCTCGCGCGCAGCGACGGAGAGCGACACTTCCGGGTTCAAGGCGACTTGGACCTCGTAGGACAGCTCATCTGAGAGAACGATCTTCAGTTCTTCAATGCAATCTGCACGCTTGTCGTATCTCAACAGGCACATTTCGTCCCGATTGATCAATCCGTCCAGGTTGGCGTCGTCTGTCCAGAGGACAAGCGCGTCGTCGCTGGCGGAGGTGACGAGCTTGGCCTTGCGAATCTTGGCCGTGATCCGCGACATCACGACGCGTGCGGCGTGCATGGATTCGGTGTGGGCTTGTCCCCGCTCGTAGGCGCTGGCCAGGGCCATCGATACCCCCGCCGCGGCCAATCCCGTAACGGCCGTGATGGAAAGTGCGAGCACGCATTCCATCAGCGTAAAGGCGTGTTTGCGTTGTTTGGCATACACTCTGTGTTCCCTTACAACGGCGCGCAGTAGACCAGCCTTGTCAGCCGGACAATTCCGCTCCCGTTGTGGGAGACCTCCACGCTCACGCGGATAAAGGCCGGCTCATCGTCTGTATCCTGTCCGGCTACGCGAACGTAGCTAACGGTGACCACGCGGGACAGTCCGGCCGATTCGGCCTGGTCTTCCACCGCATCGCCGAAACCGCCCGTCTCCACCAAGCCGTCGTAATCATCAATGTTGTCGAATTGTGAAAGGCTCTTCTCGTCCTTTTCCGGCCCGGGGGCGCTCTGACCATCGGGATCGTCGACCGGCTGAGAGAGGATTTCCTCCATCATTTCCTCAGCCAGGTTGACCGCGAGCGTTTGCCTGGCGTCGATCTGCTCGTTTTGGGCCGCGGCGGTGAAGGGCATGGTGATGGCGGTAATCGCCATGGCGAGGATGACCGCTGCCAGCAGGGCTTCCAGCAGTGTGAACCCCCCGGAAACATATCGTGACAGCGCCTTCATGGTCAGCCTAATAGTCGAAGTAGCTCTTGCCGTTGTCGTCGGTGCCCGGCGAATCGCCGCGAATCGTCAGCGTCGAAGGCTTGTAGACCCACCCGTGCGAGTCGTCCGCCGCAGCTGGAAATGCCTGTGAGTCCCCAATGATTTCGACTGAGGTCTTGTGGTTGAAAGGATTTTCCGGAATGGAACCGAGATAAGGCCCGTACCGATACCCGTCGGTGTGGGGAGCGGCGGTCTGGCCATCCGGCGTGGACGACATCGTCATGTAGGCAACGAATGCCCCTTGCGTCGGTGCGGCCGTGTTGTCGCAGCCCGGGTAGCCCGGGGCGACACCGTAGTGCTGCCCCTTGAACACGGCGATCTGGGTGCGCAGAATCCTCAGATCGTCGGCCAACATCGAGGCGCGAGCCCTCGACGAAGCGTTGGAAAACTTCGGCAGTGCCACTGCAGCGACGATGCCGAGGATCACCACGACGATCAGTATCTCAACTATCGTAAAGGCTGTCTTGCGTCTCATAGACCAAACTCGCTCGCCAAGGCATCCGGGCCTCGGCTATGCCCTGCGCCTGCTTTCGGCGCAAGGGCTGTGGCTATGTTGCCCAAGTGCTCTGCCCGTCCCAAGCCGGCCACCGCTGCCAAGTCTGAAAACGGGCCGGACGGGACCGCCCTTGGCGGACGGCCCCGTGCGGCCGACAATTCTCAGCAGAACTCACGCGTAATCAGACCTGGTTAGAGATGGTCGTGGTCCGCGTCGTTCGGCGAAGCTTTCAGGTTGCTGGTGTCGAAATACCAGCCGTACCCGGCCTCGTTGAGCGTGGTCGTCACGGCGTCGGAGTTGCCACCGCTGACGAACGGGTTGGACGGGAAGGCCTGCAGGTACGGACCGTAGTCCGAGCCGGAATTGCCATCAACGTCCGTCTTGGTCGTCAGTTGGGTGACGAAGTCCGCCGCAACGAACGAGCCCACGACGCCGCCCGAACGCTTGTAGCCTGGCGCCATGTCGTTGT
>Ga0180433_10008733_pt1 | contig 12547 bp, 9 predicted proteins | sample SS_ome_8_FD_132980 | JGI IMG/M metagenome (GOLD analysis project Ga0180433, IMG submission 132980) | Hypersaline lake sediment archaeal communities from the Salton Sea, California, USA - SS_1_D_1 metaG | ecosystem: Environmental > Aquatic > Non-marine Saline and Alkaline > Hypersaline > Sediment... | reverse complement strand
TGTCAGTGTCGTCTTACCGTGATCTATATGTCCTATCGTCCCTACGTTTAAATGCGGCTTCCGCCTCTCAAATTTCTCTCGGGCCATGTCTATCCCTCCCTACGCTCCCCTCACCTCCTCGGCAGGGGCGGTTCATGAGACCAAATGCCTTTAGAGGCAATTGGGATCGTCGGCATCTTGCGTATGCTTTATCTACCAGCGATAATGGGCGAATGCTCTGTTGGCTTCCGCCATCTTATGAGTATCTTCTCTTTTCTTAATCGCGTTTCCCTCTTTACGGGCCGCGTCAAGCAACTCACGAGCGAGTCGCTCCTGCATCGTATGTTCGCTTCTTTTCCGGGCAAAACCGATGATCCATCTGATAGCCAATGCTTGCCTGCGTGCAGGCCGGACTTCTATGGGCACCTGATATGTAGCACCGCCTACCCGACGCGATTTAACCTCGAGCATCGGTTTAACGTTATTCACTGCCCGCTTGAAGGTTTCAAGAGCCGGTTTCCCGGTCTTCTGTTCCATGATATCGAAGGCCCCGTAAAGAATCCGTTCACCGACGCCTTTTTTACCGTCATTCATGAGCGCATTCACAAAAGACGTGACAAGATCATTTCCATATTTCGGGTCGGGTTGTATTTCCCGTTTTGTTACACTTCTCCTACGCGGCATCTCCTAATCCTCGTTCTTCTTGGCGCCGTATTTGCTGCGCCCTTTTTTCCTGCCGGATACTCCTGCCGTATCCAATGTTCCGCGAATGATATGATAGCGTACGCCGGGAAGATCCTTAACACGTCCTCCACGGACCAAAACCATACTGTGCTCCTGGAGATTGTGTCCCTCACCTGGGATATACGCCGTAACTTCCATACCGTTGCTCAGCCGAACTCTCGCCACCTTCCGCAAAGCCGAATTCGGTTTCTTCGGCGTAGTCGTATATACACGTGTACACACGCCCTTTTTCTGCGGACATGACTTCAGTGCGGGAGCACTACTTTTCTTAACGCCGGCCTTTCTGCCGAGACGTATTAACTGATTAACAGTAGGCACAGATCTGCCTCCTCCTTGAAAAAGGACACAAAAGAAGCGCAGCGAATGAATGGGAGTTGAATTAGCCTGTCAAGTCCTCCGCCGCATCTTCCCACGATGATTCATCACTCTCCGAATCTTCACTTTTTTCCAGGCCGGTCTCATCCTGCTCTTCCTCAAGCTGAATCGTCTTGTAGGACAGCATGCCGGTACCGGCAGGAATGAGATGACCCATAATGACATTTTCTTTCAAACCGAGGAGCTCATCACGTTTACCCTGGATCGCCGCTTCGGTTAACACGCGCGTCGTTTCCTGAAACGACGCAGCACTGATAAAGCTGTCCGTACTCAAAGCCGCCCTGGTTATACCGAGCAGGAGCGGTTGAAATGTAGCGGGTCTTCCACCTTCGGCTTGAACACGCTGGTTTTCAAAACGGAGCACCATCTTATCGACTTGATCACCCTCGAGAAACGGGGTATCTCCCGGATCTTCGATACGAACCTTCTGGAGCATCTGCCGGACAATTACCTCGATGTGCTTGTCATTGATTTGAACTCCCTGAAGCCTGTATACTTCCTGAATTTCATTTACGAGGTATTCCTGAACCGCATTTGCACCCTGCACGCGGAGTATATCATGCGGATTCACCGGTCCTTCACTCAACTTCTCTCCCGCGTAGACACGGTCACCTTCTCGGACCTTAATATGTTTACCCGGAGGGATGAGATAATCGCGCTCATCTCCCGTTTCAGTTGTTACAACCAGTTTACGCATACCGCGAACCATCTTACCGAACGATACCACACCATCAACTTCGCTTATCACCGCCGGTTCTTTTGGTTTTCGTGCTTCGAACAATTCAGCAACGCGCGGCAAGCCACCGGTGATATCACGAGTCTTGCTGAATTCCTTGGGTATCTTCGCGAGAACCCAACCCGGGGAAACCGTTTCACCGTCTTCAACATGCAGGTGCGCTCCGGTTGGAATCGCGTATCTCCGAAGAGGCTTCTGATCACCCGCATCCTCTTCCGCAGAGAAAATTTCAATATGCGGATGCAACGTTCGCTCCCTGCTGTCGGTGATCACATGATGAAGTTTTCCCGTTCTTTCATCATGTTCCTCGCGGAGGGTCACTTCCTTTTCGATATCCACGAATTTTACCTTGCCAGCAATATCCGTAAGAATCGGTTCAGTGAAGGGCTCCCATTCGAACACCACATCACCACGTTTCACACCCTGCCCCTTCTTTACCTTCACCGCGGCGCCGTAGGGAACCATGTATCGACTTCTCTGATTCGACTCGGGATCCTGGACGATAATTGCGCCTCTGAGGCTTACGGCAATATCGTTTTTCGCGGCATCGGTAACGGTGTTCAATCCCACAAAAGAGACCTCGCCCGAGGTCTTGGCTAGGAGTTGCCGATCTGCCACGATACGGGCTGCTGCTCCACCGATATGGAACGTTCGCAATGTGAGCTGGGTACCCGGTTCGCCAATTGACTGGCCTGCTATTACCCCGACGGCTTCGCCCAACTCCACCATCTTCCCGGTGGCAAGGTTCCGTCCGTAGCATTTTGCACACACGCCTCGCCTCGCCTCGCAGGTAAGAACGCTTCGAATGGCGACCTCTTCAACACCGGATCTATCTATCTCTTCGGCTTCGTTTTCCATGATTTCATCGCCGGCCTGTACGATTATCTCATCGGTAACCGGATGTATAACATCTTCCAGAGCCACGCGTCCAAGAATTCGATCTGCAAGCGGTTCGATTACTTCTTCGCCTTCTTTCAGAGCGCCAGTCATCAAGCCCCGGATGGTTCCGCAATCAAATTCATTAACAATAACATCCTGAGCCACGTCTACGAGTCGCCGAGTGAGATAGCCCGCATCGGCCGTCTTGAGGGCTGTGTCGGCCAAACCTTTCCGTGCTCCGTGTGTACTGATGAAATATTCAAGGACCGAAAGCCCTTCCCGGAAATTCGAGGTAATAGGCGCCTCAATGATCTCACCGACCTGACCTGTAATCTTTTTCTGGGGTTTGGCCATAAGACCACGCATGCCTGCCAGCTGCCGTATCTGATCTTTCGAACCACGGGCGCCTGAGTGCACCATCATGAAAACGGGGTTGAATCCCTGATTATTTTTTTCAAGCCGCTCCATCATCGCCGCAGACACTTCCTGCGTAGCCCGTGTCCAGGTATCGATCACCTGATTATAGCGCTCACCATCGGTTATACTCCCCCTGTGATACCGGTCCATAATGATCTCAACCTGCCGCTTGGCATCGTTAAGTATCTCGACCTTTTCTTCGGGAACAATCATATCATCCATACCGATGGTAAGACCCGCCTTCGTGGCGTAATGGAACCCTAGATTCTTCAACGTATCGAGGAAACGAGCCGTTGAGTCGATCCCCAAAACCTTGTAGGCTCTACCCACGAGTTTCGATATATCCTTTTTGCCAAGCGGTGTATTTATAAATCCGAGTTCTTTCGGAACTGCTTCATTGAGAATTATGCGACCGATTGTTGTCACGATTACTTCTGATTCCCATCGGACCTTCACCCAGTCATGTAGCTTGTAGTATCCCAGGTCATAGGCGATGAGAGCCTCTTCCGGAGAACCAACGACCGGAGGATTCTCCGGTGCTTCCCACCGCGGTTTACTGAGGTAGTTGATTCCTACCACCATATCGTGAGTGGGAGATGCCACCGGCGCGCCATTGGCGGGGAGCAGTATATTATTTATGGAAAGCATCAGTACGGAGGTTTCAATCTGTGCCTCTACACCCAGTGGTACATGAACGGCCATCTGGTCACCGTCGAAATCCGCGTTGAATGCGGAACAGACCAACGGATGAATCTTGATAGCCTTTCCTTCCACTAATACCGGTTCGAAAGCTTGAATCCCCAACCTATGAAGCGTGGGAGCACGATTCAGGAGTACGGGGTGATCCCTGATGACATCCTCCAGAATGTCCCATACTTCCGGCGTCGCGCGTTCCACCATACGCTTTGCGCTCTTTACCGTCTGAACAAGTCCGCGTTTTTCCAGTTTGTGTATGATAAACGGTTTAAACAGCTCAAGTGCCATGGTCTTCGGCAAACCGCACTGGTGCATCTTGAGTTCTGGACCGACGACTATGACGGAACGACCGGAATAATCAACCCGTTTCCCGAGAAGATTCTGTCTGAAACGCCCTTGTTTACCGGTTAGTGCATCTGAAAGAGATTTAAGCGGTCTATTACGTGGTCCCATGATGGCTCGTGACCGCCTGCCATTATCCAGCAGCGCATCGACGGCTTCCTGAAGCATGCGTTTCTCATTGCGAAGAATCACTTCAGGAGCACGAAGATTGATGAGCTTCTTCAAACGGTTATTACGATTAATAACTCGCCGGTAGAGATCATTGAGATCACTTGTTGCGAACCGCCCGCCTTCCAGTGGAACCAGCGGACGAAGATCTGGTGGTAGTACCGGCAGCACGGTAAGTACCATCCACTCTGGTCGATTGCCGCTGTTTCGAAAAGCTTCCACGGCACGCAGCCGTTTCAGTGCCTGCTTTTTCCGTTGAACGCTCGTCTCAACTTTAATCTGCGCACGAAGCTCCGCAGCAAGATCCTCCACGTTGATGTTTGACAGCAACCGTTTAATTGCTCCCGCGCCCATTTCGGCAACAAACGCTTCAGGTCCGTATTCAGCCTCAAGCTCATTGTACTCTTCTTCAGTAATGAGCTGTTTAAATTCCAATTCAGTCTGTCCGCCATCCAATACGATATAGCTCTCATAATAGAGAACGCGCTCGAGTTCACGAATGGTCAGGTCAAGAAGCAATCCTATGCGACTGGGAGAGGCTTTAAAATACCAGATGTGAGTAACGGGCACCGCTAATTCTATGTGACCGAGGCGTTCGCGACGTACCCGCGATTGTGTAACTTCAACGCCGCATTTATCACAAACAACACCCTTGTATCTGATGCGTTTATATTTCCCGCAACTGCATTCCCAATCCTTTACGGGCCCGAATATTCGCTCACAGAATAACCCATCCTTCTCCGGACGATAGGTTCTGTAGTTGATTGTTTCGGGTTTCAGAACTTCTCCCCGTGACCATCTTCGTATAGTCTCTGGGGAAGCAAGCCGTATACGGATTGCGTTAAATTCAATCGACCTGCGATCACGATCGTCCGTTGCTGGAAACATATCTATCCCCTTCTCGACATACGGGAATGAATATCGTGGATTTCACTAACTGTATGTGTATCTCTATAAAATGTCGTATATTGATGATCCTGTGCGAACATGTCCTAGAATTCCTCCAGTTCAACGTCCAAACAGAGGCTTTGCATCTCTTTCACCAGTACATTGAACGATTCAGGAATACCCGGTTCGGTTGGATTCTCGCCTTTCACTATGGCCTCATATATCCGGGATCGTCCTACGACATCATCTGATTTCACCGTAAGGAGCTCTTGGAGGGTAAATGCTGCGCCGTATGCCTCCAGTGCCCACACTTCCATCTCTCCGAATCTCTGCCCACCGAACTGCGCCTTCCCGCCAAGCGGCTGCTGTGTTACGAGGGAATACGGTCCGATAGAACGAGCATGGATCTTATCGTCAACAAGATGAGACAGTTTCATCATGTAAAGGTATCCAACGGTGATTTCCTCATCGAACAATTCACCCGTTCGCCCATCACGAAGACTCGATTTGCCAGAAAGTGGAAGGCCTGATTTGGTAAGGGCCGTCTCAACTTCCTCCAGCGAGGCCCCGTTAAAAACCGGAGTCGCCAATTTGGTTCCAATCTCTCGTGCCGCCCATCCGAGATGTGTTTCCAGAATCTGTCCTACGTTCATCCGGGATGGAACACCGAGTGGATTGAGAACCATCTCCACCGGTCTTCCATCCGGCAGAAACGGCATATCTTCTTCGGGGACAATGACGGAAACAACGCCTTTGTTTCCGTGTCTACCCGCCATCTTGTCGCCCACCGACAGTCTTCGCTTCCGCGCGACGTAAACCTTCACGAGCTTCAATACACCCGCCGGTAGCTCGTCACCTCTTGTTATTCTCTCCACCTCGCGCTCGTACCATCGCTCGGTAGTCTCCATGGCTTCTATGGCGGCTTCGAGAATACGGTTAACTTCTTCCGAGATTCCCGGGTCTTTCACTATTTGTGCGTGTTGCCGGATCCTGCTGGTGTCGAAATCGACCAGTTTCTTCTCGGTAAGCGCTTCACCACGTCTGAAGAGAGGCATTCCCGAACTTCGATCTATGAAGTATTCCGCTTTTTGTCCTTTGAGGGTATCACGAATCTGGCGATCCATGATTTCCTTGATTCGTCGAATGGCGGCATCCTTCTCTTTGGTCAATGAATCAATCTGTTTCCGCTCTGCGGACTTAACGCGTTCGTTTCTGTCACGTCTGGCAAAAACCTTCACATCGATTACGATGCCTTCCATGCCGGGAGGTGCCTTAAGTGAGGCATCTCGCACGTCACGTGCCTTTTCTCCGAATATCGCTCTGAGCAGACGTTCTTCCGGTGAAAGTTTTGTTTCACCCTTGGGTGTAACTTTTCCGACGAGAATATCACCGTGGGAGACTTCTGCTCCAACACGAATAATACCATCTTCATCAAGGTTACGAATCGCCGCGTCTCCAACGTTGGGAAGTTCCTTGGTAATCTCTTCGGGACCTTGTTTGGTTTCCCTTACCTGTACCTCAAACTCTTCGATATGAATCGATGTGAATTTATCCTGTTTTACAAGATTCTCCGAAACAACAATCGCATCCTCGAAGTTGTAACCCCGCCATGGCATAAACGCTACGAGAACATTTATACCGAGCGCTAATTCGCCGCCGGCAGTAGCCGGACCATCTGCGATTACCTGACCGCGTGTGATTCTTTCTCCAACACGAACGAGGGGGTGCTGATTGATACAAGTATCCTGATTGGATCGAGTGAACTTCACCAGATGGTAGGTATCAAGTCCGAGGAGTTCGGAAGGATCTCCATGAAGCATACCCTGGGAGCAGTCGATACGAATAGCATCAGCGGTCACCCGTTCGACGATACCGTCTCGCTTTGCGATCAAAACGGCTCCTGAATCAACGGCGGCACGGTATTCCATACCTGTTCCAACGAGAGGAGCTTCCGTAATAAGAAGCGGCACGGCTTGTCGTTGCATGTTGGATCCCATCAAAGCACGATTCGCATCGTCGTGCTCCAGGAACGGTATCAACGCAGCGGCAACCGATACCATCTGCATGGGGGATACATCCATGAAATCCACTTGTTCTCTGTTAATTAAGGGAAAATCACCACCGTGCCGGGCCATGACTATTTCATTTTTCAATAAGCCGTTTTTGTCAATAGGCTCCGTTGCCTGGACGATAAACGTGTTAACTTCCTTGTCTGCCGTGAGGTATTCGATTTCGTCAGTCACACGGCCATCCTTGAGGCGCCGGTATGGGGTTTCCAGAAAACCGTAGTCATTGATTCTCGCAAAAGTCGCGAGAGATGTGATGAGACCGATGTTCGGACCCTCGGGTGTTTCAACCGGACAGAGTCTGCCATAATGGGTATGATGAACATCCCTGACCTCGAATCCCGCACGATCCCGCGTCAGACCACCGGGACCAAGGGCACTCAAACGCCGTTTGTTTGTGATCTCCGCCAGGGGATTTGTCTGATCCATGAATTGAGACAACTGACTCGATCCGAAAAACGCGTTCACCACCGCGGAGACGGTCCGCGAGTTCACAAGTTCGTTCGGTTTGATATTTTCCGGTGCAACGAGACTCATCCGCTCACGTACAATACGCGCCATTCGGGTAAGCCCCATGCTAAACTGATTGGCAAGAAGCTCTCCCACAGGACGTGCACGCCTGTTCCCGAGATGATCGATGTCATCAACGGTACCTCTTCCATTGCGCAGATCTCGCAAAGCATTGATGATATGAACGATATCATCGAGGGTGAGAATACGTTCCTCCAGTGGGGTTTTCATCTTCAGTCTCTGATTGAGCTTGAATCGGCCGACTCGCCCCATATCGTACCGTTTCGGACTGAAGAAAAGCCGGTTGAGAAAATTTCGAGCGGTTTCCAGATTCGGCGGATCACCCGGTCGCATGAGGTTGTATATCTTAATCAGCGCTTCTTTTTCACTGGACGTTGGATCCTTCCGCATGCTGTTGATAATGACCTCGGCCCGGTCTCCGCGATTGGAGGTGATGACCTCGACGTTCTTTATATTGTGGCTCCTAAGTAGATCCACATCCCCCAGCGTGAGTTCATGAGCAGCTTTCAGTAACGGATCCTCCGAAACCTCCGTAGGATCCGCTATGGGAGCAGCAAGTACTTTGCCCACGAGTTTACTGGGTTTGCCGACTTCTCCCTCCACGTCAACCTGACCTACTTTGTAGAAAAGCTTGAGAATGGAGGCGTCATCGTGATACCCCAGGGCACGGAGTAATATGGTTACCGGAATCTTTCGTTTTCGTTCACTGTGGACATACATGATATCTTTAATGTCCAGACTGAACTCGATCCACGGTCCCCGATACGGAATGACCCGCGCCGAAAAAAGACGCTTACCGTTGGGGTGAATTTCATCGTCGAAGAATATGCCCGGAGAACGGTGCAACTGGCTGACAACCACTCGCTCTGCGCCATTGATGATAAATGTGCCTTTTTCAGTAATGAGCGGCAGTTCCCCGAGATATACCTCTTGTTCGACTATCTCTCTCGTTCTCCGTTGGTCTTCAACGTCTTCATTCACCATAAGCCTGAGAGTGACCTTGAGAGGTACAGAATACGTCAGATCACGTTCTATACACTCACGCATGGTGTACTTTGGGCGACCGATGGTATAGGAGACGAAATCTAAAACGAAATTCTCTCGGGCATCCGTTATAGGAAAGACTTCTTTGAATACGATTTGTAATCCATGATCCTTTCGTTCCGCCGGGGGAACGTCGGGTTGTAGAAATGCACGATAGGACTGGAGCTGTGCATCCAGCAGATTCGGCATCTCCACCACGGGTTCGACTTTCTGGTAGCTTCGTCTTTGTATATCCTGAGCGCTATGCAAAACTAGCCCCCTATATTCCTAACCATGAACGCACCAACCCACCATACAGTGGCGCTGGCGACACCCTTCAGGGATGTGTTCTCTGAAAGCCACGCTAACAAAGGCGATGTTACTTCAGCTCTATTGTTGCGCCGACTTCTTCCAACTTCTTCTTGATCTCTTCTGCTTCTTCCTTGGTTACGCCTTCTTTCACCGGTTTTGGAGCTTCGTCAACGAGTGCTTTCGCTTCTTTAAGACCCAGTCCGGTCAATTGCCGCACAACCTTGATAACCTGTATCTTTTTATCTCCAATGATACTTAAGACGGCGTCAAAAGAGGTCTTCTCTTCCTCTTCTGGAGCCTCGGCGGCAGCCGGTGCCGCGGCGGCTACCGGTGCCATGGCGGCGGAAACCCCGAATCGTTCCTGAAGTTCCGAAACGAGTTCAGCGAGTTCCAACACCTTCATGTTTTCAATTGTTTCGATTACAAGCTCTTTTGCGCTTTTTGTAGCAGTCTCAGCCATGACGTTCCCTTTCCTTTCCTCACCAGGATTATTGGGATTTCTGTTTCGCGATACTGTCAATCGTTCCGACCAGACTCTGGAGCAATGCGGAAAGAGATCCGACGAATCCGGATAACGGCCCACCAATTCCCGCGACAGTCCTGGCTATCAGCTCATCTCTTGACGGGAGATTCGCCAAACGTTTGACATGTTCTTTATCAACTATATCACCCTCGATCCATCCCACCTTTACAGTTGGTCGTCCGAACTCCTTCTCGAACTTATTGATTAACCGGATAGGCGCGATGGGGTCTTCCTGAGTCAGCAGTATTCCAGTCGGTCCTTGTAGAAATTCGGAGAGATCACCAAGACCGACCTCGTCAACAGCCCGTTTTGCCAGCCGATTTTTAACAACTTTATACTGAAGATTCGCTTCACGACACCGTCGCCTGAACTCAGTCGTATCGGCAACGGATAATCCCGTGAAATCGGCTAGAACGAGGCCTTGTATACCCTGTAAATACTCAACGAGACTTTCGATTACCCGTTCTTTTGTTTCGGTCGGCATACGAGCCCCCTAATGGAAAACCTCTGTTAGATTTTGCAGATCCACGGTTACACCAGGTCCCATGGTCGAACTAATAGAAATACGACGGACATACCGCCCCTTCAGACCCGATGGCTTTGCCCGGGCAATGGCCTCGAAAAAAGCCAAGAGGTTCTCTTTCAGCTTTTCCGGTCCGAAAGAAACCTTACCAATCGCGGCATGAACATTACCACCCCGATCCACACGATAATCCACTTTCCCGGCCTTGGCTTCCTGGACAGCTTTGGCTACATCAGGCGTAACTGTTCCGGTTTTCGGGTTGGGCATAAGTCCTCGTGGTCCCAAAATTCGGCCGAGAGGACCGACAACTCTCATCATATCAGGGGCTGCGATGGCACGATCAAAACCCAGCCATCCTTCTTTAATCTTTTCGGCTAATTCTTCACCGCCAACAAAATCAGCTCCCGCCTCTTCTGCGCTTGTTGCGGCATCGCCTTGGGCGAAAACGATAATCACCGGTACTTTTCCGGTGCCGTTCGGCAGTACGATGGAACCACGGACCTGTTGATCGGCATGTCGAGGATCTACTCCCAGCCGTATCGCCGCTTCCACCGATTCATCGAAGTTTGCCTTGGCCAATTCACAGACCCGGTCGAGCGCCTCCTCTAGCGAGATATGTTCCAGTCGGTTCACCTTCGCAGCAACTTCTGTATATCGTCGGCTTCGCTTCACTGAAGGCCTCCTTTCAACCTTCAATCGTTATGCCCATGCTCCGGGCGGTTCCCATGATCATGCTTTCGGCCGTTTCGAGTGAAGCCGCATTCAGATCCGGCATTTTCAATTCCGCTATCTCACGCACTTGTACACGCGTAACAGAACCAACTTTATCTCGATTGGACACTCCGGAACCCTTTGCCAGACCCGCAGCCCGTTTAAGAAGTATCGCTGCCGGGGGCGTCTTGGTGATGAATGAAATGGACCGATCGGCGTAGATCGTTATCACCGTTGGTATAATGAGCCCGGCCTGATGTCGTGTCTTCTCATTGAAAGCCTGTACAAAGGCGCCGATGTTGACACCATGCTGACCAAGCGCAGGTCCGACCGGTGGTGCCGGTGTGGCATTACCCGCCGGAAGCTGGATTTTAACTATCGCTTGAACCCTTTTTGCCATCTTTCCCTTGCTCCTTCCCGAAGCGCGTCCGCCACGGAACACTCATCACAGGGTTAACGAATACATTCAGGTAAATACGTACGTTACAGCGGTCGTATATGGGCGAATTCGAGTTCTACCGGAGTAGCCCTTCCGAAAATCGTAACCATGACTTTAACCTTACCGCGTTCCGAATCTATTTCTTCCACCACACCGGAAAATCCCTTGAACGGCCCGTCAATAACCATGACACTATCGGCCATTTCAAAGGGCACTTCCCGTATAGTTTTCGTGGTTCCCTTTTCGGATTGTTCAACAATCCGCTCTACTTCACTTGCCTTCAGGGGTTGCGGACGATTCCCACCGCCGACAAAACGCGAGACTCCCGGTATCTCATTCACGAGATACCACGTCTCATCATCCAGTACCATTTCAACAAGTATATAGCTCGGATAGAACTTTTTCTTCACCGTGATTCTTTTACCATCACGCATCTCGGTGACTTCCTCAGTGGGGACGAGAATTCTGGTGATCTTATTTTCAAGACCGCGATTTTCGACCGCCTTCTCAAGATGAGCTTTGGCCTTATTCTCCTGGCCGCTGTACGTCTGAATGGCGTACCACTCCAGACGACTCTCATCCCCTTCCTGAAAGGCTATCTCACGCTCGTAAGTATCCATCCTATACCCTTCGAAATGATTAGATTTGCAATGCCGACGAAGATGGAGAGTAGAACGGTTGTGACGATCACAATACCTGTTGAATTCAACAGTTCATCACGTGAAGGCCACGTCACTCGAGACATCTCGTTCCGAACATCCTTGATAAAAGCTATCGCCTTGTTCATCCATCCCCCTTAGCCCAGAAACTCTGGCAGGCCTGGAGGGATTCGAACCCCCAACATCCGGATTTGGAGTCCGGCGCTCTGCCAATTAGAGCTACAGGCCTGCTTATAATCTGTATCTAAGCAGTTCTACTTGATTTGCCGATGCGGAGTATGTTTCCCACAAAATCGACAGTATTTACTATATTCCACTCGCTCCGGGTGTAAACGTTTGTTCTTTTTCGTTGTATAGTTACGTCGCTTGCACTCACTGCAGGCAAGTTGGATAATTTCTCTCACCGTGATTGCTCCGGTTATTTAATGATTTTACCGATGACACCAGCGCCTACAGTCCGGCCTCCTTCGCGTATCGCGAAGCGTAGCCCTTCCTCCATCGCTATCGGCGTTATCAGCTCTATCTCCATCTGTATA
>Ga0180433_10008731_pt1 | contig 12548 bp, 9 predicted proteins | sample SS_ome_8_FD_132980 | JGI IMG/M metagenome (GOLD analysis project Ga0180433, IMG submission 132980) | Hypersaline lake sediment archaeal communities from the Salton Sea, California, USA - SS_1_D_1 metaG | ecosystem: Environmental > Aquatic > Non-marine Saline and Alkaline > Hypersaline > Sediment... | reverse complement strand
GACACAATACCAGTTTTGTTCTGGTCAATGTAGAACAACGAGAAACCGTTCTGCAAAACTAGTTTTGTGTCCCGGTTTTTCCTGGGAATGACTTGCAACCCAGAGTTTTTTGTATCGACCGTCGCCTGACTTGCGCATCGGGCTGGAAGATTGTTAGATATGGCGGCAAATAGAAACCGCTATTACGGATCAAGGAGAGCACATGAGCGTTGTTTCCGTTTCTCTCGGGCCTGACAGTTATGATCTTCACGTTGAGTCGGGCATTCTCGATAAGGTTGGAGGTCGTCTGGTCGATTTGCTTGGCAGACGCCGAATCGCCGTGATTACCGATGACAACGTGCGAAGACATTACGCGGCGAGTGTCCTGAGTAACCTGAAAGAGGCGGGACATGACGCCGACCTCGTGACCATTACGCCGGGTGAAAAGCAGAAGAACCTGCGCACAGCCGAAAAGCTCTACGACCGCTTCTTCGATCTCAGGATGGATCGTCATTCGATTGTGGTCGCATTGGGCGGCGGGGTTGTGGGGGATCTGGCGGGATTTGTGGCAGCTACGTTTATGCGCGGCATTGGTTTTGTTCAATTGCCGACTTCTCTCGTCGCTCAGGTTGATTCATCTATCGGCGGCAAGACGGGGGTGGACCGACCGCAGGGCAAGAACACTGTCGGATGCTTCTATCAGCCAAAAGCCGTCTACATCGATCCTCCAGTGCTGCGAACACTTCCAAGAGAGGAGTTCGCGGCGGGCATGGCTGAGGTGATCAAGCATGGTATCATTGCGGACGCCGACCTTTTTACGTACCTGGAGACACACGTCGACGATGTTCTTGCGCTCAAGGACGAGGCCCTTGAGATGATCATACGACGCTCATGCGAAATCAAGGCTGACGTCGTGACCCGCGATGAAAAGGAAGAAGGACTTCGGTCGATATTGAATTTCGGCCACACATTTGGTCACGCGATTGAAGCAGCAACCGGCTATCGGACATACCGCCACGGCGAGGCAGTAGCAATCGGGATGGTGATGGCATGCGAGCTTGGCGTCACGCTTGGCATGTTTTCTCGCGAGAACACGGAGCGCGTGCGTGCACTCATTGAAAAGTACGGTCTGCCGGAAAGTGATGACAAGGCCGATCCGACACGTGCGATGCGGCTGCTATCGCATGACAAAAAAGCACAGCGCGGCCGTCCCAAGCTGATACTGCCAACTGACATAGGACAGGTTGTGACGCGAACTGATATAGCAGAAGATGCCATTGCAACACTTTTTGAGCAGAAACAACGTCCGAGGTAAATCGGCTGTCGTGACGGAAGAAAGCAACGGTCAACTTGAAGATATGCTTCGCCTGCACCTGGGAGCAGGTATCAGCGGCCGATTGTATGAAAACCTCTTGCTCACTTTTGATTCTCCCGCGGACATTCTGAAAGTAAAGAATCCCGACCTAGCACAAGCAGGAGTGCCGAACAGGGCGACTGCAAATAAAATCCAGAACGCGAATGATTTCGACGTCGAGTACGAACTTCGTCAGGCAGAGGAAATCGGCGCTCGATTCATTTTGTGGGGAAGCGACGAATATCCGAAGAACCTGAAGTTCATCTTCGACCCGCCTCTGGCGCTCTGCGTAAAGGGGTCGTTGCTCAATCAGGATATCTTGGCAATGGCGCTCGTAGGCTCCCGGCGCTGCACGCACTACGGACGCGGGCAGACGCAGAAGATTGCGTCAGGTCTCTGTTCTATGGGTTTCACAGTTGTTAGCGGTCTTGCAATAGGAATCGACGCCGAGGCTCACCGCGGAGCATTGCTTTGCGGAGGACGAACAGTTGCCGTGCTGGGATCAGGCCTGGGCTGCATCTACCCATCCGCCAATGAGAAGCTGTCCGAACAGATTGTCGAGTCAGGCGCTCTCATCTCCGAATTCTCAATGGACAGCAAGCCGGATCGCTGGAATTTTCCGCGGCGCAACCGCCTGATCTCCGGCTTGTCGCTCGGTGTCGTGGTCGTCGAGGCAGCGAGGCAGTCAGGCGCTCTGATTACAGCGAGATGGGCAAGCGAGCAAGGTCGTGAGGTATTCGCTGTTCCCGGCAATGCTTCCAGCCCGGCATCACGCGGACCTCACGCTCTCATCCGTGATGGTGCTCACCTTGTCGAAAGCGCTGATGATATCCTTGAGGAACTCGGTCCATTGCCCGAATTTCTGAGCACCATACAAGGGAATCAGATTTCTGATGTTCGTCAACTACCTTTGTCGGCGAACGAAAGGGTTCTGCTGGACATGCTTTCCGCGGAGCCGAAGCATATCGACCAGATAATAGAGGATACGGGACTGGAGGCCTGCACTGTTGCCTCAACACTGCTGATGCTCGAGGTCAAGCGAGTAGTCAGTCAGCATCCGGGAAAGGGTTTTAGTCGGCTCTAGGAAATGAAACATGGCATGCGGTCAGCCGCATAGCGGAGGAAACGTGTTTGACTGGTTCAAGACCTACAATCTTATTTCATGACATCTTCTTGAAACATGATACCGGCTCATCTCATCCCGAGTCCGCAGAGCGTTTGATTGCAATTCGAAATCATCTGGTCCAGGCCGGACTATGGCGCGATGAAGAGATCGTAGCGCCGCGGGCAGCTTCCCAGGAAGAACTCAGTTCAGTGCATCACGAGGAATACGTGCAATGGGTGAAAAGCGTTTCCGAAAGCGAGACCGGAACCGGGGATCCCGACACGCCAGTTTCAAAGTATTCGTATGAAGCCGCGTGTCATGCGGCGGGTGCCGGCATAGTAGCTGCCGACCTCATGATGGATGGAACCACCAAGACAGCGTTTTGTTGTGTTAGGCCTCCGGGACACCACGCCGATGAAGCCAGTGCTTCCGGTTTTTGTCTATTCAACAACGTCGCCGTTGCCGTCCGACACCTCCAACACAAATATGGCTTGAATCGAATTGCCGTGATTGATTGGGACGTGCATCACGGGAATGGCACGCAGAATATTTTCTTTGATGATCCGGGTGTATTTTACTTCTCCATGCACCGGTATCCTTTCTTTCCCGGTACGGGACGAACTTCTGAAACTGGTACTGGAAAGGCTGCAGGCACAACACTCAATATCCCATTACCCCATGATACTTCCTCAGGGGAGTACCTGCTCCGATACGAAAGAGCAATCCGGCGGATTGCCGACGAATTCGCCCCTGAAGTCGTTGTAGTCTCCGCCGGCTTTGACGGATATCATGCAGATTCACTGGCTGGCTTGTGTCTGAGACCGGAGGACTACGGTAACATGACCAAGCACCTCGTCGAACAGACTTCCAAGAGCGCAAATGGACGCGTGCTCTCGATGCTCGAAGGAGGGTACCAGCCGACGGCGCTCGCGATCTGCGTGGAACAGCACCTGCTGCATCTGGGTGCCTAGGAGCTATGCTCTCCGGCCACGTGCTCGAGGGGAGTGGCAACTGTGAACTGGTCGCCGCCGTTTCTCTTCGAACCATACATCGCTCGGTCAGCGGCAACAAGAAGCGCATCGATATCTGAAGCGACATCAGGATAACTGGCCACGCCGGCACTGAGACGAATATTGTGAATCGTACGGCCGTCTGGTGTCTTGTGACTGAATGACCTGAGAGACTGGCACAGTCGTTCCGCTATCGTAATGGCCTCTTTGATATTGGTCTCGGGAAGTATGGCGAAGAACTCGTCGCCACCAAGGCGACCAAAGAGATCGTCAGACCGGGTCTTTGATCGCAGCAACTGTGCAACTTGTTTGATAACCTCGTCGCCCTCCCGGTGACCGTGTTGGTCATTGACATCTTTGAAGCGATCTAAGTCGACAAAAACCACCGAAAGTGGTCGCTTGTGACGTTTGGACCTTGTGAGCTCCTCCTTGAGGCGGTATTGCATATAGCGGTAATTGTAAACGCCTGTAAGGTCATCAAACAGAGCTAGAGTTTCAATTCGACGCGCGGCCTCGGATGACAATGTACGAAGGCAGCGCACCTGTGCAATACACAAAGCTATGCAAGCCAAGGCAAGCAGACCGACAATCAGTATGTCGAAAGGCGTGAGTTGGCCGGAGATCGCCTTAAGACACAAGTAGGTGGTAAGACAAAGGCTCAGAAGACCGAGAAGAACGAAAATCGACCGGAAGCGCGAGTATACCGACTTCAGAGCTTGAATCTCACGGATGCCTTTGCCGGACACGGGAATGTCGCCTCCTTCCGGCGAGATAGTTGCACAGTTCATTAGCTCTATTTTCGGTCGATAATAGCACAACGTTAGCTCTCTTTTCAAATGCTTATCTTGAGCACTTGAGAGTTGGAGAATAGAAGCTGCCAAACCGGAGCAAAATAGTGGTAACTACATATGCGTAATACAAAGATCATCGCTACAATAGGACCCTCATCCAGTAATGAAAGTACGCTTCGCAAGCTGCTCAGAGCTGGAATGTCTGTAGCGCGGCTGAATTTTTCCCACGGAACACAGGAATCTCACCGCAAAATGTACAACCTGCTACGTAACGCTTCAAAGGAAGAAGGTACGGAGCTTGCCATTATTCAAGATCTGGCCGGTCCAAAAATAAGAGCTGGCAAGTTCGAGGGAGACAAACCTGTCGATCTCGTCAAGGGGTCCGAAGTTGTCTTGACTACCCGGCCAGTCGAAGGACACGCCGGTTTGATTCCCGTTTCATATGAAATGCTGCCTCAAGATGTCAAAGAAGGCAATGATATTCTGCTGCATGACGGTGATATTCATATTGAAGTCCTATCTACCTCAGACACAGACGTCACATGCAGGGTGATCACAGGTGGTCTGCTTCGTTCGCGCCAGGGCATCAATCTGCCCGGCGCGCAGATCAGTGTTGATTCTGTAACGGAAAAGGATTACGAAGACCTTGCTTTCGGACTGAGACTGGGCGTCGACTACGTGGCTCTGTCATTCGTGCGATCAGCCGAAGACATCAAACAGGTCAAAGCGTTTATCGCATCGAACGGTTTTCAGACACCGGTGATCGCCAAGATCGAGAAACCGGAAGGCGTGAAAAACATCGATGAGATACTCCAGGAAGCCGATGCGATCATGATAGCAAGGGGAGATCTCGGTGTTGAACTCGCAATCGAACGCGTGCCTCTTGTGCAAAAACAGTTGATTGCAAAGGCAAATGACGCAGGCATACCTGTCATCACTGCCACACAGATGCTCGAATCGATGTGTAGCAATCCGCGCCCAACACGGGCAGAAGCTTCCGACGTTGCCAATGCTATACTGGACGGGACCGACGCAGTCATGCTTTCTGGTGAAACCGCCGCCGGCGGCCACCCGGTGAAAGCAGTCAGAATGATGGCAAAAATCGCAGCAGCAACAGAAAAGCACCTGCACTATTACCGAATTCCGAGAGGAGAGCCAAACGAGGCTACAACAATCTCCGAAGCCTCGGCATACGCTGCAAGTGAAGCAGCCGAAGACCTGCGCGCAAAAGCGATTGTCGTCTTCACCTTCTCTGGTGCAACAGCAAAGCTCGTCGCCAAGAGCAGGCCCAAAGCACGTATTCTTGCGCTTTCTCCATCCGAAGACACGTGCAGAGAGCTATCACTCGTCTGGGGCACATATCCCGTGCTGACACAGCACGGCGAGGACCTGGAAGAACTGCTGAGTCGTGGCGTTGAATTGCTCAAGCAGAAAGAACTGATTGAGACTGGCAACGTCATTGTCTGCGTCGCCGGTACGCTGTTAGCTCAAGGAGCGGCAAACCTGGTGCGTATTATGGAAGTATAAGCTTGTCATCTGCATCCGCTTGACTCAGATGTGCGCAATCAAGATAATTCCCTGCCGACTTTCACCAGTCTGAACATGTATTAGAAATCGGAGACTCTCTTCTGATGAATACCAAAATCGTCTTTGAAATCTTGCCGACCAAGTCCAATCCTCGCAACTCAGAAGGTGCTTTCATCAAGCTCAAAGACGGATCGCTCCTGTTCGCTTACTCACGCTTTCACGATGACGCTTCTGATGACGGTCACGCAGTCATTGGATCGTGTGTATCTCAAGACGACGGCCAAACGTGGGAGATTGTCGAAAATCCCATTGTTGAAAGCGACAACTGCGTCAACGTAATGTCAGTATCCCTGCTGCGTTCGAAATCCGACGAGTTGTTGCTGTTGTATCTTGTGAAAGACTCACACGTTCATTACCATCATGAACTGCGCCGGAGTAGTGACGAAGGAGCTTCCTGGTCTTCCCCAATCATTTCCAGCACAGAGCCGGGAGCTGTTGGAAAGTGCAATGATAGAGTGATCCGTCTCAGTACGGGACGAATTGTCGCCCCACGTAACCAGCATCTTCCAACGGAAAACAGAAATGAGTCTCTGACACCACACGATGCCGGGTTCTGGAAACCGGGGAATGGTCTTACTTTCTTTTCTGATGATGACGGGTGGACATGGAAGGTATCGAAACCGATCATAGCTTCCACTGGACTATGCGAACCATCCGTCGTGGAACTCAAGGACGGCCGCCTTTGGCAGCTTTTCCGCACGAACACCGGAAGGCAGTGGCAGACCTTTTCCGAAGACGGAGGCGAAAGCTGGTCGCCAGTAGAGCCTTCGGTATTTCAATCGCCTCCTTCTCCACTCGGCATGAAACGAATACCGCAAACAGGGCACTTGCTGGCCGTCTGGAATGACTCTTCCGGTCGCTTTCCACTTCCCGACAAGGCCGATCTGCAAGTGCACTGGATGCGAACAACCCTGGTCGCGGCTATCAGCGAAGACGAAGGAGAGACCTGGAAGCACCATCGTGCCATAGAACATGATTTCAAGCACGGCTACTGCTATCCAAATTTCTATTTCGGAGATGACCACTTGCTGCTGGGGTATTGTGCAGGCGGCCCGGAATTCGGCCCTGTCCAATGTGTTCTCTGCCGCCTCCGAATGCGCCGAATTTCTTTGGATTGGCTCTACGACAAAAATGGGTAACGACGCGTTTTTGTACGCTTCAAGTAATCCGCCATCAGTGCAGACGTAAGCTCCATGCAACACGCATGTAGTAGGGGCGGAATCGATACAAGAAACTCGGGAAAAACCGGGACACAAAACTAGTCTTCCGCAACATCAACCTCTACAGAACACCCGCTGTCTTTTCCGCCTAGTTGAAAACTAGTATTATGTCCCGGCTTTTCATTCATGTATCGACTCGTGGGGCTCCATCCGCTTGACCGGGATGTGCCCAATCAATATAATCCCGTGCCAATTTTGCTCAGTCTGAACGCATATCGGAAATCGGAGACCGGATCATGAAGGATTCAGAGATTATTCTTGAGATATTGCCGACCAAGTCCAATCCTCGCAACTCGGAAGGAGCCTTCATCAAACTCAAGAACGGATCGCTCCTGTTTGTTTACTCACGCTTTCACGATGACGCTGCTGACGACGGCCCAGCCGTCATTGCCTCATGCACATCTCACGACGACGGACAAACGTGGGAGATTGTGGAGAAGCCCCTTGTTGAAAACGGCAACTACGTAAACGTGATGTCTCCATCCCTGTTACGTTCACAATCCGATGAGTTGTTGCTGTTCTATCTTGTGAAAGATTCTACCACCGTATTCCACCAAGAGTTGCGTCGGAGCAGCGACGAAGGAGCCACGTGGTCCGCTCCAATCATTACCAGCACAGAACTGGGCGCTGTCGGGCAGGTCAATGATTCAGTGATTCGTCTCAGCACAGGACGAATTGTTGCCCCGCGCAACTGGTTCTTTGTGAAGGAAGACAAAGACGAATCTCTGACAACTCATGACACTGAGTTCTGGCAATCCGCAGTTGGTATCACTGCTATCTCCGACGATGATGGATGGACCTGGAAGACATCAAAGCCGATTATGCCACCCCCTGATTCGGCAAGTGGCTTGGACGAGCCGAGCTTGGTGGAACTTAAGGACGGCCGTCTATGGCAGCTTTTCCGGACAGATCTCGGCAGGCAATGGCAGAGTTTTTCCGAAGACGGAGGCGAAAGCTGGTCTCCCGCAGAGCCTTCGGTTTTCGAGTCCGCTGCTGCCCCTCTCGGCATTACGCGCATACCTCAAACAGGGCACCTACTGGCCGTCTGGAATGACTCCTCCGGACGTTTCCCGCTTCCCGACAAAGCTGATTATGAAGTCCACTGGATGCGAACAACACTGGTTTCGGCAATCAGCGAAGACGAAGGAGAAACCTGGAAACACCATCGCGCTATAGAACATGATTTCAAGCACGGCTACTGCTATCCAAATTTCTATTTCGGAGATGACCATTTGCTGCTGGGGTATTGTGCAGGCGGCCCGGAATTTGGCCCTGTCCAATGCGTTCTAGCGCGCCTTAGAATGCGCCGCATTACTTTGGACTGGCTTTACGAAAAATAAAGGCCCAGGGGATAGCCTTATTTTGCCGGAAGGATTCGCGTACGGTTTCCGTCTATCTTGAGGCGTCCCTCAGCAAAGAGCTGGATAGCCTCCGGATATGCCTTGCACTCCTGTTCAAAGACGCGCGCGGCAAGAGAGTCTGGTGTGTCGTCTTCAAGAACGGAAACGCATTTCTGCACAATGATTGGGCCACTGTCGTACTCATTGTCCGCAAAGTGCACTGTACAACCGGAAACCTTCGCACCTTTTTTCAGTACAGCTTCATGAACGTAGTGCCCGTAGAATCCCTCTCCGCAGAACGAGGGTATCAAAGCAGGGTGGATGTTCATAACGCGACCCAGGTAGCGCTCCGGAATCTTCCACAAAGACAGAAAACCTGCGAGCACCACCAAGTCCACCTTGTGTTGATCCAGACAGCCGTTGATGGCTTCACTGAAGCTCTCGGTATCGGCATGATCTTTGGGCCGGACAACTGCGGCATCTATACCGTGATTCTTCGCGCGAACCAGTCCGTAAGCTTTCGCTTTCGTGCTGACAACAATCTCCACTTTTGCGTCAAGTTCGCCGCGTCCCATGTACTCACAGATATTCTCAAGCGTTGTTCCGCCACCGGACAGAAGCACACCAAGCCTGAGAGGTGCTGATCTCTTATTCACGAGTTGCTCCATATGTCTGGAAAAATATTGAATCTAACAATATCACCAAATATGGGATAGAATATATACCGATGAGGGGAGAGTTTCAACGGCCGGGGAAAGTCCAATGAACAAGAGCGCTTTAGCCATTGTCTTGTGCCTTCTGTTTCTTTGTCTTCTTGTGCCGACAGCCTGGTCGGAACCTACCTGTGTATTCTTGTTCATTGGCGATGGAATGGGGTCGGAACACGTCGGGGCAGCCGGTATGTATGCCGACGGGATCCCTGGTGGTCTATCCTTTGAGTCATTCCCATACCAGGCAGAGATGACAACACATTCGGCGTCCTCATCCATAACCGACTCTGCGGCTGCAGGCACTGCCCTGTCAACGGGACACAAAGTCAACAACGGCGTAATCAGTCTCGCGATACCAGGCGACAGTAGCGAGCTGGAAACACTGCTCGAACACTTCCGAGACCAAGGCAAGAGCACGGGACTGGTCACAACCACGTATATGACCCACGCCACACCCGCAGCATTTGGTGCCCACGAGACAAGCCGCAACAACATCGCACAGATCGCGACGGACTACATGACTCAGACAATGCCAAACGTCCTGTTCGGCGGCGGAGCTAGTGGAATGTCGACCACCTCCGCAACTGACGCCGGATACGTGGTCATCACTGATCGTACTGAGATGGAAGCACTCGATACTGAGACCGTTACAATGGTCTCCGGACAGTTTGGCAGCGGCCACTTGCCATACGAATATGACGGTCTTGGCTCACTTCCACATCTGTCTGAGATGACAACCACCGCCATCGATATTTTGGACAACGATCCGTCCGGTTTCTTCCTTATGGTCGAGGGCGGACGGATCGATCATGCCAGTCATAACAATGATATTGAGAGAGCCGTTCTGGAAACTGTGGAGTTTTCAAATGCAGTCCAGGTGGCCATCGACTGGGCACAAGGGCGAAGTGACACATTGATTCTCGTAACGGCCGATCACGAGACCGGTGGACTGGCAGTCGAACGAAACAACGGTCAGTGGCAGTTCCCCGACGTCACGTGGTCAACTGGCAGCCATACCGATGCGAATGTCCCAATCTATGCGTGGGGAATGAACGCTTCCCTAGTCGGCGGTGTGATGGACAATACTGAGGTGCCAGGTGTGGCCAAAGCAGCAGCACCGCCCGAGTCCTGCGAAAACTGTGACCCCAACGACGACAATGCTATTAATTTCAGCGACCTCTCCGCCTTCAGTACTGCCTGGGGCAAGAGCTGTGGTGATCCTGAGTATCTGTCTGGCTTCGATGTCAATGCTGATTGCGTGATAGATTTCAGTGACCTCTCATTCTTCTCGTCCTGCTGGGGACAGTCGTGGTAAGAGAAGACGATGGAGCACAGACTATGAACGGTTCGGGCGCCTCAAGTTGTTCCCTCCTAAACGTCAAGTCCTGGCACGAAGGCGCCCGGACCTATCTCTTTCGAAGTGCCTGAGACGACACAGACCGCGATGAATAGCAATACGTGACGACACGCGCGTATTCTGCACACCTCCTCGACATCCCCGACCGTATTGCCACCCATCTGAACAGCATTGTAAGTAACCGGCACGGTGCGTAGATATTTCTCTTGACACGCAAATGCTCCGTGTTAGAATGCTTGCGTGCTATAGATGATTCACGCCACGGAAGGCCATCAGGTGAAACTCCACGAAGAAGGTCTACATACAGTTGCAGCAGTCTGCAATATGCCAGTTGAATTCGGCGGTGGATATTGTGTTCTTGAAACGTAAGGGGGACTGGACATGTTCGCGTTTTCTAACGGATTGGATCGCACTGAGCTGAAAAAGTCGAAAACGTCTGAAAGCAATTCGAGAAACCGCAGTAGCTCCATTGCGGCGTTGAGCTTTGCAGGAGCCATTGTCCTACTCTTGTCAATAACCCAGTCGGCAAGTGCTCTGACGCTTACCCTCGATCCACCAAGCAGGACGGACCTGACGGCAGACGAGTATTTTACCATTGACTTCTGCATCAATAATCCCAGCGCAGTAGAACTAAGCGGTTTCGAAGTCTACTTGACATGTGACCCAACGATCTTCGAGCCTATGGGTGTGATCGAAGGTGGCATTCTGTCAGGCTCGATGCTATTTGCGTTTGAGTTGTTAGATGGAGCAAATGGCATTATTTCATATACGTACGTGCGCCTTGGTGTGACCACGACTATTTCCGGCACCGCCATAACTACAACATTCAGGTTTCGCGGAACCCCCGTTGCTGATAATATCACTTACGTTTATTTCCAGGCAAAATTCGGTGAAACCATACTCCTGAACGAAAGTGGCTATGCTCCTTACGGCTATGGGACACCAGAACCAACTGACACGCCGACCGACACGGCAACCTATACGCCCACTCCGACGAATACGCCGACCATCACTGGTAATCTGACGAATACCCCTACTGACACGGCGACTCATACACCAACGCACTCGGCAACCTATACGCCCACTCCGACGAATACGCCGACCATCACTGGTAATCCGACAAATACCCCTACTGACACAGCGACTCATACACCAACGGACACGGCAACATATACCGACACTCCGACGAATACGCCGACCATCACTGGTAATCTGACGAACACCCCTACTGACACAGCAACTCATACGCCGACGGACACGGCAACATATACCGACACTCCGACGAATACGCCGACCATCACTGGTAATCCGACGAATACCCCTACTGACACAGCAACTTATACACCAACGGACACGGCAACCTATACGCCCACTCCGACGAATACCTCTACTGACACGGCAACTTATACACCAACGCACACGGTAACCTATACGCCCACTCCGACAAATACCTCTACTGACACGGCAACTTATACACCAACGCACACGGTAACCTATACGCCCACTCCGACAAATACCTTTACTGACACGGCAACTTATACACCAACGGACACGGCAACCTATACGCCCACTCCGACGAATACCTTTACTGACACAGCGACTCATACACCAACGGACACGGCAACCTATACGCCCACTCCGACGAATACCCCTACTGACACAGCGACTCATACGCCGACGGACACGGCAACCTATACCAGCACCCATACAAATACGCCCACATCCACGGCCACATCGACGCCAACTCCCAAGGATATCTATGTCGATGATGACGCGGCAAATGACCCCGGACCGGATGATCCAACGGTGAGTGATCCACTCGAAGACGGTTCCGTCGGCCATCCTTTTGACATGATTCAGGAAGGAATCGACAACGCGCGGCCTGGAGATACTGTAATAGTGCTGCCAGGAACCTACCACGAGAACGTTGACTTTCTTTCGAAGATCATTACAGTCCGGAGCACTGATCCAACAAATGAGGTCGTTGTCGCCGACACGATCATAGACGCCGATTACTCGGGCAGTGTTGTAACCATCAACGGCGGGCAGACTTCACAGGCAGTGCTTGAGGGTTTCACGATCCGCAACGGCATCG
>Ga0180433_10008730_pt1 | contig 12548 bp, 10 predicted proteins | sample SS_ome_8_FD_132980 | JGI IMG/M metagenome (GOLD analysis project Ga0180433, IMG submission 132980) | Hypersaline lake sediment archaeal communities from the Salton Sea, California, USA - SS_1_D_1 metaG | ecosystem: Environmental > Aquatic > Non-marine Saline and Alkaline > Hypersaline >... | reverse complement strand
TTAAAGAAATATCTTATTTCAACTGTTGAATCTGGAACAGCGAATATTATTTTAGATAAAGAATATGAACTTAATTTAGAAGTCAGTTTAAATGGAGAAGAAGCAGACATGGCTGTTGTTTATTTTACAGGAAATGATGTAGAAAGTTTTACTGTTGCATATCCTCAGCAAACAACGATAAGATTAACAGAGGGGCAGTATGAGGTTAAGGTTTATGTTTATGAAAATTCAAGTATCTCTTTTGCTGGAAGCAAGAATAGAAAATGTATAGATATTCCCGAATCAGGAATATTTGGGATATTTGGAAGTAAGAAAGAAAAATGCTTTGATATTGATGTCCCAAGCCAAACAATTTCTTTAGCTGTTGCTGGAGGAGGAGAAGCAGATTATTATTTTGCGGAACCAGAACTAGCTTCTGCTAGTAAGTTGAAAATTAAAGCTAGTGAATTGCCTGAACCAGACTCGCTTGAACAATTACAAGATAACTATGCTCTTTTAGAAGAGAAAACCTTGTGGTTAGAATTTGAATAAAATGGAAAATAAAAAAATAATAAAAATAAGGAAATTTCCTTTACTAGTAGTTATTTTAATTTTAGCGGGTTTTTTAGGAATAGTTAGTGCGCAGAGTTTTACTTCTGGATATAGTCCTGGGTTTTCTGGTTATTCTGGATTGCAATATTATCGTCCTAGCTATCAGAATTTTTATTCAACTTCAGATATTAGAACTTATTGGCCTGTTTTTGGAAAAGAAGAATGCAGAGCAAGACAGGACTTTATTTTATCAATTGCTCCTGGAGGATGTCAACCAGCTGTTGTAAGAAGTGACTTGCTCGAAGAGCAAAATGTTCCTGTTTTTTGCAGATTAGACGCAATTAAAGTAAATCCTTTAATTGATATAGAATCTATAAGGTCTATATCATTTAGAGGTCAATATCCAAATGAAATTTCAAGTATTGGCTTTCATCCAGCAAGAGCTGCTGTCAGAAGTTATAATACTTTGTTGGGAAGTCCTTTGGTCAGTAATGCAGGTTATGTTGTTATTGTCTTAAGAAGACAGAAATCAGAAGATGATATGCCTGATTGGGTAGAAGGAAATCTCACAGCTAGAATAAGATATGATATGCAAAATGCTTTTGGTGTTGGAAAAGCAGAATTTCTCTTGCCTATTTTATCAGAAAATGAGTGGGAAGCAGGTTATGAAGAATATGCATTTTGGAGAGGCAAGGGATTTTTAAGAGCAGATTGGATTGATGAAAATAAAGCTTCTATTTCAATATATAGGGATGCTTATCATAAAGAAAATTCAGCTGTTTTAAGAGAAGGGCAATCTTCTGAAGAACTTTATTTAAGCGGATTTTATTGTCAGGCTGCATTTAATGTAAGATTAAATGAGATAACTTATCCTGAAAATAAAATTAAGTTAACTGTTCAAAAAGAAGGAGAAGAGCAGACTTTGTGGTTATATGAAGGAAGCAGATTTTTAGATAATAAATGTTCAATTAGAGAAATTAAGCCACTTTCCTTGGGAGGAGGAAGTGCGACAATAAGGTGTGGAAGCCAACAATTTATATTAAGGTTAGGTACAGCTAGCTCTGTTAATCTTGAAATAAATGGAAATCTTGAAAAAGTTAAGATTTGGGAAAGTGTTCAAGATAATTATCTTGCATATGTTGGAGAAGTTCCAAGAAATCTTGCAGAAGATGAAGGAAGAACATTTGTTGTTTTAATAAAAAGCTCTTCTGAAATAGAAAATAACAAAGAGAGTTTAACAACTCAAATTGAGAGCAGATTAGAAAGAGAGGTTAGAATGAAAAGAACAAAAGCAGAATTTGAGACAGCAGCAGAAGCTTCAATAACTAATTTAGCAGGCATAGATAGTGCAGACATAATATTCTATGGTGAAGGGGATGAAATAAAGTTTGTGGGTTCAGCTGGAAATGATGGTTTTGTTTATTCTGGAGATAGTGGAGAAGTATTAAGTGAGTATTTTAATAAAGCAATTTCTGAATATAAAGATGTTGTTGAAATATATCCTGCAGAAAAAGAAAATGAATTTGGGGATGAGATTGGAATAAAAGCTTTAAGTGCAGGAATTAAGCTCGCAAATGATGTCGGAAAACAGGCTACAAAACAAGAATTGTTAAAAGAACTTGTTAAAAATTACCCTGATACATCTGAAGCAATAAATGCTAAGGCAACTTTAGAGAATACCTTAAAATATAATGAGTACGAAGCTATAGAATCTGTGCCTATTAATTTTGATTATTATACTTTCCAGCTTCAAGATATTCAAGAGCCAACTCTTGATGAGATTAGTGCAACTATTTCTTTAGACGGGGAGGGAGTTAATGCAAATGATAGATACACAATAAATGATTATGTTTTTGTTGAAGAAGGTAAAGATCCAGAATTTGTCCAAGTGAAAAAAATAGGGGATGATTTTGTTGAATTCAGATATTCTTCAACTTACAAAGATTCTGACAATAGTGAGAGATTTACTGGAATTAGAACAGAAAGAGTTAAATTAAATGAACTTACTACTTTAGGAAGATTTTCAGTTTATGTTTCTGATGTTAAATTAACAAAAGTGGCCAGAGTTAGTCTTGACCCTGAGCTTAAAGGGCCCTATTCGGAAGCTAATCTTTCTTTTAAAATTGGAATAGAGAAAAGAGGAATAAAGTTAAGTCCTGAAAAAACTCAGGATATGATTGATAATCTTAATGAAAGTATTGAAGATTGGGAAGATGTTTCAGATAAATTAAAAGAAGTTATCAAAGGATGGAAAGGAGCTTGTTATGCAACTTCTGCTATGTTATTGATTAAGAATCTTCTAGATAATTTTTCTGGAAGAAGCATGGCAAGAAGCAGAGTTATGAGGGGAGCTGATGGAAGTGGCGGCTGGATTAATAGATGTAAGGAGATGGTTGCTTCAGGAGAAAAAGGATACGGAAGTCTTGACCAGTGTTTATTAGGAGAATCAGATAATATAGAAAAAGATGTTGATATTGCCCATGAAACTATTCAAAATGTTAATCAGATGATGGAAAATACAGAAGTTGTTTCTGAAAATACTATTTTTGGAGAAAAGATTTTGAAAACAGAAGAATCTTTTAAGAGTTATATGGAGGAGTTTAAAGAGCAGAGTGGAGAAACTGAAATACAAGTTTATGATGAAGCAGGACAAATAGAAAAAACAGTAACAATGTCAGATATGATGGGAGATTATAATGTAGCATATGAAGAAGGGCTTTATAATTTTGCAGATGTAAGAGAGTGGAAGTTTTATAGTGACATGATTAATTCAGATATTTCTGATGATTTAAAAGAAGAGTATAAGCAGAAATTATCTGATACTTATTTAAGAATAGAAGAAAGAACTCAAGATACAAAATATGCTTCTGGATTTAATGAGCAGCTTGTGAGTACTGGTCTTAATTTAGAAGTGAAGGGAGCTTATCTTGAAAAAAATGCGAGAGCTGATTATTGGGATGGAAGTTATTTAAGGCAATCAGATTTAAATGACATTGATTGGGGGGATATTGAACAGGAAAATAAAATCTCTTTAGGAGAAGGTGAAAGAGGTTATGTTCAGATGATCCCTTATAAAGGAGAGTTATATATGCTTCCATTAAAAGAAGCTTCTGGAGATAGATTAGTTCCAACATATGAGGGATATAAAGTAGATGCCTCTAACAATAAGCTTTTTGTTCAAAGTAAGTTAGAAAGAGAAGCTATAAGTGAGATTTTGGGGAGAGAAGGTTTGGGTATTTCTTATTTTAGGAAGGTTGAAGAAGGAAAATGTGAGAATTCTTATAAGGGCCCTGAAGTTAGGTTTTTTGATGTTGAGCCATTTAAAGGAATGCCAGGGGTTGTTCCATTTGATACTAATAATGGATGGTATGCTGGCATGAAGCAAACAATTAAGGGGTTTGAATTTCTCCCAGATGTTGGGGGATTAACTAGTTATACAGAATCAGGACTTGTTAGAAACTTTTATTTATGTAATGTAGGAAAAAATGGAAGAGAAGAATTTGATTCTGGAATTGGAGATGATATTTGTAGTTTTATAAGTTTTGAAACAGGTGCAGAGGCAAGTCATCCTTGCTTAAAAGAAGATGAAGCCAGGAATATGGCAAGTAAAGCAAGAAATGCAATACAATCTGCTTCAAGACAATATGCAAGAGGTGTAAGGGAAGTTACAATATCTGGAAATAGATTTAAAGTAGGGGTACCAATGGGAGGTTCAGAAGGAACACAATGTCAAGATTTCATGAGTCCAGAAGATTGTTATCTTTTGTTTAATACTTGTGATCCTGTGTTATGCCCTCCAAGCAGATGCAATTTAGGTGGAAATTATCATGTAAGAGATGTTGTGCAGTCAGGGATTATCGGAAGTATTGTCCTTTGTCTTCCTAATGCAAGAGAAGGCATTTTTGTACCTGTATGTTTGACAGGAGTCCAAGCAGGAATTGATTCTTATATATCTATTTTAAAAAGCCATAGAGACTGTTTACAAGAAAGTTTAGAAACAGGAAGACATGTTGGACTTTGTGACGAGATTTATAGTATTTATTTATGTGAATTTTTTTGGAGACAGTTCCAGCCATTAATGGATGTATTTATTCCTAAAATGGTAGAGCTTGCATATGGGCAAGGAACTCGTGGAGGTGGGGAGTATACGACAATAACTCATGCTTGGAGTACTTTAGATAATTCTATAGAGTATTTCACAGATTATTATGCTCAAAATGCTTTTAGGGCATTTAATTTAAGAACAACAGATGAAGTTGGAACAGAAGTTTGTAAGAGCTTTATTTCAGCAAGATATCCTTCTAATAAAGACTTTTTTGATAAATTATTAGAGCCAGAAAGTCCTGTCCAGTATCATGCTTGGTTTAATGAGATTCCATTTACAGAAGCTACTCTTCCACCAACATCTCATTATAAAGTTTATTATCATATCTGGGCTGGAAATGATATTGGAAGCCAGTATTCTGTATACTTAAAAGAACCGCCTGAAAGTTCTTATTATGCTTCATCTCCTAGAATAACTATTGATACAGGCTATATTCCTAAAGGAGGATATATTTCAAATACAGAAGATTTTACAGCTCCTGCTAGCTATAAGAAATTATGTGTCAGGGTTAATTTACAAGAAGAGTGTGGATTTGGACAAGTTTCAACAAGTTTTGCAGTTGATTATTTAAAAGAACAATATGCTGCTGATGTTTCTACACAAGTTATTTCAACAGAAAAAGAGTGTATGTCAGGAGAGCCAAGTGTTTTCTCTGCTGTACAACCTAACTTGCAGGGGGGTATAGGGGAAATGGCGCAGCCTGCAATCTATAAAGAAGGAATAATCAGGATTTGTGCAACAGATAATCCTGGAAAACAGACAGATCCTTCAAGATGGAAAGATGTTGGTTATTGTGATAATGATAAAGTTAGATGTTGGTTAGACACCAAATCTGTTAAATCTAACATCAGGAATAAAGAACTTTTGAATGAAACTTTAGATTATGTAGGAGATATAGATGAATCATTAAGAAAAGACTTAATAGAATCAGGAGAAGTTATATCAGCTGAAAATAGTCTTTCTAAATTAGAAGAAGTTAAAATAAATACAAATATTAAGAAAGCAGAATCTGTTGTAGCAGATAATGCAGAAGAACTTGCTGATGATTTATTGAAGAAATTTAATACAGAATTACAGATTTTAGAAGATGTTGAAGACAGGGGATTTCTAAATTGGCATAAAGCTCAAGCTATTTTCTTAAGAGCACAGATTTATGATGCAATCGCAAGAGAGGTTTATGAACAATATTTGCATAAAAGCACAACAGAAAATATTGAAAATGAAGAAGTCGGGGAAGAGAGTGAAGAAGAACGTGTAGAACAGGAAGAGGAGACAGAACAATCTATAGAGCAAGAGAAAGAAACATTTAATATAATATCTGAAGATGGTAAAGATAATCTTTATTTAGGTGATAATTATATAAATCATTATTTAGAAGAAAGTGGGGGAGGTTATGTAATTAAAGAAGTAGATGGAGGGACTTTATGGTTTGACTTAACTGTGGCAAGTATTCCTAATCCCAATACTGGGGAGATTATTATAAATGAAAAAGCCAGAGCTACAGATAAAATAGATGAAGAGATTTATGATTTGGTTGAAGGCTATATTTTTGATGAAACTAAGAAAGATTTTGTAAAAAATAATTTTTAGAAAAATGTGAGATGTGGGGAGTAAGATTTCTTCAAATCCTTAAAACTTGTTAACTAACTCTATGTAGAGAGTTAACATTATTTACTGTAAGTAGATGTTTGCTACAAGATTATTAATCCTGTCAATGCGGGGAGAAGGATTTGCACCTTCGTAGGCACTAAGCCACTGGGATTCTTAGAGATTTTTTCTTTAGAGCTTTCTTTTCTAAAGAAACTCACCTAAACCCAGCCCGTTTGACTGCTCCGGCATCCCCGCGTGATAATATAATAATTATATAGTTTAAAAATATATTTAAAATAAAAAAAGAAAAAAGAATTATTTTTTCTTGCCTTTGCTTTTTCCACCTCTAGATTCTGCTTCTTTTATCTTGATTTTCTCTTCAAGTTTAAGTTTTTCTAGAAGTTCCTTATAACGATTTCTTATTGTAACTTCTGTTATTCCTGCAACATCTGCAACTTCTCTCTGAGTTTTTTTCTCATTATTTAACAAGGCAGCAACATACAAGGCAGCTGCAGCAATTCCAGATGGCCCTCTTCCGCTTGTTAGTTCTGAGATTTCTGCTTTTTTCAAAATTTTTAAAGCATCGTTTTGCGTTTTTGGAGACAAATGTAGAATGCTTCCAAATCTGCTTATATAGTCTTTTGGAGAGCTGGGAGTTACTTTAATTCCAAGTTTTCTTATGATAAATCTGTAAGTTCTTCCAATTTCTTTTCTTTCTACATCACTGGCATTTGAAATTTCATCTAAAGTTCTTGGTATGTTGTAACTTCTGCAAGCTGAATAGATGCAAGCAGCTATTACAGATTCCATACTTCTTCCTCTGACTAAGCCTCTTTGTAGGACAAAATTATAAATTCTTGAAGCTTCGTCCCTCACAACTGTTGGTAAGTTTAAGAAACTTGCTACACGTCTTAATTCTGCCATCGCTAGTCTTAGATTCCTTTCTATGCTTGTTGATACTCTTTCTTGCCATTTTTTTAGCCTTAGAAATTTTCTTGTAGCTCCAGATTCTAATTTGTAGATATCTGAAATTTCTCCAACATTCGTGGTTAGTCCTTTGTCAAATTTCTGCATAGACAGAGGAGCTCCTCCCCTACCTTTTTTATCTCCAGAATCTGACTTTCCGTACATCTCTTGACCAGTATCAACCATTTTTTCTTCTACTACTAGTCCGCAGTCATTACATACAACCTCTCCTTTTTGTTCGTCATAAGTTAAATTTATAGAACCACATTCAGGGCATCTTTTTATAAAAGCCATTTTTGTTTTATTTCCCCTCAGATAAATTTATAAACTTTTCTATACAAAAAGCTTTATAAACCTTATGGTTTAAGGATTTTTAAAGCTTACTATAGAACAAAGAATTATTTCCCCTCTTTTTCTTCAACAAGAATTGCTTGAACAGAACCTTCTTGACTTGGCCGATTAGTTATTTCAGCTTTTCCAGCTTCTGTTTCGATTATCGCTCCTTTAATTAAAATGTTTTGTCTTGCTAAGAATCTATTGCTTGGAGTTTCAAGAACATTCTTTATCTTAACTTTCTTAGATTTTTTTGTTTTTTTATCTATGATATTAACTGTATCTGTTGAGATAAGAACTAGTTTTTCTTCTCCACCCCTCATTCTAAGTTTTTTTCTTTTTAGTGGCCCGAGCTTAGCTATCCTTGGTTGTCTTGATTTTTCATAAAACTTTTTCTTCCTTTGTTTCTTGTATCTTCCACCAGAGATTTTTCTTCCTTTTCTCATGATGATTAAGAAGAAAAATAATTTATAAATGTTATTATTTTGAATATTTTAATAATTGATTAGATTGCTTATCTTAATTACTAATGATTTATGGGATTTTTAAACCATGCAAATATTTAAAAACTAATATGTCGAGAGAAAGATATGGTTAATGGAATTGAGAGACCGTTGGATTTATTGAACAGTGCGAAAGGCAAGGAAGTGCTTGTACAGTTGAAAAACGACAGACAGTTAGTAGGTACTTTGTTAGCTTTTGATATCCATATAAATGTTGTTATGGATAATGCAAAAGAAATGCAAAACGGAGAAGTTAAGAGAAACATAGGATTAACATTCTTGAGAGGAGACACAATAATCTTTATTTCTCCAGCATCAACTGCAGTTAATGACAAGAAACGAGAGAAAATAGAGGAGAAAAAATAGTTAGGCGTTTGCTGAATTATTTTCGCCACAGCACCGATTCTTAAGGTGTTGTTTTAGTGGTAACTAAACTTCAACTTTCATAAAATCTTCTGCGATAGTTGTATTTTTAAAGATTTTCTTAGCTTCTCTCAAAAGAATTTTTTCATTTCCATCATATCTTTGGGATATATGACTTAAGATTAATTTTTTAACCTTGCCTTTTTTCGCTATTTTAGCTGCCTGTTCTGCTGTAAGATGGTTGTATTCTTTGGCATTAGCTAATTCTTTTTTGGAATAAGTTGATTCTGCTATCAACAAATCAGAGTTTTTTGCTATTTTAATACAATTATTATAAAAACCTGTATCAAAAAGGAAAGTTATTTTTCTTCCTTTTCGTATTTTAGAAACATCTTTAGCTTTAATTTTTCTGTTTTTATACTTTATAGTTTTTCCTTGTTGCAGTTTTGCAAGTAGAGGAGAAGAAGGAAGTTTAAGTTTTGTTAGTTTCTTTTTATCAAGTTTTCTTTTGTCTTTTTCAACAAAATTATATGCATTGCAGAAAGTTCCATGTCTTAAAGGACTGGCTTCTATATAGAAGTCAGGTGTTTCTAAAAACTTTCCTTTAACTTCTTTTACATTAATTTTAAGTTTCCCTGCAAAAACGAATATTTTATGCATTAAATTTATAAATTTCTTTGTTCCTTTTGGGCCATAAATATGCAGTGTCTTGGAATAATTGTTCAATGCAAGTGTCTGAAATAATCCAGGCAAGCCGAGGACATGATCTCCATGCCAATGGGTAATAAGAATTTTTGTTAGCTTGCAAGGATTTATTTTTGCTTTTCTAAACTGTCTTTGTGTGCCTTCTCCGCAATCTATTAAGATATTTTCAGCTTTATATTTTAGAAGCATGGCTATGTGATTTCTTTTGGCTGTCGGTATCGCCTGACTTGTGCCTAAAAATATTATAGGTATTTTCATGTTTTGATAAAGAAAAACATTGATTTAAAGTTTTCCTTTAAAGTGCATTGTTAAGTCTTCGGTGTCCAGAAGGACAAAAAAATAAATAAATTCACTTTCTTGATTTTGCTAACTTTATAAGATCAAGCCATTTATTATTCCCTAACCTTAAGTCAGTAGCTAATTCATAAGGGTATTTTCCTATTCCTTGATGCTTTCTACAAAAATTATAATAAATCTCATAACCTTTCATAATGGATTTGGCGCTATTCATCTCTCCAAATCCTCTCATTGTTTTTGTTCGCTCTCTTATTGAATTATGAAGTCTTTCAATTTTATGATTAAATCCTCTTTCTGAGGCAATAACTACATTGTGAATAATTTTACTTTTTGTTTTGCTTGAAGAATGATATTGAGATTGTAAACCAAATGTTTTTCTTAAAACTCTGGGATAACCCTGTAAACCATCTGTAGTCACAATTTTAACCTGTTCTTCGGTCTTAGTTTTAGCTAACTTCAAGACCTCTATTAGCTTCTCTATAGTTCTAGACCTCATGAAATCCGAGCTAACCATATATCTTGTTTTTGTGTCCATCACATCAACAAACCAAGTCTGCTTTCCTTTAGTAGAATATTCCATCTCATCAGACATTAATTCTTCTCCAACTTTTAGTTTTAAAGAATCTGTAAAGTTTCCGACTAAAGTAGCATATTTTTTAATCCAATCTAAGATAGTAACATAAGAACAATTGCTGTTACAAAAAACTCCTAAGTGTGCTTGGGTTTTTCTTAATGAAGTTCCTGAGAAATAAAGATGAAGAGCTTCTGTAATTTTGTTTGGGCTGTTCTTCATCTTCCAGAATCCTTTATCGATAGTAAAACTCTTCTTGCAGGATTTGCATAGCCATCTCTGTTGTTTTCCTCTATTTTGTGTTCTTCTAAAACCCATCTTTTTTATGTTTGTAGAGTTACATCTAATACAGACAGGTTTCGTTAGTTTTTTAAACTCAGAAGACTTTTCTTTCTTCTGAGGTTTAGTTTGTGCTTCGCGGTGCATTTTAAACCTCCTGGGAGCCTTCGGGCTCTCAGCCTAATTTATTCTTTATTATGACTTTGTTTTATCTAAATCTTCCTTCATATATCTTTCAATTCTTTTTGACATATTGATGTCATTTTCTTCACAATGCTTTTTGAACTCCTTCAAAATCTTCTCTTCAATTGTGATTGTGATTTGTTTCCTTACCATTTTATCTTTTAATATTTATAATTTATCTTAATATATATAAACCTTTCGGTTGGTTATTCTGTATTGCCATTTTATATTAAATCATATTATTTTTTAATATTATATTTTAAAACAACAATCTTTATAAAGGACTTTCAGCTTCTAAGTCAAGTAAAATTAAGACTTTCAAACCGAAAAGCTTAAATAAAATATTTAATATTGAAGATAAAGAAAATGACAGAAGAAAACCAAGAAGACATTAAAGAACTCATAAGAAAAGAGCTTGTGAGAACAAAGGAAGACATTAACAGAGGAATTTGGGAATCTATTAAGGATCTGAAAAATCTTCTCATTATTGAGGATAATACAGGAAGAATTATCATTTTAAATAAGGATAAGTTTAAAAATATGGATAAAGTAATCCTACTTATGCTTGGGAAGTTTATGGCATATCTCGGAGGGGTTCTGCAATCACCAGAAGTGGATATACAAACAATATCAGATGAGCTTGGAGTAATCAAAACTACAATATCTGCACCACTTGGAGATCTTGTGAAAAGAAATATCTTACTCAAAAAGGAATCAAAATACAAGTTTAATGAGGCATTTGTAAAAGAAGAAGCCCAGAAATTATTGGAGAAAATACAAAATGAATGAACAGACAACATTATTTTTAGGCCCTGAAGAAAACCTTGCTATACTAAGAGGAGTTTTCTCGAGTAGGAAAACATCTGCAGATGACATTGCCAAAGTTACCGGAAAAAATAAGGGAACCGTTCTTAATGCTATTCATGATTTGAAAGTTCTTTGTCTTATTGATAAAAATTTAACTCCCTTAAATGAATCAAAGAATATTGTTTATGATAGGGGAGCTAAAGAAGTTCTGAAAAATTTATTTATTTCAGTTACTGGAAATAAAGAAGCAGTAGACGAGATTAATTCTGAAAAAAATTTTAATCCTTTAGTTGTGGGGAATATTTTCTGTTTTCATACAAATGCTAGGGCAACTAAAGAAAGCTCAAAGAAACAGATAGGCAGACTCTATTTAAGATGGCTAAAGTATCTCGATTTAATTGAAAATAAAGGAGGCGAAGAAGAAAATGAATAAAGACCCATTAGATAAGTTCATTATAGATGAAGCTGAAACATTAGATAAAGAACTCTTAGCTAATCTTATGGATTCTAGTTTTAAGTTAACCAAGGGAGGAGAATTTGTTTTTTACAAACAATTTTATAAAAAACCAGGATGGGAAAAGATATTAAGGTTCCTCGTAGGAAGAAAAATAATTTTAACTAAAAAATTAAAAAAAGATTTTAAAGAAGAAATAAAACCCAAAGAGATCTCTGAAACTTTAGGAATCCCAAAGAAAACAGTTACTAAATTTCTCTCAAATGAATTAAAAGGTTTAACCAAAAGTGAAAAGGGCGCCCATAAAATTCCAAATTATAACCTTCATAAATGCGAGGAGATATTGAAGAAAAATGTCAAAGCAAACTCTTAATCTGATAAATAATTTAAAAGAGAAAATAAATAATTATAGGATCTCTTTAATAAACTTAAAAGAACATAAGCACAACAAATTTTACAAAGAGAAATTAAATAAGGCTTCAAAAGAAGTAAATAAAATAAAATTAACAATTTCTCAAGATAGAGCTTATTTCAAAAATAAAGACTTAAAATTAGTGAAAGAAAAAGTAGAGAATTTATTGAAATCTAAGAACAATCAACAAAAAGAAGAAATTTTGGAGGAAATAGAAGACTTCTTAGACGATTTAGATGGCTCTAAAAATAAAGACGGTTTGAATATTACCGAAAAGTTTTATGATAAAGGAGAACAATATGACTTTTATTTTGATATAAAAGAAATGGCATCTAAGGCAAAAAAAAGAATTTTCATAGTCGACTCTTACTTAGATGAAGATTTATTGGATATATATCTTAAAAAAATACCCTTGAATATTGATTTGAATATTTTAACAAATTCTAATA
>Ga0180433_10008729_pt1 | contig 12549 bp, 11 predicted proteins | sample SS_ome_8_FD_132980 | JGI IMG/M metagenome (GOLD analysis project Ga0180433, IMG submission 132980) | Hypersaline lake sediment archaeal communities from the Salton Sea, California, USA - SS_1_D_1 metaG | ecosystem: Environmental > Aquatic > Non-marine Saline and Alkaline > Hypersaline >... | reverse complement strand
CTTTTAGCTGTAGTGGAAGAATCAGGAGGGGATCTAGAGGCTGGGGCAGAGGAAAGTGAGGGGGGAGAAGAAGGAGGAGTAAGTATATTTTCTGAAGGTGGTGAGTGGTTATGGGGAGATGAAGGTATAACACTAAATATTTTGAGGCCTTCTAAATTGATGAAAATGGAAGGTTCTGCAAGTATTTGGTCACTAATAGCCTATTTGTCATCAGTTTTATGGTGGTTTGTTCTGGTGGCGTTCTTCTTTGCTGTTGGAATAGGTGCTGCGAAATGGATTAGTAGTCAGGGGCAGGATGCTAAATTGCAGAGCGCTCAAAAGTGGATGATTAATGCTGTAACAGGTTTTACAGCTACTATTGTGGTTTTTCTTATAGCTAATTTTATCACTTGGCTGATAGGCATTGGTGGAGTATTTGATCTTGCTCAAAACCTTGCAGTTTGTGGTGAGGGAGATAAACAGGTTGTGCTTTATGAGTGGAAGAGAGAAAATGATATGCTTGATGCTACTGAATGTAATTGTATTGGTACTTGGCACTGTACAAAATGAATTTGCAGAGTGTTGAAAAGTTTGCTAATCTGTGTTAGATTTTGTTAAAATGACAATCTTAAAGATTTTAATTTATTTTTAATTTTATATTATTATGAAAAAAGTAAAGAAACTATTATTAAAAGTATCAAATAATATATCCTATTTAGGCGCTGTTGGTATATATTTGTTAACAGGATTCATTTCTCCAGTTTTTGCACAATCAGGAGATAATCCTTGGATACCACAATGGATACAAGATGTCATTAATTCTTTTGGCTTTAACGATCCGGGTAGTGCTGATCCAGTTGAGCAAGTGAGACTAAGAGTACAGTGGGCTGTTACAATACTGTTTATAGTGGTATTTGTTATAGCTGTAGTATATTCAGCACTAGCTGCTATTAAGTTCATTTCTAGCCAGGGAGATGCTTCTAAACTTGAGGAATCAAAAGGAGCAGTAAAAGCTATACTTATGGGGTTTGCTGCTATGTTGATATCTATAATTGGTATATTCTTTATTGTATGGTTATTCAATAGACAGACTTCAATAGATACAGAACCTGATGAACCATTATGGACTTGATGAATTAAGTTAATCTTTAATGGTCTGTTTATTTAGTGCTATACTTAGTTTGAGTTTCAAGTTTTGTTGATATGAAGAAGGTTATAAATGTGGTTATTTCCTATGTTAATTTTTTCTTATTTTTCATTTGTTTCTTTCCAAATGTTGTACTTGCTGTAGATATAGAAGATACAGAACCATTACGAATTAGGCAATTGGAGTCGATATTCATGAATGTCTTAATAGCTATTTGGGCACTTTCCATTCCATATTTTATGTTTGTGATTGGATCTATTGGTTTTAAATGGATGACAAGCTTTGGTGATGAGCAAAAGGTAGCTGCTCTTAAAACTAGAGCTGGAAATGTAGTGCTGAGTTTTGCGATGGTATTTGGAGGATTCTTGGTGGTGAAAATTATTATTGGATTGCTAGGTTTTAGGGATCCAAATGACTGCTTTAAATCTCAATTGGGAGGCAATCCAATTTTTCAAATATTTTTTCCTGAAGCGTGTGAACCATAAAGGCTTAGAATACGATATGAAGTTGCTGTTGGTATAATAGTAATTAGTATTTTTATATTGAGATTTAATCCCAAATGTAGGATAATAGTAATATATACTTAGTTTTTATGGATTTATATTGCTACGAAATACGAATTTTTTAAGAAAAAGATTATTCTTGATCTCTTCAATTCTTTTTGTTTTGATTACGGGTCTTTTTTATCCGCAGATTATTTTCTCTAGAACTCTTGAAGAAGTTGAAGAAGAACTTGAGGAGAAGGAGAGCAAACTCGAAGATCTTGAATCAGATCTATCTGAAGCCAAAGAAGCGGCTGAATATTTCCAAAGTAAAAAGGTCAATACTTCATCTACGCTTGAACAGGTAAAACTCGAAATCGATGGATTACAGGCAGAGATAGACAAGAACAATTTAGAGCTAGAAAAGATTGAAAGTAATCTCGAATTATTGGAGCTTGAGTTAGAGAAGGATAATATGATTATGGATGAAAAGCTTGTTGATTTATATATCTATAATAGGCAGGGAATAGTTGATGTTATGGTTGAAAATGGGAATATGGATGGTTTTTGGAAGGATTATAAATATAGAGAGAAGTTACTTGATATTGATATTGAAGGTTTAAATGAATTGGGAGGAGATATTGAGTCGATATTAGAGCAAAAGAAGAGCTTAGAGGCTAGCAGGACAGTTTTAGAAGAAGAGCATGATCTTATTGTTTCTAGAAAAAGTGAATTAGAGGAACAGGTAAATTATTATGCTTCAATGCAAAGCTACAATGTTCAAAGGCAGGAAGGTATTAGGTCACAAATGGGTTCTATTCAGAAGGACAAAGAGAATTTAACTGCTGAACAACAAAAAATGCTTGCTGAGGAGGCTCGAATAATTGCTGATGCTAAAGGAGGGACGCAGCCTTTGGAATCGGGAGAGTTTTATTTCTATGGTAGAGGAAGGTATATATATCAGGGACATGGATTAGGTTTTTCACAGTATGGAGCTATGGGAGGTGCTAATAACGGGATGAGTGCTGAAGAAATAGCAGCGTTTTATTATCCAGGATCTTTTATAGGCAGTCATGTGGATGAGACTGTTGAAGATAGAATATCTTATCTTGGAGAAATACCTGATTATGCATGCGGTAGCCAGGAACAGGTTAATGAAAGACCAGACAAATATAAACTGGATAATCCTTCTACTATATGGGATTGTTGGCCGGAGGAATCAATAAAAGCTCAGATTATAGTTTCACGATCTTATGCATATACTGGAGGGACAGATCAAGTATATAAATCTACAAATTACAAGAAATGGGCTGTGGAGGAGACTAGAGGAGTTGTTTTGAAACATGCAAGTTCTTTATATAGAGATGGGGTAATTAAAGCGTTTTTCTCAGCGGATAATAATAATGGCTGGGGTACTGGTACTCATAAAAAACCAATATTCTGCAGTAACTTTCATGGGGATTGCGGGAATGGATATCCTTGGTTGCAGGCAGTAAATGATTCAAGTTTTGCAGCTAAGGGACCATATACTGATTGGATTTGGAGAACGAACAGTTATAATATGCAAGAGTTGGAAAGTATGCTTATATGGTATGGACAGCAAAGTTTCACATATCCTTACTCATCTGATGTTGCAAATCTTATGAATAATATTGGTAGTTTGGAAGATATCGACTTAGAAAAGGATATCTCGGGAAGAGTAGCTAAAGTATGGCTTACTGGAGGTAAGGGTAAGAAGTCGGTAAATGGAGATTTCTTTAAAACAGTATTTATTTTTTGGGTTTATAATGTAAAGCCAACAGGAGAAGTGGATCCTATTTTCAGTTTGACTTATCATTTCTCAAAAGTTCCTTAAAATACTTTTAAAATTTTAAAAATATGACTCATAAAGCAGAATCATTACATAGAATACTACCAAAAAAGAAAAATGGAATAATTTCTTCTGTTGTTGTACTTCCAGATAAGATGCGCTTTGAGACTCAGAATCCTAATGAGAAAGTTTATTTAATGCTAAGAAGGCATTTTATTAGAAATCTAGGCTGGATAATATCTTTTATCATATTGAGTATAATTCCTTTTTTCTTATCTTTCATTTTCAATAGATTAAACGTAGATATTTATCAAGTTGAAGAATTAAAACAAAGTTATATATTAGCAGCAATAATGGTTTGGTATTTACTTATTTTTACATTTACTTTTATGAGGTTTCTAGATTGGTATTTTAATATATATGTTGTAACCAATGAGAGGCTTATTGATTTTGATTTTAGTCCATTCGCATATCATAAAATAAGCGAAACCGGGCTTGACTGTATAGTTGATGCAACGCAAGAAAATATAGGCTTTCTTCCTATGTTGTTTAACTATGGGGATGTATATATACAAACTGCAGGAGAGAAGCGTGAATTTGATTTTACTGCGGTTCCGAAACCTGCTTGGGTAAGAGACAAGATAATGGATTTGAGAGATATGATTTATAAAAAACCTAAATAATGGTAAAATGGTATAAGAGATTAGTTTTATATTTATGCTACCAGAAAACCTATTATTTATAGCTATTAAGTTGCTCTTAATTGTATTGTTAGTGATTTATCTCCTAATTGCTATTTTAATAGCGAGGCAAATTGTACTTATGAATAAAGCTATAAGAACAAAATTGTCAGGTTTATTAAATCTCGTTAGTTTTATTCATATATTATTGGTATTTGTTGTATTAATTGTTATATTATTAACTAAATAATTTACTGCCTAAAAAAATGAGTGAAAAAACAAATATAAATACTGAATATCTTACTGGTAAATCAGAAGATGGCTTGTGGAGTGGAGTATTTATGTCGCCTCCTGAATCTCATAATTCAGATAAGTATGGACAAATTTTTGGTTTAATAAGTTTAAGTGCCCCAAAAGAATTTGACAGTAAAATAGCAGGGGATTTGCTTATTGAAAATATCCAAGATGTTTATTTCGAAGACAGTAAGGAAGAGAACATTATTTCTAGGTTAGAAAAATCGATATTATCTACTGCGAAAAGACTAGAGCATTTACTTCAGAGAGAAAAAATAGCAGCAGAAGAAGGTATTGATTTGAATATTGTTGCCTGTGTTATCTTGGATAAATTTGTATATATGGCACTTCTTGGAGAAGGTGGAGTTATGTTGATGAGGGATGGAAATCTTATTAATTTAACTGAAGGATTAAAGGATTTAAGCGGTAGAAGTTTGATTCGAAGTGGAAGTGGTAAGTTTATTAATGGAGATAAATTCATATTATTATCTTCTGATGCAGTATTAAATATCAATGAGCTTGAAGTGAAGGAGGTAGCTGACTCGGGTAGTACTGAAAGTATCAAAGATAAGCAAAAGAATTCTTTATTTGGGCTGCTTCTAGTTGACATTCCTTCTCTGCAGAATAAAACTACTGAATTGGGATCTAAATCTGTTGAAGAATCTAGTCATTTAGAGGAACAGAATAAAAAATGCAAGGATAGTAAAGAAGATGAAAAGGAGGAATTCATATCAGCAGAAGGTATTAGAAGGGAAGATGAGAAAGATGAATCTAGTGATGGAAAAGAATCAAGTCCAGATTTAAAGGAAAGGCTGAGTGATATAAAAGATAAAGTTAAAAACAAGGTTTCTGATAGAAAGACATATCAAGTTCTATATCAGAAGTTTCTTGAATTTGTTAGTAAAGTAGCTACTTTGTTTAAGAAGTACATATGGAATGGGTTGTTAGGTTTAGGAAAGGGAAGTCTGTATATTAGAGGGGCTGGTCCAAAGCCTTCCATTAGGGGAATTATCATACTTATAGTTCTAGTTGTTTCTATTCTATACCTCAGTATAAATGGGATTAATAAACATAAAGAAAAGACTGATAATAGGGGAGTAGTAGAACAAATTTTATCAGAAGTAGATGAAAAGTTTAGTAATGGCAGGAATTTAGGTGAAGCAGGGAGTATATCTGAGTCTGTTTCAATTTTAGAAGAAGCGATAGGACAGCTAGATCAAGCTAGGGAATATGAGATTTTAACAGAAGAGATCGATGCCAAAAAGGATGAAGGATTGGCTTTACTTGATGAGATAAGGAAAGTTATTTTATTGACCAACGATAATTTAATTACTGATATAGGGGGGTATATAGAAAACGCTGATGCTAGTGATATGGTATTTTTAAATTCAAGTTTATATATATGTGATACTTCTTCTCCGGCACTTTATTCTTTAGATGTAAATGGAGGGGAGGTAGTGACTGTTTTCAGTGACGATTCATCTCTTTCTTCACCTGATTCGTTGACTACTGATAGTGAAGGAAATGTCTTGATTAATGACTTGGAAAATGGGCTTATGAAATACAATGTAAGCGCGAATTCGCTTCAGCTTTTAGCTGGACTATCATCTACTACTCTAGGAGATGTGGCAACAATAGAGAACTATACTACAAATGAGGGAGATGACATATTATATTTACTTAGACCAAGTGCGAATGATATTCGCAAGATTTTAAAATATACATCAGGTTATGCATCACCTGAACTTAGATTGGCTGAAAGTAAAATTGGTGGTTCAAAGGATCTAGAGATAGATGGTAAGATATATATCTTAACTAGTGATAATAGCGTGATAAGATACTATGTTGATCAACAGGATCCTTATACGTTAGTAGGATTGGACAAAGAAATCTCTGACGCAACTAGTTTAGAGCTAGATGCTGAGCTTGTATATATCGGGGATAAAGGGAATAGTAGAGTTTTAGTATTTTTAAAAGGAGCTTATCTTACTCCAAATCAAGGTGAATATATAGCTCAAATAATATATCGTGGAGATGATAACTATCTAGCTGATATTAGAGAAGTTGTTGTTGATAATGAATCGAGAGTAATGTATATTCTTGATGGCACGAAAATATTTAGAGTTGACTTAAGTAAGGTGGATGAATATGCCGAAGCATATAAATAAAAAGGTTGTTGCATCTAATCGGAAAGCAAGATTTAATTATGATATAAAGAAGACATACCTTGCTGGAATAGTACTTCGTGGTTATGAGGTAAAGTCTTGTATAAATGGTCAGATAAATATTAAAAATAGCTATGTTAGGATTAATAAAGGAGAAGCTTGGCTTATAAATTCGCATATCACTAAATGGAAGTTTGCAAGTCTTAATGATTATGATCCCGAGAGGAAAAGGAAGCTATTGTTAACTGCTAGTGAAATTAGACAATTATCTTTATTCCAGAATACGAAAAAAATGTCGATAATACCTTTAAAAGTATTTTTGATAGGTAGTAGGATAAAAGTTAAAATAGGAGTAGGAAAAGGGAGAAAGAAGTATGACAAAAGAGCAAAAATTAGGGAAAAAGAGATGAAAAGAGATTTGAAAGAACAGCTTGGTAGAGTTAAAAAGTTTACGTAGGGATAATTCATTTTGAGAATTCTTAGTAATATGTGGTAAAATATTAAAATAGTCTCTGAATTATATAGTCATTATGACACAAAATCGTTCATACAATAGTAATATTCAAGAAGATATCCCTGCTAGTAACAGCCAAGGACAGGTAGGAGGGCAATTTATACCCCAAAATAATAACCCCCCGAGTCCTCAGAATGTTCAACAAAATACACAACAAGTACAAAATAATTGGCAAGTTCCAAGTCAGCAGAATTCTCAATATCCCTCTTCTGTACCAGTTAATAATACTCAGCAATCTGTACCAATATCCCCATCTCCAGAGGTACCAGCAAGAATTGAAAGTCAGGAAAGTATGCCTATGCCAGAGAGAATGGTTGAGAGTGAAAAAGCTAAAGAAAGATCAGAAAAGACTAACATTGAAGAAGAACCCAAGGAAAAGATTACAAAAGAGCCGGAGCATGAACCTGAAGAAAAAAGGTTCGAAAGTCCTTTTAGAGTATATGGATACCAAGCTCCTTCAAATATGACTCAGTTAGGAGATTCTCTTAAAACAGCAAAGGTAAAAGGAAATCCACAGGATGCTAAGACTTGGCTTTTTGTTTTACTCGGTAAACTTTTAAGAATCTGTAAGGGGGAGGCTTTTAAAACGTAAATTTTTCTAAATTGTTTTTACTTCTTTACAATATTTATTAGTAATTAATTTAAGTACTTTTCTTTTATCAATTTTACTAGTAGAATTTAGTATAATAATTAGGTGTATGTTTGGAAAAGTTGAAGCCCAAACAATAGAATATCAGACTATAAATGTAAATCAAGGGAATGAAGGAGCTAGCTCGTATTATATTATTGTGATAATTCTTGGAATTTTGATTTTTCTAGGAATAGTTGTTTTTATTTCACTTAGAGTTCTTAAGAAAATAAGAAATAGAATATTCGAAAAAAGAGCTCTTAAAATGAAACTGTTAGAAGTAAGAGTACCTCATAGTAATGAGGTGGAAATCAATGCTATGGACCAGCTTTTTTCATCTTTATACGGTGTCTCTAAAGGTGGAAAAAGATTGAAAAAATATTTTAAAGCTTCGGACTTCATAAGTTTTGAGATAGTTGCCTTACCTGAGACTATCCGTTTTTTTGTAAGTGTTTCCGTTAATCTAAAGGCTATGGTTAAGAAGCAAATTCATGCCTCTTATCCTTCAGCTGAAATTCATGAGGTTGAAGAGTACAATATTTTTGAGGAACATGGGAAAGTTGCTTATGCTGCTTTAACTCAAACTAATGAATACTTTAAGCCGTTAAAAACCTATGAGGATTTATCTGTTGATCTTTTATCTTCAATCACTAATTCAGTAAGTAAGGTAAACGAAGGGGAGGGGGTTGCTCTTCAGGTTATAATTTCGCCTACTAGAAAGGACTGGAGAAGTAAAGGGAAGAGTTTTGTTAATGGTTTAAAGTCTCAAGCATCGGATAGCGAGAATAAAAAACCGATTCAAGAAGATATTATTGCTGCAGTTGAAAAGAAATGTACAAAGGTTGGTTTTGGAACAGATATTAGGATAGTAGCTGTTGGGAGAACTCAAGAAGGTGCAAATAGACAGGTTATGAATGTACTTGCTGCTTTTGATACTCTAAAGAATCAACAAGGTAATGGACTTGTAAAAAAAGGATTTAAGAACTCAAAGTCACATAAGAATTTCATTAAAGAGTTTATCTACAGATTGCCGACGGAGGAGTTGGTGTTGAATACTGAAGAGTTAGCAACTATCTACCATTTTCCGAATAAAAATATTCAGACTCCTCATATCCATTGGCTACTATCGAAAAGGGCACCGGCTTCTCAAGAAGTTCCTACTAAGGGTTTATGGCTTGGCAAGTCTATATATCGCGGTGTATCAAGGAATGTCTGTATAAAAGAGGATGATAGAAGGCGTCATATGTATGTTGTTGGTAAAACTGGTGTTGGAAAGTCTTACTTTTTACAAAATATGGTATGGCAGGATATAAAAGCAGGTAAAGGATTAGCATTTTTAGATCCGCATGGAGATCCTTCTGAATGGATAATGGAAAGAATCCCTCCCGAGAGAGCTGAGGATGTTATTTACTTCAATCCTTCTGATACTAAAAGACCTGTAGGTTTTAATGTTATAGACTATTATGATGAACAAGATAAGCATAGAATTGTAAACTCGTTTATTGGTCTTATGTATAAAATGTTTGACCCCAATAGACAAGGTATTGTGGGACCTCGCTTCGAAAGGGCGGTTAGAAATGCTATGTTAACTGCTATGTCTGAAAAGGGGAATACACTAGTTGAGGTTATGAGAATAATTACTGATCCTTCTTTTGTAAAGAAGAAACTTCCTTTAGTAAAAGATGATATCGTACGTAGATACTGGACAGACGAAATTGCGCAGACCAGCGATTTCCATAAAAGTGAAGTTTTAGGATATATAGTATCAAAGTTTGATAGGTTTGTAACGAATAAATTGATGAGAAACATAATTGGCCAAAGTAAATCTAGTTTTGATGTTCGGAAGATAATGGATGAAGGGAAAATATTGATAGTGAATTTATCTAAAGGACTTATAGGTGAAGAGAATTCACAATTTCTTGGGTTATTATTAGTTCCGAAAATATTATCTGCTGCAATGAGTCGGGCTGATATACCAGAGGAACAGAGGAGGGATTTTTATCTTTATGTAGATGAGTTCCAAAATTTTGCTACAGATGATTTTTCTCAAATTCTTTCAGAAGCAAGAAAATATAAACTTAATTTAGTTGTAGGAAATCAGTATATATCACAGATTGATGAAAGGGTAAGAGATGCTGTTTTTGGAAATGTGGGTACTATAGTTAGTTTCAAAGTAGGAGTAAATGATGCTCAGTATCTCCAAAATGAGTTTTCTCCGGTATTTGATCAAAATGATCTGATTAATTTAGAGTCTATAAATGCATATATTAAACTACTTGTAGATGGTGAATATCCTCCGCCATTTTCAGCATATACTCATTTGAAAAATGCTCCTTATGGTGATTTGAAACCTGATTATGACATGGCAGCAACTATAAAGGAATTATCACGCTTAAAGTATGGTAGGGATGTGGATATAGTTCAGACGGAGATAATTCAAAGATCTGAATTAGAAAAAGAGTATAAACCAAAGAAGCCTGGATTTAGGAGCGGATTAGGAGGTTTTCCTAAAACTCCGTTTCCAACTGGACCAAAATTTAAGAGATAATTGAATTAACAATCTTTCTGTTGTAAAATTACTAGATCCCTTTAAAACTAGAGATGGGCCAGTAGCTCAGTTGGTAAGAGCACCGTTCTTATAAAGCGGGGGTCGGTGGTTCGAGTCCACCCTGGCCCACGTCGGAGATGTGCTTCGACATCCGAAAAGATTGTAAACAACTTTTCTCCTGTCTTCGCAATCTCCTCCTTCAAGTTTCAACTTCTTTCAGTCGTTGAAACTTCGTTAAAGAATATCATATTAGATCAAATCTCCTGCTTACGTAATGATCGTAAACGACATTACTTCAGCTTACGCAAGTTCCTCCTTCAAATTTTAATTCCTTACAGTCATTAAAATTTATTTATCAGTAGGTTTAGACTCTCTTTTAGTCGTTGAAACTTCATACATATTTTAAGTACGCTATAGTATCCCTTTTTTTGATATAATTACCTTATGAGCTGGTTAAGAGATAAAATAAAGGAAATTGATTGGTTAATAGTTTTTAGTATATCACTATTAGGATTATTACTAGTTATTTTATCTATATATCTGGTACCTTTATTCCTATCAGATGGTGAGTCACCTACAGTATGTGAACAATTGAAATCTTTTTTTGAAAATCAAACGGCAGCTGTAATAATTGCTTTTTTTTCAATTATTCTTAGCTATTTCATCTGGCATAAACAACATAATAAGGAAGTTCAAGATGAATATCTCAAAGAGTTTTTAGATGAAGTGTTTCTCTTTAAGAAATTAAAGAAAAAGCAGATTCTTTATAGATACACTGCTAAGTCAAAGGATAGAAACAAGTCTATCTATTGGAAGGAAAAGGTGGAATCTATTGATGCAGAATGTGATCAAGTTGCTGGAAAAATCAAGATTCGTGAGAGGATTCTTGGTAAGACAGAGTACTATAAGGAAGTTTCTGAAATTAAGGGAATTTATAAGGACTTTTGCGAAGCAGATAACGAATGGTCAAATAGTGATTTAGCTAAAAAAGCATATAAGAAGGTAAACGACGCTGTGGACAAGATGAATGAAGATCTATTAGATTCTATAGACAATATCAAACTTTTTAAATAAATGTTCTAATATATTCTTTTTTAATATCTGCTGTTTTCATTCTTAGTACCTAGAAAATAAAAATTTCCTCATATTACTTTGTAGATTCAGTGGTTTTAAAAATTCTTAGCACCTATTATATTTTATATAGATTATTCCCATTTGACTAACGTGTTCTACATTGGAGATGTGCTTCGACATACGAAAAGATTGTAAACAACTTTTCTCCTGTCTTCGCAATCTCCTCCTTCAAATTTCAATTCCTTAAAGTCGTTGAAATTTCATAAGGATATGTCGGATCAAATCTCCTGCTTACGTAAAGATCCTACGTAAACTTCGGACTTTACTGCAGCATTCGATTGATCCTCCCACGAAGTTCAAACTCCCAAGGGTCGTTTGAACTTAGAAAATATTTTCAGTATTCGCAATCTCCTCCTTTAAGTTTCAACTCTCTTTAGGCGTTGAAATTTCATTAAAATCATAATAGATAAAATCTCCTGCTTACGTAAAGATCCTACGTAAACTTCGAACTTTACTGCAGCATTCGATTGATCCTCCCCCGAAGTTCAAATTCCCAAAGGTCGTTTGAACTTAGGATGAAACTATAGCTTTAGTTACTCCCTATTTTGAAATAAAATTATCTATTTCGATAAGTAATAATTCCATATATATTACAGAAATTCTGTCAGTAGCTAGTCAAGTTAGATATTCTCATAATTTACCTATACCTAAAGCTTGTCTGTAATTTTCAATAAAATTACAGGTCAGAATATTGGAAGATTAAAATCAAGCAGAAAGTGCTGGAAATTGATATATTAAATTAATTAAAAATATTATAAATAATATGGTATCACCTCTAAATAAGAGTAACGTAAATGAAATTGTTCAATCAGCTCTTAAACAGCATCTCTCATTTATGAAAACTCAAATGGGGGATATAAAGGTAGAGATAAAAGTTATACATGAAGAAGTTCGTAAAATGTCTTGGGAAATAGAGCAAGTCAAAGATAGATTAACTGCTCTAGAATCTTAGGATATTTACTCATTATATTAAATTTGCTTTCACTTATATACTAAAGTAATATGCATTTGGTTTAATTTTATCTTCATTCAATGGCAAAGAAATCTTATGATGTAATTATTGTTGGGGCTGGACCAGCTGGTATGTTTGCTGTATACGAGTTATTGAAGAAGAATTCTAAGCTGAAGATTGCACTGATAGAAAGGGGAGATAGGATTGAGAAGAGGG
>Ga0180433_10008726_pt1 | contig 12552 bp, 24 predicted proteins | sample SS_ome_8_FD_132980 | JGI IMG/M metagenome (GOLD analysis project Ga0180433, IMG submission 132980) | Hypersaline lake sediment archaeal communities from the Salton Sea, California, USA - SS_1_D_1 metaG | ecosystem: Environmental > Aquatic > Non-marine Saline and Alkaline > Hypersaline >... | reverse complement strand
GCCAGGCCGGGCCGGGCCCCGCCGGCCGTGCCCTGCCGCGGCTCGCCCGGCCAAGCCACGCCCTGCCTCGCCTGCCGTGCCCTGCCTCGCCTCGCCTCGCCACGCCAAGCCTCGCCATGCCTGCCACGCCAGGCCCTGCCTCGCCACGCCCGGCCTAGCCCCGCCTGCCGTGCCCGGCCTCGCCTCGCCTCGCCACGCCAGGCCTCGCCATGCCTGCCACGCCCGGCCAAGCCGTGCCTGGCCGTGCCCAGCCTAGCCTCGCCTGCCACGCCCGGCCTCGCCTAGCCCGGAAACTCAGGCCGTGGGCTGAATCTCCGACACATACTGGCGAGCGCGACCAACCAGGCGCGCGCTTCGACGAGCACGCTCCCGGTTATCCTCACCACCAACCACATCGCGAAGCTGCTCCAACGACCGCTCGCTGGCGGCCAAGCGAGACGACGCCTCGCGGATCGCCGAAGCGGCCTCGTCCTCGTTGCGGCGAAGCCGGTCGATGCTCGCGTAGTGGTTCACGTCCCCAACCTTGACGTTGTAGGCGATCGGCGCGGCCTGCTCGTCGTTCTCGACGACGACGACACAGCGGATCAGACGGCGCGCCTCCTGAAGCCGCCACTTGTGCCCGGCGACCTCGTCGTCCCAAGTGAAGCAGCGGTTCAGCTCGGTCGAGTCATCCGATGCAGCGGCGACGATCTCTTCGGTCGCCAGCTTGCCGTCCCGCTCGGTCATGAGCTTGTCAAGCTCCTCGCCTACCTTCTGAGCATCTGCCCCGAACCTGGAGCCACTGGTGAACTTGTACGTTTTCAAGCGTTGCCCTCCTTAGCAAACTCGAACAAACCCCACCCCATGCCGGTAGACTTGCGGCTGTCCGGGCGGCCCTCGCCGATCCCGACCTGCATCCCGGCCCGGTAGAGCAAATTCGCGACGTCATCGGTGGTGAACTGGTCCGCGTCGTAGCGCAGACGGACCACGGCCTCCCACCCGGGCCGGAACATCGGGCGAGGACGGATATCGGTCACGCCCGTCTCGTTGCGAACGTAGTCCTCGCGATACTCGGGCTCGCCCTTGGTGATGCGGACGAGCGGCGTCTGGTCGGTGGCGTCGTATCCGTCGGCCTCGACGAACACGGCCAGCTTGGCCTTGGTCATCTGGAACCCGGCCATACGGCAGGCCGACACCAGCGCGGCACGCAGGCCGTTGGCCGGAATGCCGATCCAGCCATCATCGCTATAGTGAATCGCGTCCTGATAGACCTGCTCGAAATCCTTCGGCTCGCGCTTGCGCCCTTTCTTGGCCGTGCTGCCGGCCTCCTGGTCGCGGCGCATAGTCTCGCGAGCCTTCGAGCTGAACTTGTTCTGCACGTAGGGGGCGACTCCGACGACGCGGAACTCGCTGACCTTTAGATTGGCTGGTGCGATGGTCATGCTTTGCTTGGTAGCCATTGTTCTTTCTCTCCTGGTTTGCCCTATTGGGCCGGTAGTGCGGTCGGGCCGGTTGCCCGCCGCTGGTTGGACTCATCGCGCGATGTAGTCCGAAGTGTTGAACAGCGTGCCGTTGGCCGTCAGGACTCGCCGTCGCCGTCGCCGTCGCCGTCGCCGAAGCCGAAGCCGAAGCCGTCGCCGTAGCCGAAGCCGTCGCCGTCGCCGTCGCCGTCGCCGAAGCCGAAGCCGAAGCCGTCGCCGTAGCCGTCGCCGTCGCCGTCGCCGTAGCCGTAGCCGTCGCCGTAGCCGTCGCCGTAGCCGAAGCCGAAGCCGTCGCCGTAGCCGTCGCCGTCGCCGTTGCCCATCATGACCATTGCTCCGGGTCACATTCGATGATGAAAAACATCGCCGACTTGCGGACGTGCGCGGTCCGGTTGAGCGGATTAAGCACAGTCTTTTCGGTCGGACCACCGGCGGCGAGCTGGCCCAGGCCATTGGTCGTCCCCCACCGGCGAATTACCCTGCCATCGCGAACGGTGATCATCTCGTCATCGTCGGACATCTCAAATTCTCCGACGATCACGTTACCTCGGTCGATTACGAGGATTCCGAATCCGATCCTGGTCGTCTTGGTCTGCATTTTATCCTCCAAGGTTTCTTGTTGGACTCATCGCGCGATGTAGTCCGAAGTGTTGAACAGCGTGCCGTTGGCCACCGGCGCGAGCCGATACCGCGCGATACGACACGTCTCTCCGTACCGATTGCGGACCTCTAGCTGGCCGGCCTCGATGTCGTAACCCTGATTGCGTAGGTCGTGGATTCGCGCGGCGAGGCGTCTGATTCCCAGGCGACGGTCGGCGTCGTCCTGCGTGATCCAGCCGTGGCGCTGCATGAAGACGAGTACTCGTTCGGCCTGCGTCATCGCCCACCGCCGAGCTTGCTGACCAGGTGGTTCAGCGCGCGCATGAGGCCGACGAACCCGAGCATGGCGAACATGCAGGCGCCAGCGAACACGCACCAGAAAGCGGCGGTTTCCCAGCCGCTCCAGGCGGTCACAGTTCGACCTTCGCGAGCGAGATGATGGCCAGCAGCAGCTTGACGGTGATGACCCAGAATCCGGCGCTGGCGATGAAAGCGATGAGCCATGTCGCGGTGACGGTGATAGCGTCGGGTACGTGCTTGATAAGCGGGGCGTGCTTGTACATTACGAACTCCGTTTCGTGTGCCCGGCGGTGGCCCTTGCGCCGCAGCTCGTCGAACTGCAACACCACCGCCAGGCGTGACTCGCTACCATTCACGGTTGATGTCGAACCGCGTGCGGTCAGTCGCGTCGGTGTCCATGTGGCGGCCGTTCGCCCGTGCGGCAGCGACCCGGTCATAGGCGCGGACCTCGGCCCAGGTGCGCTCGCGTCGGCGTTCGGCCTTGGTCATGCGGCGTCGTTCGCGCCATTGCCGCCAGTAGCTAGGTGACGCAAAGGACGGATGCCGCGACTCGCGCTTTGTCTTGGACCCGTCCTCGCGCCAGATGTAGGTGTTGCCGCAGATGCGGGTGGTGTTGCGCGCGACAACTACCGTGAACCAGTCGTAATCGTCAGCACTGCTCATCGTCTGGTACAATCGCCTGTCGGCCCGGCGCAGGATTGCCATGGCGAGCAGTTTTCCGTAGGGCTTGGAGAGGTCGACGTGGTCGGCCCACAGGACGAGGTTGTGGGCGATAGGGTCACGCTTGTACGCATGTATGAGGAGGTTATTCATCTTCGCTAACCTCCCGCATCTGTTCGTCGGTAAGGCCGGTGCGGTCGCCGGTGATGCGGTAGAGTTCCAGCAAGTCCTCAAGCGGCGGCACCTTGTCGCCCGGGTTGAGGTCGGTGTGCATGATGACCAGCCTCTTAATGCGTCCCATCATGACGCCTCCTTCACCGCGTTGCAGACGTCGCAGCCGACCATCGGGTCGACGGGCCGGCCGCACTTCTCGCAGGTAGTAGGAGCCTCGTCCGATGTCCCGTCGGAGTTGCTGGGGGGAGGTCCTTCCCCGGCGTCCGCATCGGACGAGGCGATGATTTCAGCCTGGCGCTTTTTGAACATCGCCAGCAGGTCGTTGGCCCAGCCGTGGGAGGTGGCTTCGGCCTTGTACTTCGCGCAGACGTCGCGCAGGTGGTCGACGGTGCCGGCCTCGCCGATCTCGCCGGTCGCGGCGATGATGGCGTTCGCGCGGCCTTCGCGCGGATTCTCGCTGTCAGGGTCGAACGTGCCATCGTCGATGGCGAGCAAGCCCTGAAGGGCGTACTTGCGGGCGTAGCTGCTGGCCGACCCGGTGAGCATCGACTCGTCTTTGCCCTTAGCCGTCAGCGGCTCGCGGGCGTAGGCGGTGGTGTCGATGAAGTCGCCGTTGCACCAGATAGCCGCTGTCGCCCCGACGTACACGCGGCCGGCGACCTCGACGATCTCGTCTGTCAGGGTGATGATGGCGTCACCGAGGTATGGCTTGACGGCGGCCAGGATGCCCTCGGCATTGCGGTAGTCGTAGCCGCCGAAGTCGTTTTTCTTGTCCTTCGGGACTCGCAGCGCGCGCTGGATATGTCCTAGCGCGTCGTGGACTGACGGTTTAGTATCCATGTTGACCTCCGTTGCCCGCCTGGGCGGCGGTGTCTAGGGGCGCTGGTCCCGGCTGGATACTGAGTCCAGCGCCCCGCTCCGATGAGGCGTGCCACCGGCTAGTAGCTTGCCTCCCTATCGCCGCCGGCAGAATTGCCAGCGGTCGATTCTTGCGCGGCTCCGTCCGCGTTCTGCTGACGCACCCACTCGATAACGTCGAGCATTCGATACCTGACGGAACCGCCGACCATAGTTGCGCGCGGACCAGTTCCGACGTGACGCCAGTTCCGAATAGTCGACGGGCGGACCCGCAGGTATTCGGCGACTTCGTCAGTCGTAGCGATCATCGGCATGGTGACGGTGGTGTCGGTCACGGTGAACTCCTTTCCTGTGGTTCATACGTTATCGCATGATTCAACCGGTGTCAAATGGAAAAATGCAGATATTGCCAATTGATTCTGCCGGTGTTGATTGGTTACCTTCCTGGACCGGACGGCACCGAAACCATCGGAGGTTTTTATGGATGGCCAGGACTGGGAGAATTGGCGAGCCACGTTCCGGTCGCGAGTCAGGGCCGAGCTTCGCCGTCGCGGCATGAAGTATCTCGACCTGGCGCAACAATTGGACTACGCCGAGGCATCGTCTATCAGCTATCACATGACCGGGCGCGGACCGTCTCGCGAGTTCGTCGAGGCACTGGCCAAGCTATGGCCGGCGACGTTCGCCAGCGCGCCAGCCGAGTTCATCGCCGTCAAATATGGCAAGCCGGACAACAATGTTGCATCGCTATTGCGAAAACAGGAGGTGCACAACATACTGGACAGGCTTGAGTCAACGTTCACGGCCAGCATCGCAGCAATGAGGGAACTAATCGACGCCGGGGGAGGCGACGATGAATCGTCAACAGCGCCAGATCAAGATCATTGAGATTCTGAATGGATTCGACGAATGCGCCGGGCTCATCGCGAGGCTGAAGGGCATTCTGGTGAAGGAATACGAGACCACCCTACCGAAGATCGACCCGCCGCCGAAGCAACGACCTGGCTTCCGCACCGGCCTGGAGATCGACGACATGGGCCGGACCCGTCGCCTCGACGACAAATAAATAGCGCCGTGCATCATTTGTGCATCGGCGCCTATTCAACGGTCGTTGAATCCTTCTAAGTCGTTGCCGTTGTGGAGCTGGTGTGGGGACTCGAACCCCAGACCTGCTCATTACGAGTTCAACGGTCGCTGAATATCCAGCCTGCCAGATAAGCCCGTTCTCGAACATATCTGTTGATATCTTTTGACGTTGCCGGTATATTCAACCCGCACCGATTCAGTCAACTGTTGAAATATATTGATTCCTTTTGACTGGTTGTGTGCATCGATTGTGCATCGATTCATGACAAGAATACACTTCACCAAAGACGCCCTTGAGGCGCTGCCAATCAAGGCCAGGCCGTATCGCGTCTATGACGACGACGAGCGATACCTGGCCGCCGAGATCATGCCGACCGGCCGCGTCCGGTTCCTGGTCCGTCGCCGGCCGGAACCAGGCGCACCGCCACGTCAATGGAACCTTGGCGAACTTGGCGCCGTGTCGGTCGCGCAGGCCCGCGAAGCGGCGTACTCAATACGCCGCGCAATTTTACGCGGTGAGGTCCAGGCCGAGCGGACGTACCTGCGCCTAGAGCAATTCTGGGACGTCTATCGCGAGCGCCACCTGGCCAGCCTGTCACGGGCGACTCAGCGCGCGTATAACGACGCCTGGATTAAACTCAAGCCGTTGCACCACCGGACCCTCGAACGCATCACACGGGCCGACGTGGCGCGCCTGCACGGCGAGATCGGCGCCGAGTCACCGGCCTGGGCCGACAAGGTGCGCGCGTGTCTGTCGTCGGTGCTCGGTCGGGCCGAGGAATGGGGGTACGTGGACGACCTGCCGAAGATGCCGAAGCCGTTCGGCCAGCGCCGGCGCGATCGTTGGCTGACCCGCGACGAGGTCCGGCGCCTGCTGGCGGCCGTCGACAATCAGCCTCCGCCGCTGGGCGACCTGGTCCGGCTGCTGCTGCTGACGGGGTCGCGGAAGATGGAGGTCTGCGCGATGCGGTGGGACCAGCTACGGATGGACGACTACTTGTGGCTTCGCATGCAAAAGGGCAACGTCGTCGCGCCGACCGCGCTATCGCAGGCGGCGGTGGACCTGCTGCGAGCCCGGCCGGCGAAATCGCCGTGGGTCTTTCCATCGGTGCGCGGTGGCGGGCATATCGTTTCACCAGATAAGCCCTGGCGGGCTGCCCGCGCCGCCGCCGGCCTGCCGGATATCACGTTGCACGTATTACGCCATACACACGCGAGTTGGCTCGCAAACGCCAACGTGCCGCTACAGGTCATCAGCGCGCAGCTCGGCCACCGGCAGACGTCGACGACCGAGCGTTACGCCCACTTAGCTATCGGCCCACAGCGCGAGGCTGTCGAAGTTGTCGCGGGTGTTATCGGGTAGCCGCCCAGGCGCCGATCAGTACACCGGCCGTCATCGCGACCGGAACAAGGTACGTCTCCAGCATCGACGGCCGGCTGTCCTCGTCCACCTGCCGCATCATCCGCAGGTAGTCGATCCGGCGCTGTAGCGTGTCGACGTCGACCTGGTGCAACACCTCGCGCCGCGCAGCCTCAGCCTTGAGGTCTTCGACTAGCCAGGTCAGGTCGACCACCCAGGCGGCCAGCGTGTCAGCCGGCACCGCTTGCAGCTCGTCGACGCCGAGCCTCGTCGAGAGCGGCCTGGATTCGGTCGAGGACGCTAGACTGGCGCAGCCGAGCAAGATCGCGATCAATACGCATGATCGTTGCCTGCGCCTGTGCGATGTCGGCTGCATTGCCGGCGTCGATGGCTTCACGTTCTGCCCTTTCGGCTCGCTCGCGTTCGCGCTCTAGGTCACGGCGGTGGCTGTTATGCAGCCCGAAGAAAGCCGCGAGGACCAGGCCGACGGCTACGAGCGCCCACTTGATCGTGGTCATGACGGCTCGGCCTTGCCCTTGAACGCCGTAGCCACCTTGCCGATGGCGTTGGCGCCGAAGAAAAAGCCGGTGGAGAACACCAGCAACTCTTTCGCGTTGCCAGGCACGTCACGCCCGAGCCAGGTGGCCGCGACCGTCAGCGCGAACACCAGAGCCCAGGCGGTCAGCTTGCGCCAGCCGATGATTCCGTTCATGCAGCTACCTCGCTTTCGGCGCGGCCGTACCGCTTGCCGTTGAAGATGCAGCGACCGTTGTAGATCATGACCTGCTGAACCTGGTGGTCGCCGTTGCCCGGTTCGTATTCCACCCACCCGAAAGATTGCTGCCAGTCCGGTTCGCCGGCGCTCGGAGGTCCGTTGTCGTCGAGCCTGGCCAGCGTGCCGAAACAGTAGGCGCCGTATGTCCTGATCCCGTCGTGGGCGCGAACGGTGGTGTGCGCCGACTCGACGGTATGAGCGTGGCCACAGAGGACCGAGAACCGCGCGTGTTGCAGCACTTTGCCGACCGCGTGGCCGGGCTGCGTGGCCAGCTTCTCAGCGTGGCGGGCGCGCAAGTTCTCATTAACCCAGGTTTTGTTCTTCGGATACCCGCCGATCCACTGAACGCCCATCGCGTCGAGGTTGAGCAGGTTCGGCACCGACATTGCCGGATGTGACGTCGGGCAGTTCGCCGGGCGCAGGTTCCAGGCGGCGGCACAGTTGCGCGTGATGGCCCGGGGCATCCGTTCCTCATGATTGCCCTCTAGGTAAACAACCTCGCCGGTGTACGAACGCCACGACATGATCCAGCTTGCCAGCGCGTCCAGCGCGGCCTGGGTCAGATTCTTACAGTCGGGTGTTACGAGAAACTTATCGGTCCAGTCTGGCAGGTCGAGGTTGTCGCCGAGCATGATGACGCGGTCCGGCTTGTACTCGCGGATGATCGCGGCCACCAGCTCGACAGCGGCCTCGTCATGCATCGCCTCCAGCTCGCCAGTATCCATGTTGCGCCGGTATCCGAAATGCGCGTCCGGCACGATCAGGTCGCGCAGCAGGCCGGTCTTCGATACGGTGACCTTCGGCTTCCATGGCCGGACCGTAGCACCCTGGACGATCGGAAATTCGACCTCGACAGGATTGCGTCTGATCAGCCACGCCTTGAGCGAGTACATGGTGACGACACGGTGCTCTCCGCCTGGCGTCTTGTAGAACCCTTGATGTGTACCTGGACGGACACGGTCCACGATCCACTCGTCAGGATCGAGGTGGTACTTGTCCATCAGTTCTTCGACGGTAGGCGGCGCCAGTCCTTTGTCGACAGCCACAGCGACGTTGCCGTCGACAGCCACGCCGGCGGCCTCTAGCTTGTCAGCGTTCGCCGTCGCGTTCGGCGTGAATGTCTGGCCGCAGTCGCCGCAGCGCAGCCGTGGCGGGTTGATCTGATGAACGCGAATATTCTCGCTGTCGCATTGCGGGCAGGTGTTTTGTTTCGCGTCCATGTCGCCCTCCGTAGCTATCCTGGATGCTTGCCGGCGAAATCAGGGTTCGCGTCTAGGTCGCACTCGACGTGGATGTGAGTCGCCTCGATGACGACCTGATACGGCCGGCCGAGAATGTGCTGCAAGTCCTGGGCGACCATCGTGACCTCGGCCAGGCCCATGTCTCGCGTCCGCAGGTCGACGGCCATGCCGAACGGGTGCCAGCTCCATCTGCTATGCTCGCCGTCGGTCGTCGACGTGATAACCAACTCATGCCCGTAGGTCTGCCAGACGTGATCGGCTACGCGCAGGACGCGGCGCATTCGCCAGTTCAGGCCGGCGAGGGCCACGCCCTCTTTGACGCGCACTAGTTTCCACCTCGCGCGACGAAGTAGGCGCCGATCGAAGACACGACCGCAGCGACGATGCCGGCAAGGCCGGTGACCTTGGCAACGCTGATCTGCATACCGGCTTCGGTCCTCGTCTGCCGTGCCTGGAGGTCGCGAATCTGCGAGTCGTGCAAGACACACGGCCGGGCCTCAAGTAGCGCGGCTATTTTGGCCAACATTTCGCCGTGTTTGTCTAGCTTGCTATCCATCGTGTCGACGTGGCGCGCGAGGTCGTCGAAACGCCTGGTGCCGTTGCCCGGGTTGTCCGTCATGATGCGCTCCGCTTACAGGTTGTCTTCGACTTCGAGCGTGGTGATCGACGAGTAACCGGACCAGCTACCGAGATCGGCCCAGACCTGGAACCGATAGGTGCCTGCCACCGACAGGTCGCCGTCAGCCGTGGTGCAACTCACTTCCTGGCCGTCGACCGAGTTGGTCCATTCAACCGACGACGCGGAATAGGGCTTTTTCACGTAGACCTTGACCTCATCGGCAAGGTCCAGATCCTCTCCGACGTCGATGGCGATCACCGCACCGATGTCTCCCTTGTGGATTGACATTACGAGTCCTCTCGCAGCGTGGTGGTCAGGCTCGCGGTCTTGTCGAACGCGACCGAAAGGCTTGCCGTCTTGGTGAATGCGGCCGTCAGGTCGGCGCGCTCGGCGTTGATGCTGACAGGCATCTCGTCGCGCTGAACGACGCGCACCATGCGGACGGTAACGTCGTTGGCCGAGGCGTCGTCGAGTTTGATGGCGAAGTCGTAGCCGTTACTCAAGCCGCCGGCCTGGATGCCGTCGAGGTCGACGTAGGCCGTTCTGATCTTGCTGTCGGCCGAGGTCGTGTAGGTCTCGGTCTCGGTGACCTCGTCGCCGTCGTGGTACTCGATGCACCAGGTCGATGCGGCGCTTTCGTAGCACTCAACCAGGATGCGGATCGGCACGTCGATAGCGAACTCGACGTCGGCTTGAAAAAAGATCCGCGAGTTGCCGGTGGCTTTGTCGGTTCGGCGGGCGGTGTAGAACCCATACGGAGCCACCTCCCAACCGAAGCCTGCACCGCCGTTCGTCGAGGCGTGGAACTCGGCCGGCACGGTGACGCCGCCGGTCACGTCGCGCTGGATCAGCCAACGCTCGTAGTTCCTGATGACCGAGTCGCCGCCATCGATTAGCTGCGGGTGCGAGTCGGAAATGTCCTGCTCCCACAGGACCGCCCACGCCTCGCTGGTCGTCTCGACCGTTTTGCCGAGCCCGAGGCGGCAGTAATCCCACAGGTCAGGGTCGATGGTATAGGTGTCGGTGTCGACTTCCGGGTCTGTCGAAACGTAGATGTGCGTTGCCCGCATTTGCAGGCCGCGATACACCGACAGGCGCAGGCGCTCGGCGTCATCATCGTCGTCGCCATAGACGGCTTCGGTTTCCTCGCCTAGATACCGGCCGTCGAACTGGTCGCCGCTATCGTCGACGAGCTGGTAGCCGTCAGCATCGACGGAAAAGCCGAACGTGTCGTTGTAGAGGTTACAGGTGATGCATTTCGTATGCGTCCCGCCGCGCACGCCGAACCCGAGATTCAAAGCGTAGTCGATCAGATGCACGTTCATGGTCTGCCAGGCCGGCCAGGTCTGGCTCATGTAGATTGACCACTTATCCCCGTTGTGCCCGACCCAGACGACTTTGTGTTCCTGACCCTCGAACGCGGCGGCGTAGGCGTCCATGCGCTTTTCGATCCATTGCTGGATGTCGACGCGCAGGGCGTCGGTGTCGCCTCCACTGAACGCATCAGCGAGCGCCTGAATGTCGGTGCTCGGCTCAAGCAGGAACTCGTCACCAGCCGACCGCGACAGGCCATGAATCAGGACCGACTCGATTCGGTCGTCGTCGGCGTACCTGGCGCCTAGCGCGCTGATGAAGTTGTTGTATGCAGAAGCGACGACAGGATGCCAGACGTTCGCCTGAAAGCGTGTCGTGTTGGGTATCTGGACTTCCGACAGGTAGGATTCGTACTGCTCCGGCACATGATAGAACGCCGCTTCAGATGACGACCTCGATCCGGTGACCGGCCGCAGCTCGACCGTCTTGCCAAGGGCCGCGTTGTTGGTCAGGATGTTGTCAATCGGCGTCCAGTTGTAAACGCCAGGATTGTCGGCGTCGTCCTCGTACCAGTCCCACCCTCGCCATATGACAGCGTAGTCTGGTATGGCGTCGTCGAAGTACTCGCCGCCACCGATGCCGCTATACGCAGCAGGCTCGACGCTATCCGGCAGCCAGTAACTCGGTCCGCTTGTGACGTTCATCTCACTCCTACTGCGCTACTATTCCGGTGGCGCGATCGCCCTGTGCCGATTCCCGCGCTCGCCGCCAGTGATTGCCCACGCCGACACGTCTAGCGTGTCGGATGCTGTGACACCTGGTATTACCAGTCCCGTTCCGTTTATTACGCTGTGAAAGATTGTATTGGATGGATCGGTCACCATGATTTGCGTGGCATCTTGCCCGGTGCCGTCAGCAAATGTTACCGTCACGCGACCAGATGACACGGATGCTGACAAGTTCAACACGCCGTACCAGTATATGCTGTCACCGGACGACCAGGCGAAATAGTCAGTTCTCGCTGATGGCCCTTCGCCGGCAGTGTTTACTCCAGCAGTCGAAAACCGATAAGGCGTGTCATCGGTTAGCGTATCCGAAGGGAATCTAAAAAAGGTATCTAGCGCCGACGCCTCAAACAGCGTGTCGGATGACGTATAAACGCGCACCACGTAGCTATCGACCGCGCCGCCAGCCGTCGGGGCAAGCCAATGTGCGAGCAGCGTGTCAACTTGAGATGACGCTGGAATTGCCGCCAATATTGTCACCGCAGCAATCAATGCAAGCCTAATACGCACCAATATCCTCCAGCATTAGGCGCAACATGGCGGCCTGCCGCGACTGTTCGCGCAGCATGCCGACCAGGGTTTCCTCTAGCGCGGAATCTTCGTCCGCGTCATCGAGTACGGCCGCGAGCTTCTTGCCCGCTTCAAGCAGCGACACCAGCGCGATCTTGATTAGCTCGACATGGTCCCGGTCGATGTGCGGGATGCCTACCAATTCTGGGCAATGCGGCTTGACGGCAGTAGCAGTGCTCGGGTTTTCGAGCTTCGGCGGCTCGCCTGGTGTCTGCTCTGGCAGCCTGTACTTGCCATGCGACACCTTGACCATCTCTCCGCGCTTTGTCATATTTCCTAGTCGCATCGATGCGTTTTGCGGCGTCATACCGCAATGCTCGACTAGCATGGCCGGGGTAATGATACCGCCGTTAGACCCGGCCATGTTGATCGCTGGAGTAATGTCGGTTGCCATGTCTATCTCCAACCGGCGGGAATGTCGCCGTAGTTGCTAAGGCTCGACGAATCGTGCCCGGCGAACACGTCCGTCGAATCAATGGTCCCGGTCCCGAAGTCAATAGTCCACAGTGCCGGCGCCGTCCCCTGTGTGCCGCCGAAGGTGCCCGAACGCTCGAACATTGATGTAAAGTCTACGTTGCGGTCCTCCCAGTAGGCCGTGGTGACTGGGAAGACATCGCTCGGGATTTGCAGGTCGTCGTTGCCGCCGAACGTCCTGTCGAAGCTTGTCACACTAGCATTATTGTCGAACAAGCCACTCGGGATGCTGGTGAGAGAGTTGTTGTAGAACGTGTAGCCGAAGTTTGTCACGCT